>Ga0224509_10000090_pt1 | contig 21865 bp, 18 predicted proteins | sample SF_Jan12_sed_USG_5_FD_170158 | JGI IMG/M metagenome (GOLD analysis project Ga0224509, IMG submission 170158) | Sediment microbial communities from San Francisco Bay, California, United States - SF_Jan12_sed_USGS_24 | ecosystem: Environmental > Aquatic > Marine > Sediment | place: USA... | reverse complement strand
CATCTATGCTGAAGCTTCTTATAGCCGCATTCATGTCCCGGACGGACTGACTTACGCGCCTGACAATTGCTCTTGCTACTAACAGGGATATCGCGTAAGCGATCAGCAATAGAAGCCCGCCAACCCGATAATCGCCGAACATCTGCGCCGCTACTTGCTCCACAGGCACGCGCAGGAAAACCCGCCAGCCATTCGCAGTCTTGGCGTAGGCGCCCATTTGCCGATGGCGTTGGCCGTCGTGTACGTACTCGAAGTCGAATGCACTATGCTCACTACCTGAAGCAGCCTCGGTCATCAGGGACGAGCCCGCTATCGACTCCAGTGGCGACAGGTGCGCCTCTCCGGTTGCGTATATGACCCGGTCTTCTTTGTCGACAACAATCATCACGCCGCCGTCAATATGTGGCCGCTCCTTGTCGATGGCCTCGAACGCACCGAGGTTCATGGAACCTTCAACAATCCCAACCCGATTCCCCTTTGCGTCGGTCAAGGCCGCGCTGATTGCCACTATGGGGTCGCTTCCGAGGCTGCGACCTCGAAACGGGTCTGAAATGTACGACCGCCCGTTCGACATCGGCGCACGAAAGTATTCTCGGTCGGATACATTGTGACCAGTAAGATCCTGGACAGTTGTTAGAGGACCCGAAAGGAAACTCGTGGCTGCAACAATGTCGCCGTCGGCGTTTGCCGCCAGCATCGTAAGAAATTCCGTATAAACGGCATGGTGCAGTAGCAATGCTCGCGATACAGATGCACGCGAATAGTCGCCGCTGGCACTGATGGCAGACGCGACGCTGTCGATACCGGCGGTATGCTTGTCGAGGTAGTGGTCGATAGCATAGGCCGTAGACCTGGCTGTCTCGTCGATACGGCCGGATAGCCTTTCCATTCTCAGGTGTGCCGAGCGTTCCGATAACAGAAGGATCAGGGCCAGAACGGGAATCGTGCCGACCAGGGCCAGCCCGATGATCAGGCGCGAGCGCAGACTTTGCTTCGCCGAGTACTTCGCCAGGATGCTATTCTGATCCGATGCCACAAACTGGAATAACGCGAACAGGCCCAGGCTGCCCAGCAACACATACGCAACGACCGGCACCCAGTCGTGCCAGGTGAAGAGTATTTCTGTCGTAAATGGCGTGTCGGAAATAGGCAGCATGCTCTCACTTGCCAATAGTCAGAATCCTGACGATCGTTATCGGCCGGCTGGACTGGATCTTTAGCGCTGCCGGCCCATGGCGTAAGGCGAGTTACCTGATAACAATGTCTGCACATATCTATTTCGACCTCGATGGCACATTGACTGACCCGTACGAGGGAATTACGAAGTGCATACTCTACGCACTCGATGAACTGGGATTTCCGCACCCCGGCGACGAATACCTTCACGGCTGCATCGGCCCGCCTTTGTATGACACGTTCCCGGATATGGTTGGCAAGGAGCTGACGCTCAAGGCCATCGATCTGTATCGTGAGCGTTTTGTCGAGGTCGGTTGGAAAGAGAATGAACCGTACGAGGGAATTCTCGATGCGCTCGAGACGATATCCGCGGCGGGTCACATGCTTTTCGTAGCTACCAGCAAACCGCAGGTGCATGCAAAGAAGATCATCGATCATTTCGGCATGGGGCAATTCATCGCGAAAGTCTATGGTTGCGAACTGGATGGCACACGCTCCAACAAAGCGGAGTTGCTGCAATATGCTATTTCCGAGAACCCTGGTGCCATCGTGCGAACGATGGTGGGTGACCGCATGCACGATCTCATTGGTGCCATCGCCAACGATATGCGGCCGATCGGTGTCGCGTACGGTTACGGGTCAATAGTGGAACTCGAGACCGCCGGCGCTATCAGGATTGCCAGCACGCCTGCGAACCTGCCTGAGGCGGTCCAGGGATGACCTGATCCACCATGCCTTGTACAGAAGGACGTCCTCGTCAGGCAAATTCAGATCGGCCTTCGACGTAGTACCATGTAAACATGACAAACTCCGGCAACGTCGAGATTTGCTTGCAAGACCTCAGTCGTGACTTTGCCGAGGGTCAGCGGTCCCACCGTGTTCTCGACAGCGTCAGTGCCGACTTTATCCGCGGCGAATCGGTCGCAATCCGGGGGCGCAGCGGGTCCGGGAAGTCCACATTGCTCAACCTGATTGGTGGTATCGATGCGCCCGACACAGGCCGGGTAACAGTCTCAGGCATCGACATTACGGAACTCTCGGAACGAGACCGCACAATATTCCGGCGCGAACATATCGGTTTTGTCTACCAGGCCTTCAACCTCGTACCAACGCTGACCGTGGCCGACAACATTCGCCTGGTACTGGAACTTAATGCCGTCGCCGAGACTGAGTCGAGACAACGAATAAAAGACTTACTCGACGCTGTAGGGCTCGCCGACCGTGCCAACAGCTATCCCGACGTTCTTTCCGGCGGGGAGCAGCAGCGTGTCGCCATCGCCCGGGCGCTCAGCCACCAGCCTTCGGTGTTGCTGGCCGATGAGCCGACGGGCAACCTGGATGGCGCGACTGCCGAAACGGTGCTCGCCCTCCTCCGCAAACTCGTACAGCAAAACGGCGGCACGATGCTGATCGCGACGCACAGCACGCAGATCGCGTCATTCTGTGATCGGACCCTCGAACTCCACAACGGCAGGCTCGAAATTTCGACGAAAGACCCTGCCCCGGCATGATTCCGGCTTTCTATCGCGCCAATTTGAACTACCTTCTGCGCCATCCGTGGCAACTGGCGCTGGCAGTATTGGGTATCAGCATTGGCGTCGCGGTGATTATCGCCGTCGATCTTGCCAACGAAAGTTCCAGGCGGGCTTTCCTGCTGTCGATGGATGCCGTAACCGGCGAAGCAACGCACCAGATCATCGGCGGCCCCCGCGGTATCGACGAGGACCTGTATGTCGAACTCCGCGTCAGGCATGGCATTCGCAGCATCGCCCCCGTCGTTGAAGGTCATGTAGCGATCGACGAAAACCCTCTGCAGGTACTCGGCGTTGATCTGTTTGCGGAGCAGGAAATGCGTGCTTTCAGCCGTCGCCTGGCGGCGGCCTCGTCGGATCCGGCGACGGCGCGATCAGTCTTTCGGGACATGCTCATAAAACCCGGCGCGGTCATCATGTCGGAGAACACGGCTTCTGCCCTGGGAATTTCACGTGGCGATCGTTTTGACATCATAGCGGCAGGCAGAACACACTCTGCCCTGCTGCTCGAGACTTATTCCAACGGCACTGCGACAGGCCTCGACAACTTCATAACCACCGATATCGCAACTGGACAGGCCTGGTTCGGCCGACCGGGGCGGCTTTCGCGCATCGATGTACGGATTGCCGACGGCGACGTCGAGTTACACGAGAGACTCGAGACACTTTTGCCCGCTGAAGTCACCCTGTTATCCGCAGCAGCGCGTACGCGTACGACGGCCGAGATGAGCGCTGCTTTCATGACCAATCTGACGGCCATGAGTCTGCTGGCACTGCTTGTCGGTCTGTTCCTGATCTATAACAGCGTCAGCTTTTCGGTGCTGCAGCGGCGACGACTCATTGGAATCCTGCGCGCACTTGGCGTAACAAGGCGGCAAGTGTTCATACTGGTCCTGACCGAAACGGCGGGTATCGGACTCATATCCGCCATTCTCGGTGTAGTGGCTGGCATCTCGCTGGGCGGTGAATTGCTCGGGCTTGTGTCGCAGTCGATCAACGACTTCTATTTTCGAGTGACGGTTAGCGATGTTTCGGTGAGTGCGTTCTCCATCGGCAAGGGCATCGTTGCCGGCATGGCTGCAGCGCTCGTCGCCGCCATGATGCCGGCGATCGAGGCAACATCGTATCGGCCACGGCTCGCGATGACCCGCTCGCTGCTCGAACAGCAGACGCGCAGGTTGCTGCCTGGTATCGCCTTCGCGGGAATCACGATAATCGTGCTGGCCACCGTACTGTTGCTGCTGTCCGGTCGCAACCTGGTCGCCGGCCTCGTGGCCGTGTTCATGCTGATACTCGGCTTTGCCTTGTGCATACCGGCAGCAGTCAGGGCATCAACCCATGCGTTGGCTCCGATTGCAAAACAGCTGGGCGGCGTCTGGGCCCGGCTCGCAGTCACCGGCATTGGTGGAAGTCTCAGCCGTATTGCCGTTGCCATCGTTGCGCTCTCCGTTGCCGTATCTGCGACCATCGGTGTGAGCGTCATGGTTGACAGTTTTCGTGGCTCGGTGGACGAGTGGCTGGAACAGACATTGCAGGCGGATATCTACGCCGGAATACGACGTGGCGATTTTGATGCTGTATTGATCGAGGATCTGTCCAATATTCCGGGCGTCGAGGCAGTCAGCACGAGCCGTCGTGCCTGGCATGAAGATGAAAATGGCCGAACGCAAATACTCGCGATAAAAATGGCTCCCGGTAGTTACGCCGGCACAGAAATTTTAGACGCCGATCCGCTTGAAGTCTGGCCCTCATTCGAGCGCACGGACGGAGTGTTGGTGTCCGAGCCCTACGCCTACCGCAATAACGTAGCGGCCGGCGACAGCGTTTCCTTGCGCACAGCCTCGGGCGAGTCGGAGTTCCGCGTCATAGCGACTTACCAGAGCTACGATATCAATGCGAGTGCCTTGCTAATGAGCCGCGAAACCTATGACCGGCATTTTGATGATCCGGGCGTTAACTCGATTGGCCTTTATCTCAGCGAAACTGTGAATGCCGATGCTGTTATTGCGCAGATTGAGGCCATTAGCGAAGGCCGTCAGAAGCTCGTGATCAACTCCAACGCCAGAATTCGCGAACTTTCACTGCAAATCTTCGACCGGACGTTTGTTATTACTGACGTTCTGTACTGGCTCGCGATCGGCGTTGCTTTCATAGGTATCCTGGGTGCCATGCTGGCCCTGCAACTCGAGCGTGCACGTGAGCTGGCCGTGCTGCGAGCACTGGGCATGACGCCCGTCCAGCTCGGCGGCATGATTACTCTACAGACCAGCGTGATTGGACTTCTTAGCGGGATTGCCGCTATTCCGCTCGGCCTCGTAATGGCCTACGTGTTGATCGAAGTGATCAATCGCCGCGCTTTTGGCTGGCAGATCGATATGACGATCGCCCCGAATCTCCTGCTATCGGCCGTCTTGTTTGCCGTCGTTGCGGCGTTGTTGGCGGGCATTTACCCGGCCTTTCGCGCGGCGCAAAGCCAGCCGGCTCTGGCGATGCGAGAGGAGTAGCGATTGCGTATTACGATTCCTTCACCCCGACGAAAACTGTGGCGATCGAGCGTCGCGAGTGTTGTTTTCATTGTCGCAATCGCAGCGTGGTCCGACGATCGCGGTTTGGAGCGTTCGGAGCTCTCAGCATTGCTCAATGCCGAAAGCAATGTCGGTTTTGCAATGGCGATGGAGCTGCGAACCTTCGTATTTCCACGCGATCACGGACCGCACCCTGAGTTTCGCAATGAGTGGTGGTACATGACGGGCAACCTCGACGCCACCGATGGTCGTCGCTTCGGTTTCGAACTGACATTCTTCCGTTTCGCGCTCGCGCCGGAACTTCCTGAATCAGAGTCTGCCTGGCGAACAAACCAGGTGTACGTCGCGCACCTTGCGCTCACCGACGCCGACGGCCAACAATTTTTTGTTGCGGAACGTTTTTCTCGCGGCGCCCTGGGCCTCGCTGGCGCTCGGAGCAGCCCGCTTCGGGTATGGATCGATGACTGGGAGATCGCTGCGACCGATGTCGATGCAGAAACCGAGAACTGGCGATTGCAGGCGAGTGATGACGACTTTGCATTAAGCCTTCAGCTTGTCGCCGGGAAGGCGCCGGTGTTGAACGGCGTAAACGGCCTCTCGCAGAAATCAGCTGAAGCTGGCAATGCTTCATACTACTACTCGATTACTCGCTGGCAGACAGACGGCCAGGTACGGCTGGGTAACGACGAATTCACGGTATCCGGGCTATCCTGGCTCGATCGCGAGTGGAGCAGCAGCGCGCTCGCTTCTGATCAACAAGGCTGGGACTGGTTTGCACTGCAATTATCTGATGGCAGTGAGCTGATGTTCTACAGGCTGCGCAAGACAGACGGCAGCCAGGATGTCTTCAGCGGCGGAACCTGGGTGACCAGCGATGGTACTTCGCGCCACATCAGCGGCGACAGAATTTCCATTTCGGCCACAAAAACCTGGTCGAGCCCAGAGGGCGGAACCTACCCGTCGTCCTGGGAAATTCGCTTCCCGGAATCGGGACTGGCGCTTGAGGTCGTGCCGGTCATGGACGACCAGGAACTCTTTACGACTGTGCGCTACTGGGAAGGCGCGGTCGACGTCACAGGCACCCGCGACGACATCGAAATCACCGGTCGAGGTTACGTTGAGTTGACTGGCTACGCAGACTAGCTGATTGGGGTCATTTCGATAGCGGCGGCTGAGCCTGTTGCTAATGCCCGCCTTGCGCCTGTTGGTCTTTGGGTACGGCCATGTGCGTTCTGGGGACCCGCCGTCGCTCCTCTGGGCGTCGGGTCAGGAATCGCCGGCAACGCCATACCCCGGCAATGATGAGGTCTTCAACGTTATCAAGAAATTGAAACAGCGTTTCCATGGATTGCGACTTGATTTTTCCCTGTTAGCTCCAAGGGTTGCGGTCTGGCTTGCCTTTTTGATTCTACTCCCAGACAAGTCAATTTGGAATCCAATGCGACATAAGCCGGTCGGTCCGGAGCCGAAAGAGCACCTGTTTATGACGACGTTAGCTTGAGGCCGACGATTCCGCTGATAATCAGACCGATGCACAAAAGTCGCAGTAAATTTGCCGATTCAGCAAAGAGGATGATGCCGAAAATAGCGGTACCCGCTGCCCCAATGCCTGTCCAGACCGCGTAGCCCGTTCCGAGTGGAATGGCCCTGATCGCCAGCGCAAGGAAGTAGAGGCTTATCGCCATGGCCCAAAGCGTGAACACGCTCGGCCACAGTCTGGAAAAACCGTCGGTGTATTTCAGTCCGACGGCCCAGACGACTTCAAAAACACCGGCTATTGCCAGACTGAACCATGGGTTAATCATTACCGTAACTCCTTCAGCCGCTCTGCCATTGCACTGATGTGCTCCGGGCCCATGCGGCAACAACCCCCAACCAGCGTCGCCCCGGCCGCGACCCACTCCTCGGCCGCCGACGCGCAGTCCAGCGGTGACACGGTACCCAACCAGGCATTGTTCGCCACATCGTAGTTTTCGCCTGAATTGGGGTAAGCCAGAATCGCTTTGTCGGGAAGCGCCGAGCGAATCTCTCGAATCAGCGACGGCACGTATTGCGGTGCCGTGCAGTTGACACCGACCGCCAATACTGTCGGATGGTCGCGAAACAACCGCGCGGCTTCTTCGACCGGCGTGCCGTCACAGATGTGCCGCTCATCACGGCAGGAAAAACTGATCCACGCCGGCGTGTTGCAGCTTCGCAGCAGCTCGTCGAGAACCGTCGCTTCCGTTATCGAAGGAATAGTCTCCAGCGCCAGTACATCGGCGTCACTGTTGTCGAAAAGGGCCAGCCTGTCGCCATGAAACGTGCGCAGCTCGGCCGCACCGACACCGTAACTGCCCGTGTATTCCGAACCGTCGTGCAGCGCGGCTCCGTAGGGTCCTATGCTCGCCGCAATCAGCGGAACGTATTCACAATTCGGATACTCGGCAAGAAACTCATCGCGTGCGCGCTTCGCGAGTTCGACGGACAACAACATGAGCTCATCCGCTTCTCGGGCAGAGAGTCCCAAAGTGGCGAAGCCATCGCGACTCGCCTGGTAACTCGCTGTGGCGATACACTCGGCACCCGCATCGAGGTACGCGCGTGTTGCGTCAACGATCGCCTGGGTGTCTATCGTCAGCAATGACGCCGACCAGAGCGCGTTGCCTATGTCGCAGCCTTGCGCCTCCAGTTGTGTCGCCAGCCCACCGTCCAACAGGACCGGTGCCGGCCTTGCCAGCGCCTCTGCAAAAGCTGATTTCAGTGCACGCATCACGATCCCGCGAGCGCTTCGTGTTCGGCCTCGAGCTCGGTCCAGATTTCACGCACCCAATCACGAATCTGCAACGACTCTTGCCAACGATCAGACAACTCGTCTTGATTCGCGTCGGTAATTGCATACGGTGGTGGACCCAGCTCACAAAGAAAGATTAGCGTCGCGTCTTTGTCATTTCTTTGCCGCCAAAGGCGCATGCCTTCTTTCCACCAGTCTTTGAAGATCGCGACCCACTGCTGGTGCTGTTGGAAGTCGATCTGAATCTGTACCTGCTCCCGGTTCGCTACGCGGCCCTGGAAGCAGTCTGATCGTGCAAGTACCGAACTGATGAATTTTTGGTCCCGCTCCGGTACGGGCACACGAAGCTCGCGATCAACCACGAAGTGAGACAGGTCGGCACACAGACGCATTTCGGGAACCAGCTCCATCAGCTGCAGCGTGAAATAAAGATCATTGAGCAGGCCGTCACGATGGGTTTCGAACAACAGCGGCATACGCCTCGCTTCGGCCTCGTCGATCCAGCGACGAACGACCGGGACGGCATCTCCCGGCTTGATCGGCATGACGCCACTGATTACGTTGACCAGGCAGGCGCCCATGGACCTCGCAAAGTCGAGCAATGGCTGCATGTCGTCTGCCGAATACGGAAACGCATTGATCATGCAGCCGAGCCCGTATTTCTCGAACAGTGCTTGCCTCGTGCGGTTTTGGGGAATCTCGGCGAGCGAAGGGTCCAGGCACATGCCGTTGAATCCGGCTTCCGCCACCAAGGCGAAACACTCCTCATCCGTTCGCTCCGGCACTTTTGGATGTCGCAGTTCCATTCCCCAAAGTGATTGATAAACATCAAGTTTCTGCACGCCCAGCCTCCCGGCGATCGCGCCCTATGGCCAGCGCATCAACGGCAATCGCGCCACTTTCGCTGACGATGGCCGGATTGACGTCAAGCTCCGCCAATACGTCATGCAGCGCGTGCGCCAGCACTGAAAAGCGGGATGCTGTGTCGCAAAAATTATCGACGTCCACAGCCGGGTTCCCGCGAACACCGTCAAGCAACGGTCGAAGCTGCAGGCGATCGACACAACGGCGCGCATGAGCCGCGTCGAACGGCGGTAGTGCGAATTGCACATCGTTGATCGTCTCAGCCAATACCCCGCCGAAACCCAGTATCACGATCGGGCCGAATTGCGGATCGCGCTTGATGCCGAGGAACATGTCGATACCGGCTGCAACCATCGGAGCGACAATCACTTCCTCTCCAAGGCGGTGGCTAAGCAACTTGTACATCTGCCGCAACTGTTCCTCATCGCGGATGCCGAGAATCACGCCGCCCCTGTCGGACTTGTGAAAAAGCCCCTCTTTCGCCGTTTTCAGCGTCACAGGAAACCCGATGTGAGCTGCAGCATTCAAGACCTGCGTCTCGCTGCTCGCGGCTTTCGGCCTCGACGTCGATATCCCGAAGTCCTGCAGCAACGCGAGCGACTCGATCTCGGTGAGCGCGTCTCCCGACCGAAGGCGTCCCCGCCAATGTTCGACAATGGCTTCGTCAGGCCCTTTCGGTTCCGCCGGTTCCCGCAACAGAAAATCACGATACTCGAACAGCGCGCGAACGCCGTTAAGAAACTGACTCATGCCATCCAGCACGGGAAACCCCGCATGAGTGCTGGCGACGACCGCCTCATCATGTCCCGTGCCCTGCCGCGCGGACACGAGTGCGACCGGCTTGCCGGCTTCGGCGTGCGCTCGCTGCATGTAGTTCAGGTAGTTCGGATAGATTTTCCCCTCAGGGCCACGATCGTGGATGACCGCGCCAAGCGCAGCACCGGTATCCTGCATTATCAGTGAAAGGCTGCGCGTCATGACCTCACCGGCGTCGGGCCCGCCGCGACTCCAGGCATCCAGAGGATTAACGGCAGGCAGCTCCGGATCCAGAACTTCTTCCAGTGCGCTCACCGTTTCCTGAGACAACGCGGTCAACGGCACGTCGGCATCGTGAGCAAGATCGACGAGCAGCTGTCGTTCTCCCCCGGAATCGTGCAGCGTTACCAGTCCACCCGCACCGACCGGGTGAAGTTCGGCGAACATGATGAGCATTGTCGTGAACTCGTCCTGGTCGCGAGCCCGTTGCACCCCGTAGCGATCGAACAATGCCTCGTAGGTCGCATCGTCGCCGGCCATAACACCGGAATGCGACACCGCAAGTCGCGCAGACGTCTCGGTGCGCCCGACTTTCAATGCGACGACCGGAATGCGGCGCTGCGCCGCCTTTGAAAGTGCCGCCCGAAACCCGCCCGGATTTCTTGCCGTCTCAATGAACAATCCGACGACGCTCGTTTCAGGCAGGTCGAGAACGAAGTCCAGGTACTCGTCCATGGCCACACTGAGTTCATTGCCGGTCGATACGGCGAAATTTACTCGCAATCGTTCTTCGCAGTCGATAATGCCCGACATGCCCGAGCCTGAGTGGCTGATCAGAGCAACGTTACCGGGTGCGTGATGCGACGTGCTGTCGAAGCCGCACGCCCACACATGATCACGGACGTTGTAAAAGCCCATGCCATTCGAACCGCAAACCAACATGCCGGCATTTCTGACTTTCTCTTGCACACGATCACGCAATGCGGGGACTGAATCGTTGTCGACGAAAAGCGTGGACTGGATGACCGCTGCCGGAATTCCGGCCGATATGACGTCGTCCAGCGCTGCTTCGATACGCGCGTCGCCAAGCGCGAATATCACGAGGTCGGGCGTCTCGGGAAGATCTGAAATCGCAGCAAAACAACGGTGGCCCTGCAGCGATTCGTAAGCAGGATTTACCGGGTAAACATTGCCCCGGTAGCCACCAAGACCTAAGTTTCTGAGCGCCCACTCGCCCATACTGTCGGGACGGTTCGATGCGCCTACGATCGCGACAGAACGCGGGCGCAATAATGGGTCCAGCCGGTGCTTCATTGCGGCTGTCGCGCTCAGTAAGGTCCAGGCGGCGTCGCTCCGCGACGCGGCGGGAACCAGAACGGCTTGTCGACAACGGTGGCTTTCGCCATCTCTCGATTCCAGTGCATCTCGCGCTGGTAGTAGACCTCGACCCATACCGTATCGCCGGGTTTGCCGTACGGTGTTCTTACCGTGCCCAGGGCTATGTTCTGCTTACAAACTGGCGACCAGGTGGCTGACGTCACGAAGCCGATATCTCCTTTGGCTTTTGCCGTTGGAAAGATGTACGAGCTGTGGGCAGGCTTGTTGCCGGCAATATCGAGCTTCACAAGGCGCCAGGTCGAGCCGTTGCGTTTTTCCTCTGCCAGGGCGCGACGACCGTTGAAATTCGGCTTCTTGAAATCCACCAGCCACTCCAGGCCAAGTTCAATTGGCGAACGGGAACGCCCTGTTCGAATCGTCTCGTCACAAGGTAGAAATTCGGCGTAAGGCGCGAGGTAGCCCGCTTCGATACGCGCGAGTTCCAGCGCATGCGTTCCAATGGCTCGGATCTTGTATTCCGCACCCGCCTCGAACAGTGCGTCCCATAACTCCAGCGCTTTGTCAGGATCGATCCATAACTCGTAGCCAAGGTCGGCGGTGAATCCCGTTCGCGAGACCATCAGTTCCGTGCCCTGAAAATCAAAATACGTCAAACCGAAAGGCTTGAGCTCATCCAGCCCGTCGAGGCCCATCGTGTTCAACACACTGAACGATGTCGGACCCTGAACGGCCAGAGCTGCAATTTCTTCGGTCTCGTGCACAACGCTAACGTCAAATCCAATCGTCGCGGCCTGGAACCATGAAAAATGGCGTTCCTGACAACAAAGACGATATTCGCCTTCTCGAAGGTGGAAGATCGTGCCATCGTCGATGACCTGACCCTGGTCATCACACCACACGGCGTATGCAACGCGACCGGATTTAATCTTCGCCATATCGCGTGTCACCAGGCGGTTGAGGTACGCCAGTGCATCGGGGCCGGTGATCCGGTATTTGGTCATTGGCGACAGGTCGAATACAGCGGTACCGTTGCGGATTGCGAAATACTCCAGGTCTGCGCAGTGCAACGCATCAGGACTCGAATACCCCTTCCATTCGTGCCACTGATTGACTGTGTCGAGCTTCTCTACACGTGGATAGAAAGGTGTCTTCAGAGGTCCCTGATGGACAGTATCTCGCACTGGTCCTTGCAAGATAGTCATGCTGCTTTCTCCCGATTCAGGATGGTCCGCGCCGCATTCCGACCCGCCGCACCACTGACGCCACCACCGGGGTGCGCTCCCGCGCCGCATAAATACACGCCGTCAATCGGAAGTCTGTACTGCGCCGCACCGTTCACGGGTCGCACAAACAGGAATTGATCCAGCGTCAGTTCAGCATGATGCCAATGTCCACCTGTCATGTGGAACTCTCTTTCGATATCGGCCGGCGTCAGCAATTCACTTGCTGTAATGCGCTGCTCAAGATCTGACATGTACTTCGACAGCGTATAGACAATCGCTTTCATGAAAGCGGCTTTCGCCTCGTCGTCCCAGCCACCTTTCAACGCGTAAGGCGCGTATTGCACAACGGCTGACATGACATGTTTGCCCGTTGGCGCCAGCGTTTCGTCGCGGAAACTCGGAAATGTCATTTCGATAACCGGATTTGGCGAACTCTCACCATACTTCGCCGGATTAAACGCCCGCTCCACGTAATGCTCATCCGGTGCAATGACGAGTCGTTCTGCGTAGTCCTTTTTGGACAAGCCTTCGATCGTCGGCAGCCCATCCAGTGCAAGATGCAATTTTGCAGCGTTTCCTTTGGCCCGCAGATGAGAAACCCGAAGCGCGAAACCTGTCTCAGCGTGTTTCGCGCCGATCAGCTTCATCAGTGTCGTCTTTGGATCGGCATTCGATATGATCGTCAGGCTATCGAATCGCTCGCCGGATTCCGTTTCCACACCGGTTGCCCGGCCGTTTTCGATAATGATGCGCTTGACGGGTATTCCGGTACGTATCGTTGCGCCGGCGGCTCGTGCCGCATGCGCCAGCTGATTACTCACACTACCCATGCCACCCGCCGGAACTCCGGTCCGGCCAAGATCACCGGCCATGCGGTACAGGTAGGTCATCATGGTATTCGGTGACCGAGGTCCAAGGTGCGTTCCCAATACTGCATCCAGGCTGATCGCCCCTCTTAGCAGCGGGCTTTCGAAACGTTCCGTGACCTCATCGTGAATATTCATGAAAATCAGTCGCAGGAACGCTTCCATCTCAGCCTTGCCGAGCATGCGAACATCCAGGCCCAGCTGACCCAGCGTCATAAGGTCCTTGAAATCCCTGGTACCTAATCGCGGTGGCGTCTTGTTGAAGTACTTGCGGAGCAGACCCGAAAACCGCGCCATGCGTTTCCGGAAGCTTCGATACTGTTCGGCATCTTCGGCAGAAACGCCTTCGACGCTGTTCGTCTTGATACGAAGGTGATTGCCATCTTCAGCCAGCGCGATCGTTGTCATATCTTCAGAAGCCAGTCGCGTGGCAAGTTTCAGCTCCTTGCGAACCTCCGGTTGCAGCTGGTACAGCAAATGCGCACAGGCTGACACCGAATACCCGTCGGCGAACTCGCGTGTGACGGCTGCGCCACCGACCTGATCGTTAGCTTCAAGCACCAGCACTCTTTTGCCAGCCTTGGCCAGCAACGCAGAGCAGACCAGGCCGTTGTGGCCGGCACCTACTACAATTGCATCGTATTGACTGTCCATGATCTTAGTCATCGCCGAAGTTCTCCGGTACGGTATTCGGACGCTTGAGATCGCCTAAGATCTCCCGTGCCGCATTTGCTCCAGGGGCGCCCATAATGCCGCCACCCGGGTGGTTACTTGATCCACACATGTACAACCCACCAATCGGGCTGCGGTACTGAGCGTATCCCGGAACTGGCCGGTTAAACATCAGCTGATCCATGGTCAGTTCGCCGTGGAAGATATTGCCTTCGGTTATCCCGATCTCATTCTCGATGTCCTGCGGCGTCCGAACTTCCGCATGCAGAACCAGGTTTTTGAAGTCGGGGCTGTAGTTCGAGATTTGATCGAAGACCGACTTCTGGAATCCGTCCTTGTCTTCCTGCGTCCAGTCACGACCATCAATCTGACGTGGGCAGTACTGAATGAAACAACTCATGAAGTGCTTGCCTGGCGGCGCCATCGTTGGATCGTTCGTCGTCGGGATCGTCAAATCGATATAAGGATCCTTCGACCAAGTGCCGTCCTTCCAGTCGTCATAGGCGCGCTCCATGCGCTCCATCGAGTCAGTGAAGTGCATATCGGCGAGATACAGCGGGCTGCCTTCCGGGAGCGCCGGGAATGTCGGCAACCCGTCGAGTGCGATGTTGATCTTGCCCGATGAGCCGCGAATCTTGAAATTCTCGACGCGTTTGAGGAATTTTTTCGGAAGATCGCTCTTATCCATGCAGGTCAGGAAGGTCCGTTTCACGTCCATCGCGGACACCACGACGTTTGCACGGATTTCGTCGCCATTGTCCAGGGCAACACCGGCAGCCTTGCCATTCCTGACGATGAACTTGTCCACTCCGGCCTCGGTTCGAAGTTCGCCGCCCTCTGCCTGGAACGCGCCTGCGATCGCTTTGGCAACCGCACCGGTACCCCCACGAGCAAAGCCCCAGGAACCAACGTTGCCATCAACATCACCCATATAGTGATGCAGCAATACATAGGCGGTGCCCGGTGAGTGAATTCCCAACGCGGTACCGATAATTCCACTGCCGGACAGCGACGTCTTGATGACGTCGGTTTCGAAGTACTCATCGAGATACTCCGCAACACTCATTGTCCAGAAACGGATAGTCTCGCCGATGCGATCCTCACCCATCTCATTCACCTTGCCGCCGATGCGTGCAAGCTCCATCAAATCTCTCGGTTTGAAGGACGACGGGTCAGGCGCGGTTCGCAACAGGAAGTCGCGTATTAGTCGACACTGCCGCATCGTATCTGCCGAGTAGTTCTTGTAAGCGTCGGCATCTTTGCGGGAGAAGCGCGCCATTTCCCGGTATGCGGCCTCATGGTCGTGATAGGAACCGTAGTAATCCCCGTTTTCCATGAATGTCACAGACCCACCGTAGGGCGTAACCTGCAGGCCATGCTTGTGCAGTTCCAGCGATCGGTAGATTTCCGGGCGCAGGAGACTGCACACGTATGAGCAGTTCGAATACAACCAGTCCTTGTAGAGATTGCGACTCACGGTGGCTCCACCGATGTAGTCGTTTTTCTCTACGCAGACCACATCGAGACCTGCTTTTGCAAGAAATGCTGCTGTGGTCAGGCCATTGTGACCGGCGCCGACGACGATCGCGTCATAGGTTTTCATAGGCGGGAACCTGATTTCTTGTTCGTTGCGTCCAATTTGCGCTGTGTAATGTCCACCGCGCATTCGAATTTGTCCAGTGTTTCTTCAAGGCATCCCATACTGTGGGATTCGCACAGGAACCACGGCTCGCGGGAATCGGGCTCGACCAGAATTCCCTGCTCGTGCAGCTCAGGCGCCAGCGTGTCGTAGAACTCGTAATCGGAGTGCACCCACTCCCGATAATCGACGGGCGGCTTTTCGGCGAAGAACAAACCCATGAGTGCCGGGTGCCCGGTAAAGCTGTGAGCAATTCCCCGAGCACCGAGTATCCTGCTCAGCCCGGCCTGCAGATCCGTGCCATACCGCTCGATGTCGGCCAGCGCCGTCGTCTCATCCAGGATTTCGAGCGTCCTGGCTGCCGCGGCGAGCGACACGCTATGTGCGGTAAACGTGCCACCATGCGTAACTCCATCGCCAATGCGGCGCATTACGTCCTCGCGCCCGGCAACGACAGACAACGGGTAGCCGTTGCCGATGGCTTTGGCAAACGTACAGAGATCAGCTTTGACGCCGTACAGTTCCTGCACGCCGCCTTTCGCAACACGAAAGCCCGTCTTTACCTCATCGATAATCAGCAACACATCGTAGCGATCGCAGATTTCGCGCACGTCCTTCATATACTGTGCGTCGGCCGTGATCGCGCAGCAGTTGCCCATTATGGGCTCCATCAGGAACGCGCCGATCTCGTTGTGCTTCTTTTTCAGCAGATCATCGAGTGCATTGGCATCGTTCATCGGTACAAGGTGAAAGAGCTGCTTTGTTACGGCAGGTATGCCGTCGCCGTACGGCTTGATCGGTGGTTCGGGCTCTCCGGGTCGCCAACCGTCGAACTCCCTGGTCCACATGACCAGGTTGGACATGCCGTGATAGCCACCTTCCATGACCACGTGGCCGTCCTTGCCCGTAAACGCCCGCGCGACGCGCATCGCTGCCATGACAGCTTCGGTCCCGGAATTCGAAAATCGCACGAGTTCGGCAGCAGGCACCATCGAACTGATCCTGCTCGCAAGCTCGTACTCACGCTCCGTCGACAGTGCGAATACGCCGCCGACGTTCATGCCCTCATGTGCCGCCTCATCCACGCGTTCGTCCGCGTACCCGAGGATGATCGGCCCATAAGCCAGGCGATAATCGATGTATTCATTACCATCGATATCCCACATGCGCCCGCCCTTGCCATGGTCGACATAGATAGTCTGGTCATCCCCCCAATAACGGAAGTTCGACGCGACGCCGAGCGGTAATTTGGTGACGGCTTTTTGGAAGTGCTCGTTGGAACGGGACAGTTTACGCATAGGATAGAAAAATGAATGAGTATTCATTCATAGTATGGCAGAATCATTGCATGGCAGCCACCGCCAAAAATACACGGCGCACCGCAAGTCGCGAAAAACGGCGGCGACAACTCATCGATGCAACGATGAAGTGCATTGCGCGCAAGGGTATGAGCAGCACATCGATTGGCGACGTCGCAAAGGAAGCCGGCCTGTCGCAGGGCATCGTCAACCTGCACTTCAAAAGTAAGGAGAACCTCCTCACGGAAACCTTGCGGCACCTCGCTGACGACTACAAATCGCAATTCAACAAGACTTACGAAAAATCCGGGCCTGGCGCCGCGGACAAGCTGCTCGCACTCGTACAACTGGATCTCCGCCCCGCCATAATCGACAAGCAGAAGATCGCCGTGTGGTTCGCTTTCTGGGGTGAGGTCAAATCGCGGCCGACGTACCGGAAGATTTGCGACGAACGCGATCAGTATTACGACGAAATCATCGAGAGCTTGTGCGCGACCATCATCGAGGAAGGCGGATACAAGAACATTTCGCCGCGCAACGTTGGAATTTCACTGAATTCGATTACCAATGGAATGTGGCTTTCATATTTGATCAGCCCGCGCACGTTCCGCCGAGACGAGGCCATGGCAGCGCTTAACGACTTGCTGCACCGCTACTTCCCGAAAAATTTTTCGTGACGAGAACAAGATGGAAATACCACTAAGCAAAGACGCCCGGAACTGGCAACGCATCGGCCGCGCGTATGCAGATGAATATCTTCAACCGTACGAGGTCGAGGCAGAGCTCAATGACGGTGTACTGCCGGATGAGATAACGGCGCGTAACAAAGAACGAGCGATTGACCTTGGTTTCACGGCGATTGACGTGCCGAAACGTCATGGCGGTCTCGAACTGCCGATGGAGTGCCAGGTTGCGCTCTGGGAGCAACTTGGCCGTGTCACCAATGCCCTCTCCTGGTGTTTCCCAGAGGCCCAGTCGTGGATGTTTGAAGCTTGTAGCGAGGAACAGCTCGAGAAGTACATCCTGCCTATGATGCGCGCCAATCATAAGGAGTGTTACGCGATCACCGAATCGGGCCCGGGTTCTGACGTCTCCGCACTCGAGGCGACCGCAGTGCGCGACGGCAATGAGTATGTCCTGAATGGCGAGAAGTGGTACGTAACGAGCGGCAACCTCGCCACCTTCTTCTGGTTCCAGGCCAAGGTGCCCGATGAAGACGACCAGGCCCTGTTCCTGGTGGATCAGGGTACCGCTGGCATCGAAATCATCGCCAACCCGAAATTCAGCCACACTTATGCCTCTCATCATCCCACTTACCTTTTCAAAGACGTGCGCGTGCCCGTATCGCAGCGCGTCGGCAAACCCGGCGATGGTATGGCGTATACGCACAGCTGGTTCCGCCATGAGCGGCTGATGATCGGGGCGCGCAGCTGCGGAGCCGCCGCGCGCCTGATTGAAGAGGCCATGGCATTTGCCAACGAGCGGATTATCGATGGTGCCCCACTCAGCGAGAAACAGGCCATACAGTTCATGCTCGCAGACAGCGTTACTGAACTCTATGCATCCCGATTGATGACCTATGAAGCGGCACGTGCGGCCGATCGTGGCGACGATGTGAAGGCGCAGCACAGTCGCTGCTCCATGGTGAAGCTCTATGTTTCTGAAATGGCGAACCGCGTTGCCGACCGCGCCGTACAGATTTTCGGCGGCCGTGGCTATATGCGCGAGAATGTCGCCGAGCGTTTCTTTCGCGAGCTTCGCGTTGATCGCATCTGGGAGGGTACAAGCGAGATTCAGCGGCTTATAATCGCCCGATCATTGCTGAAGCGCGGATTGGACGGAATGTGACTGCACGAGCGATCCTTCGCACTACCCTTTTTTCAACACTCCTCCTGCTAGGCGCCTGCTCAGGCGACTCAGACAGTAATTCCAGTGACCAGAACGTCGTCAATGTGTACAACTGGGCGGACTACATCTCTCCGGATACCGTGAAAAAATTCGAGGCCGAATACGGCATCAAGGTCAACTACGACATGTACGACTCGTCGGAGGTCGTTGATGTCAAGTTGCTGGCCGGAAACAGCGGCTATGACATCGTAATTCACAGCAATCAGTTCTCGACCCGCCTTGCGCCGGTAGGTGTTTACCAGAAAATCGATACCAGCAGGCTGAGCAATTACGGCAATCTCGATCGCAGCATCATGGAGCGGATCAGTGTTTATGATGTTGTCGAGGAGTACAACGTTCCCTATCACTGGGGCACCACCGGCTATGCCTGGAATGTCGAAATGGTTCGGGAGCGGCTTCCCGATCATGTCATGGACAGTTCCGACGTTCTTTTTGACCCGGATGTTATCTCCAAAGTCGCGGACTGCGGCGTCAGCCTGTTGGATGGACCGACAGACCTGTTTCCCATGGTGCTCGCCTACCTCGGGCTGGACCCGACGGCCGTTGATGACGAGAGTCTCGCCGCAGCTGAGGCCCAGTTGTCCAAGATACGACCGTACGTCCGCTACTTCAGCAATACAAAAATGCTATCCGACCTTCCAAACAGGGAGGTCTGCGTTGCGATGAGCTGGGGCGGTGATTACGCGTCGGCCGCAGCTCGGGCTGAGGAGGCCGGGCTCGAATTAGAATTGCGTTACACAACTCCTAAAGAAGGATCCGGACTCTGGGTCGACGGCATCTATATCACTGCTGATGCACCACATCTCGACAACGCCTATAAGTTCATGGACTTCCTTTTGCGCCCGGACATCGCGGCGGACAATGCCGAAATCGTGAATTACGCCAACGCAAACAGGGCCTCGTGGGAGCTGATCGACCCTGCCGTGTTTAACAACCCGGCCGTATTCCCGGATGAGGAAACCTGGGCGCTCCTGTATCCGATCATATCGACCGATCCCAAGCAGGAACGAATCCGTACTCGGGCTTTCGCGCGCGTAAAGAGCGGCTTATGAAGGACTTCATTCGCATCAGCGGAGTCAGCAAGCACTTCGGCAATTTCGTCGCAGTCGATAACGTCGACCTCGAGATTGGCAAAGGTGAGTTGTTTTCGATCCTGGGTGCGTCGGGTTGTGGCAAAACAACCCTGCTGCGCATGCTGGCCGGTTTTGAAGTTCCAACATCAGGCGCGATTGAGATCGACGGAGTCGATATCACGCACCAGCCGCCCTACAACCGTCCCGTCAACATGATGTTCCAGTCGTACGCGATCTTTCCACACATGTCCGTGGAAAAGAACGTCGCTTACGGGCTGCAAAAGGAACACGTCGCGAACAGAGAAATTCACAGGCGCGTGAGCGAGGTGCTCGAACTGGTGCAGCTCGATCAGTTCGGTAAGCGCAAGCCCGATCAGTTATCCGGCGGACAACGACAGCGCGTCGCGCTCGCGCGCGCATTGATCAAGCGTCCAAAAGTTCTCTTGCTCGACGAACCGCTCGCAGCGCTCGACAAGAAACTGCGCGTCCGCACCCAATTCGAACTGATGAACATTCAGGACGAACTCGGCATTACTTTCGTCGTCGTTACGCACGATCAGGAAGAGGCAATGACCTTGTCGACCCGTATCGTTGTCATGGACAGCGGAAAATTCCAGCAAATCGGGACGCCGAAAGAAATTTACGAGTTCCCGGCCAATCGATTTGTTGCCGAATTCATCGGCACGATAAATACGTTCGTCGGTACCGTTTCCGAAGCGAACGAAAAGTTTATCAGGGTGAACTCACAAGAGGCTGGGGTGGAACTGACGGCATTGGGAAAACAGTCTTTCGAGGTAGGCCAGAAAGTAGAGGTCGCCCTTCGACCGGAGAAGATTTTTATCAGCAAGGAGAAGCCTGATAATGCCGAAGACACCTGTGTTGAGGGCGTCGTCGACGACCTCGGGTATCTCGGAAACCGCTCACTCTATCGCATTCGCCTGAAGTCCGGAAAAATCGTACAGGTGAGTTCACAGAATCGGCGTCGATCGGTAACCCGATTCCTGGAATGGGACGACAAAGTCTGGATTTCCTGGCGGCCCGGCAGTATGGCGGTACTTCCGGACTGATGGGGGCCGCGCCCGCAAAACGCAATGATGAGCTGTGGCGGCGAGTGGCTGTCGCCGCGCCATATCTGTGGTTATTGGTCTTCTTCCTGGCGCCGTTCGCGATCATCTTAAAGATAAGCCTGGCCGACCCTATCCTTGCGCAACCGCCATTCACACCAACTTTCGATGATCAGGGGACTTTCAGCGCGACCGCCGACAACTTCGCTTTCCTGCTGACCGATAAGCTCTACGCCGTCACCTACTACCGTTCGGTCCTGATGGCTGCTGCCGCTACTCTGCTGTGCCTGGCCCTTGGTTTCCCAATGGCCTATGGCATCGCTCGCTCGAATTCGTCCACGCGCAGTTTGTTGCTGTTGCTCATCGTGCTGCCGTTCTGGATTTCGTTTCTGTTGCGCGTGTATGCATGGATGGGTCTGCTCAACAATTACGGCGTTATCAACAATTTTTTTATGTGGCTCGGCGTAATAGATCAACCGATGCAACTTATGTACACGGATTTCGCGGTCTTTGTGGGGCTCGCTTATTCCTATCTGCCATTCATGGTCCTGCCCTTGTACGCATCGCTCGAGCGTATGGATATCGACCTCGTCGAAGCCGCACAGGACCTGGGCGCGTCCAGGACGCGTTCGTTCTGGGACATCACCTGGCCCCTTGCGCGACCTGGCGTAATCGCCGGATGTCTTCTCGTGTTTATCCCGGCAATGGGCGAGTACGTCATTCCCTACCTGCTCGGCGGCCCCGAGTCGCTGCTCATCGGTCGGGTACTTTTCGACGAGTTTTTTGTCAATCGTGACTGGCCATTGGCCTCGGCCGTCGCGATCGTGTTATTGCTGTTGCTCGTCGTACCGATCGTCTTGCTGCAGCGATATCATGCAAGAGACCAGGAAAGTGTGGCATGAAAAAACGCTCGACATTCCTGGTCTCGATGCTCGCGTTCGGTTACGCCTTTCTTTATATCCCGCTGATCCTGGTCATTGTGTATTCATTCAATGACTCCCGGATCGCCACGGTCTGGGGCGGCTTCTCGACGCGATGGTACCGGGAGCTACTGCAAAACGATCTCATCCTGAACGCCGCATTCCTAAGCCTGCGCATTGCACTGACTTCTGCGACGTTTGCGACGATCCTGGGCACGATGGCGGGACTGGTGCTCGC
>Ga0224509_10000089_pt1 | contig 21928 bp, 18 predicted proteins | sample SF_Jan12_sed_USG_5_FD_170158 | JGI IMG/M metagenome (GOLD analysis project Ga0224509, IMG submission 170158) | Sediment microbial communities from San Francisco Bay, California, United States - SF_Jan12_sed_USGS_24 | ecosystem: Environmental > Aquatic > Marine > Sediment | place: USA... | reverse complement strand
GTTTCAGGGCCTCGCCTTCGAGGCGATAGGGCAGCCAGTCGGCGACTTCGGCCACACCCAGCCTGTGGTAGAAGCCGCGCGCCGGGTTCTCCCGCAGCACCGAGAGGTCGAGCCGCGTGCAGCCGCTGTCCAGGGCGATGGCCGCCAGGCGCGCCATGAACCGGCGGCCGAGGTTCCGGGCGCGCGCCTTGTCGGCGACGTAGAGGTCCTCCAGATAGAGCCCCGGACGCCCTTCGAAGGTGGAATAATTATAGAAGAACAAGGCGAACCCGACCGCTTCGCCATCGACCTCCGCCAGCAGGCATTGGAAATAGGGATCTTGGCCGAAGCCGTCGCGCAGGAGGTCGGATTCCCCTGCGCGCACCTGCTCGAGCAGTCCCTCGTAGGCGGCCAGCTCGCGGACCAGCCGCAGGATCGTGCCCGCGTCCTCGGGACCGGCCGGGCGGATGACCGCGATTTGCCGCGTTTTCGCCATGGGCGCTACTGTAATGGTCCGCAACGTCGGCGCACAACGGGCCTTCCGTCCGACCGGCGTTCGGCGTTTAATGGCCGCCCCACGAGGATCCGCAAGGTATGCCCGACCGGCGCATTTCCATCAGACTCCTGCTCGATTCCCTGATTCGCTTCGGGCGCAACGATCAGGTCGTCCTGGCGGGCTTGGCCGTGGTGATCGGTCTGGCGGCCGGCGCCGCCGCCATCGGCTTCCGCCAGGGCATCGACTGGGTTCAGTGGCTGTTCTACGGCTTCGGCGGTGAGCGGGTCGCCACCCAGGCCGCCGAACTGCCCTGGTGGCGGCTGCTGCTGGCGCCGACGCTGGGCGGTCTTCTGATCGGCGTCTTCGTCTACCTTTTCATGCCCGACCGGCGCCCCCAAGGCGTTCCCGACGTGATCGAGGCCAACGCCCTGCATGGCGGGCGCATGTCCCTGACCACAGGCCTCAAGGCCGCGCTCGTCAGCGCCGGGTCGATCGGGGTGGGCGCTTCGGTCGGCCGCGAAGGGCCGGTGGTGCACCTGGGGGCCAGCCTGGGGGCCTGGGCGGCCCAGCGTCTGCATCTCGGCCGGTCGCTGTCGCGCACCCTCCTCGGCTGCGGCGTGGCGGCAGGGATCGCGGCCTCTTTCAACGCGCCCATTGCCGGGGTGTTCTTCGCGCTCGAGGTGGTAATTGGCCACTATGCGCTCACGGCCTTCGCGCCCATCGTGATCGCCGGCGTGACCGGCACCATCGTCAGCCGCGCCTACTACGGCGATTTTCCGGCCTTCATCCTGCCCGGCGAGCACGTCATTGCTTCGTTCCTCGAATTCCCGGCCTTCGCGCTGCTCGGCGTGGTCAGTGCCCTGGCCGCGATCCTCCTGATGCGCACGATCATGTTCACCGAGGACGCAATCAAGAGGACGGCCGTGCCGCGCTGGCTGTGCCCGGCGGTCGGCGGCCTCATGCTCGGGCTGCTCGCGATCTCCTATCCCCAGGTGCTCGGCGTGGGATACGAGGCGACCGACGCCGCCCTCTCCGAGCTCTACCCGCTCTGGCTCCTGCTCCTTCTGATCGTGTTCAAGACGGCGGCGACCGCGATCAGCCTGGGCTCGGGCTTTGGCGGCGGTATCGTTTCGCCGTCGCTGTTCATCGGCGCCATGGTGGGCGGCGCGTTCGGGGTCATCGCGACCGAAGCCTTTCCGCACCTCTCTTCCGGATACGGCGCCTATACCACCATCGGCATGGGCGCCGTGGCCGGGGCGGTCCTGGGCGCGCCGATCTCGACCATCCTGATGATCTTCGAGCTGACCAGCGACTATGCCCTGACAATCGCAGTCATGATCGCCACGGTGATCGCCAGCCTGATCACCCGGCAGGTCCAAGGCCATTCGTTCTTCACCTGGCTGCTGGAGCGGCGCGGCATCGCCATCAAGGGCGGCCAGGAAGTCGGCCTGCTGCGCTCCATCAAGGTCGAGGGCGTGATGGACCGGACCTACGACACGGTCGCCCCGGACACGCCGATCGCCCAGGTGCGCGAACGTTTGCAGCAGGCCCCCTGGGGCGAGCTCTTCGTGGTCGACGGGGAGGGCCGGCTGACCGGCACGATCATCTTCTCGGACCTGCACGAGGCCGCCTTCGACACCTGCCACGACGGGGAGTGGGTGGCGAGCAGCGTGGCCCGCGACCATCCGGCGGTGCTGCAGGTCGACGATGACCTAGCCACTGCGGTCGAGGTCTTCGGCGCCTCGGGCGAAGTGCACCTGCCGGTGGTCGCCGACGCCGAGGGCGGCCGAATGCTGGGCGTCGCCCATGAGCACGAGGTCATACTGACCTACCACCGCGCCCTGCAACAGCTCCGCGCCGAGGAACGCGGCGAGCTGTGACCTCTTCCTAGTAACTCCGCTTCAGTTTCAGATATTTGTAGCGGTCGCCGGAAGTGACCCCGATCTCGGCGAGCCCAGCGCCGCGCAGCACGGTGAGCGGCACCTCGACCCCCGCATTCCCGAGCGCCCAGACCTTACGGTAGAAGTCGGCCAGCGAGGTGACCGGGGCGCCCTTGACCGCGAGGATGATGTCCTCGGCCGCGACGCCCGCGTCGGCGGCGGGGCCATAGGAGGCCACGCGCCTGACGAAGACGCGGCCATGCATCTCTTCGGCGTAGATGCCGAGCCATGGCCGGGGCGCCTTGGCGGAACGGCCGCGCTCGAGCAGATCGGCGAGGATCGGCCGCAAGGCGTCGATCGGCACGAACATGTTGCCGGGCATGCGGCTGTCCACCACCGCGTCGGAGACGAGCAGGGAGCCGATGCCGAGCAGGCGGCCGTCCGGGCCGATCAGGCCCGCGCCGCCATAGGCGTGGTGCGGCGGCGCGGTGAAGATCGCGTTGGGCAGCAGGTACTCCCAGTAGCCGGCGAACTCCCGCCGAGAAACCACGTAGGCGGGCGAGGCGGACCCGGCGGCGTCGAAGCTCGCGACCAGCACCTCGCTGTGCGCGTCGAGCTGGGCCGATCTGCCGAGCGGCATGTGCTTTATGCCCAGGGGGGCGAGTGGCCGCAGCAGCCCGAAGCCGGTGTCGTAGTCGTAGGCGACGATTTCGGCGGGAACGGCCTTCTCGTCGGGCAACAGGACTTCCGCGCTTTCCGCCTCCAAGATCAGGTAGCCGATGGTCAGCACCAAGCCGTCCGCGCCGATCACCACGCCCGAGCCCTCGCGCTGGGTGCCCAGCACGACGGCCGTGCGGGCGTCGCCCGGCACCGTTGCGCGGACACCGACCACCGCCTCGAGCGGCCCGGCCACCAGTGGCCACGGCGCGGCCAGGATCGCGAAAATTAGAAATGCCGGAAACGCGCGTGCAGCCCGATCCGATTTGCCCCGCTCGCTCATGGCCTCTTCCTCGATTCTTGAAACGGTATCCGAGCATAGCATGTGCGGCGGCACGATTTAGTTTTATTAATCATTTTTCGGCAATCCTGAGGGCGAAATGCTCTTGCTCTCGACAACGGAGATCGAGCAGATGTTCCTCAAGAACCTCGAGATCGCCGCAGCGATCCTGGCCGTTGCGGCGCTCGGCCCGGGCCTGTTCGGCCAGCCCGCGCAGGCCGCCCAGGGCGCCGGTCGCGCGGTGGTCGCGGTCGACGGCCTGGCCTTGCGCGCGGCGCCGAAGGCGGGCGCGCGGGCGATCATGCGTCTCGGCATCCTGACCGAAGTGATACGTCTCAACCGGCGCCGGCAACCAGCCGTCATCGGCGGCAGAAAGGACCATTGGGTCTACGTCCAGGCCAATTATTGCCCGGATGCGGAAGACACGAGCCTGGCCTGCGAGACGGTGTTCAAGAAGGGCTGGCTCGCCGACTCCTACCTTGCCTACGACGACAGCTTCAAGCCGATGACCGAGTGGCGCGAGGGCACGATCGAGGGTCAGATCGGCGACGTGTCGTGGAGCTATTCCATAGCCGCAGACGGCGCCTACGCGCTCGACTGGGAGGCGTGGAGCTATTTCCGGAAATACGACCCCTGTCCGGAGGAACAGCGCCGGGACGGTTTCTGTGTCGAGACACGCGCCGAAACGGGGCAGCTGCAGCGCTATCGCGACGTCGTGCGCGCCAGCGAGGACGGCGAGTTCTTCTACATCGATCGCCGCGGCGCGCTGTGCCACCGGATGTCGGCTCTGGGCGCACACTTCTGCGATCGTTGAGAGCAGCGACCTTTTGTGTCAATCCTCCAACAGGTGGCCGCCGGTGCGGTGGGGAAGCGTGCGGCTGCCGACCACCTTGGCGACGGTCATGCCGGGCAGGGCGTACCTGTGCAGCCGGCGCGCCAGGAGGAGGCCGTCGGTGCGAGTAACGATCCGCCGCCGCCCCTCGGCCGGATCGTCGGCCACCGGGTCGATCAGCTCCGCGATCACGTCGCCCTCGGCAACCTCAGCGCCCAACGCCACCTTGTAGCTGAGCACCCCGGCCGCTGGCGTATTCAGCGTATCCATCGCATCCAAAGGCGTCGCCTCGGCCAGCGGGGCGGGCGGGGAGCCTGGATCGCCGGCCACCAGGCCGCGGCGCCGGAGAACGCGGAGCAACGCCGCCGCGTCGGCGCCGGCCAGCTCGTCGGAGACGTCGGCGCTGCCGCGCAGCTCGACCGTGGCCGAGAGACAGGCCGGCGGGATCGGGTGGTCCGGGAAGCGCGCGGCCAGCCGTATCCAGGGCGCGGAGAAAGCCTCGTCGAAGGGATTGCCGCCCGAGGGGTCGGCCAGCAGCACCGCGCGGCAGCCCAGCTCCGCCGCAAGGTCCGCGCAACCGGGCCAGTGTGCCGGGATGGTGAAGAGGTGCATCAGCGCCTCGTCGTCGCAGTGAAGGTCGAGCACCAGGTCGGCGTCGACCGCCTCGCGCGCGAGCAGGACGCGCAGGCCCTCCAGCTCGGTGCCCGGCTTGCGCGCTTCCAGGGTCTCGGCCATGGCTTTGCGGACCAGGGCGACATTGGCTTCGGCGTCCGCGGTCAGCCGGCCTCCGAGCCGGTCGGCCACCGGCTCGAAGAGATCCGGCCAATTGCGGTTGAAATTGCCGGCGCTCCCCAGCTCATGGCGCCCCATGTGGTGGGCGTTGAGGAACTGCGCCAGGCCGATCGGGTTGGCGTAGGGCACGATCACGATCTCGCCCGTGATTTCGCCCGCGGCGTCGGCGTCGTCGAGCAGCCGCGTCAAGTGGTGCTGGACCAGCAGGGCCGGCGTCTCGTCGGCATGCAGGGCGGCCTGGACATAGGCCTTGGGCCGCGCACCGGGGGTGCCGTAGCGATGGATCGTCAGGCTGCGCGCCGTGCCCGGGGCTTGGCTCGGCAGCGGCGGTCGGTCGGTTCGACGAGGCATGCGGGTCACCTTTCCGAAGATCATGCGGCAGTCCAAGCTGAGCGGGACGGCCCGGCCGGGTCAAGCCTTGCCTGGTCCCAAAGGCCATCATCAAGGATCTCTGGTATAAACCCGGAAATTCGCCTCCGCCGGCCGCCGGGCCAGGCGCGCTCTAAAAAGCCTCGCCCATCGAGGTCAGCAACTCGCGATGCCTTTCACGCTCGTCGAGGAAGTACGTCATCAACGGTCGGCCCGGCAGGAATGTGTGGGCCAGCCCGGTCTTCTCGAGGTAATCGTCCCATTCCTCGGTGAGGCAGCCCCTGTGCAACAGGCCCTGATAATAGGCCTGCACCTCCGGCGGGATGCCCGGCGCCGCCACGACGCTGCGCTGCATGAAGTAGACCAGGTCGCGGCCCAGTTCGCGGAAGGTCGGCACGTCCGGCAAGACGGAAATTCGATTCGCGGTGAAGGCCGCGAGCGGCCGGGACTTGCCGGCCATGTAATGGGCCATCTGCTCGGAGGGCGTGTTGACCGTAGCATCGATCTCTCCGTTGATCAGGCCTTCGGCGACCTTTCCACCGCTCGCGTAAGTCACGTAGCCGTGCTCGATTCCATAGGCCTGTTCCAGCAGGGCGGTGGGGATGGAGTCCTCCTGGCCCCTTCCTGTGCCGCCCATCTTCCAGTTCTTGGGGCCGGCGGCCCGGACCGCGACCACGTAGTCCCCGACCGTGTGGATGTCGCTCTCGGCGTTGACCCACAGCACGAAGCTGCCCTCGGTCAGGCGGGCGACCGGCGTATAGTCCTCGAGGCTCAGGCCGAGTTCAGGTTGGCGCAGGGGGGTGGTGTAGACACTGTTCAGGGTCATCATGAGGACGTGGGGGTCGCCGGCCTTGCTCTTGAGGTAGCGCATGGCTTCTCCGCCCGACTCTCCGCCCTTGTTGACCACGACGATCGGCTGGTTACTGAGCCTGTGGGTTTCGATGACACTCTGCACCATGCGGGCCAGGCGGTCCGCGCCGCCGCCTTCGCCGGCCATTACCACCAGCTCGATCGGCTTCCGGGGCCGCCAGCCCGACGTTGCGATCGACAACTCCGGTGCCTTCGGTTCGTTCAGAACGCCAGGGCCAAAGCCGGTCAAGTAACTAACGCCGAGGCCGGACAGCAAGAGCAGGCAAAGTCCGGCCAGCCACACGAAACCAGAACGCTTCTTTCTGGGCTCGATCGGATCGCCGCCGCTCATGTCTATGTCGTTCATGGCGCTCTCCGTCGTTGACTTTACTTGCCCTACCTCCACATTCAAGCTCTCGAGTTGCTCGTCGCATCCAAGGGCCATGGCAATGCAACCCGGCGCCTTCCGGCGGCCCTTGGCGATTCGCACTCACAGGTGCACATATGTTAAAAAGCATACGTTAATTTGGGTTAAATTGACGTTAAGCGATTAGTCGGATTCCGCGAGAGCGATACGTATGCCGGTTTTCCCCGCGCGCGCCGGGCCTGCCCCTGCATTCAGGCTGAGCGAATCGGCCATGCTGCGCTATATATGTTCCGATCATGTCCCAAACGCTCGGCATAACTGCGGACGACCTCCGCTATCCCTATCTCGCGGCGCTCAACGAGGCGCAGCGCGAAGCCGTGCAGGCGCTCGACGGGCCGGTGCTCGTGCTGGCCGGCGCGGGGACCGGCAAGACCCGGGTCTTGACCACGCGCCTCGCCCACCTGCTGATCTCAGGCCGGGCGGCGCCGGGCCAGGTGCTGGCCGTCACCTTCACGAACCGGGCGGCGCGCGAGATGAAGGACCGTGTGGCCGCGCTCCTCGGCCGTCCGGTCGAGGGCTGGTGGCTCGGCACCTTCCATGCGCTGGCGGCGCGCATGCTGCGCGAGGACGCCGAACGCGTCGGCCTCAAGCCCAACTTCACGATCCTCGACACCGACGATCAGCTGCGTCTAGTCAAGCAGCTCCTGGAGGCCGAGCAGGTCGACAGCAAGAAATGGCCGGCGCGCGCCGTGCTGGGCGCCATCCAGCGCTGGAAGGACCGCGCGCTTACGCCTGATAAGGTCTCGGCAGGCGAGGCCGGCGACCTCGCGGGCGGCCGGGCGCTGGCGCTCTACGCCGCCTACCAGGATCGCCTGCGGACCCTCAACGCCTGCGATTTCGGCGACCTGCTGCTGCACAGCCTGGGCCTGTTCCAGGATCATCCCGACGTGCTGGCCAAGGCACATCAGCGATTCCGCTACATCCTGGTCGACGAATACCAGGACACCAACGTGGCCCAGTACCTCTGGCTGCGCCTTTTGGCCCAGGCGCAGCACAACCTGTGCTGCGTCGGCGACGACGATCAGTCGATCTACGGCTGGCGCGGCGCCGAGGTCGACAACATCCTGCGCTTCGAGCAGGACCTGCCCGGCGCCCGGGTGATCCGGCTGGAGCGCAACTACCGCTCGACCGGGCGCATCCTTGCGGCGGCCTCGGGCCTCATCGCCCACAACGACGGGCGTCTGGGCAAGACCCTGTGGACCGAGGATGCCGAGGGCGATCCGGTGCGCCTGCGCGGCCTGTGGGACGGCGAGGCCGAGGCGCGCTTCGTCGGCGAGGAGATCGAGGCCCGGCAGCGCCAGGGGCACAAGCTGTCCGAGATCGCGATTCTGGTGCGCGCCGGATCCCAGACCCGGGAGTTCGAGGAGCGCTTCATCACGCTGGGCCTACCCTACCGGGTGATCGGCGGGCCGCGGTTCTACGAGCGCCTGGAGATCCGCGACGCGCTGGCCTACCTGCGCGTGGTGCACCAGCCGGACGACGGTCTGGCCTTCGAGCGGATCCTGAACAAGCCGAAGCGTGGCCTGGGCGATGCGACCCTGCGCCTGCTGCACCGCCATGCCAGGGCGCAGGAGATATCCCTGCCCCAGGCGGCCGGCGAGTTGGCCGGGACCGACGAATTGCGGCCCGCGGCGCGCCGGTCGCTCGCCGACCTGATCGCCGACTTCGACCGCTGGCGCCGGCTGGCACGGGAGATGCACCACGTCGAGCTGGCCGAGACGGTGCTCGACGAATCCGGCTACACGGCCATGTGGCAGAACGACAAGACGGCCGAGGCGCCGGGCCGGCTCGAGAACCTGAAGGAGCTGGTCAACGCCATGGCGGAGTTCGATAGCCTGGCCGGTTTCCTGGAGCACGTCAGCCTGGTGATGGAGGCGATCGAGGGCCAGGGCCAGGACCAGGTCAACCTCATGACCCTGCACTCGGCGAAGGGCCTGGAGTTCGAGACGGTCTTTCTGCCGGGCTGGGAGGAGGGGCTTTTCCCCCACCAGCGGGCGCTCGACCAGAGCGGCCTGCGCGGGTTGGAGGAGGAGCGGCGCCTGGCCTATGTCGGACTGACCCGGGCCCGTAGACGGGCGATCGTCAGCTTCGCGGCGAACCGGCGCATGCACGGGTCCTGGAGCGTCTCGCTGCCCTCGCGCTTCGTCGAGGAGCTGCCGGACGAGCAGGTCGAACGCGAATCCGATCCGGGGCTCTACGGCGCGCCCGCGTCCGGCTTCGGCGGTGCGGGTTTCACCGATTGGGGCGCCGGGCGCGAGAGCCCCGGCATGGTCCGGGCGCGCCGAAGGGCCGGACAGGCCAGCCGCTTCATCGATGTCGTGCCGAACTTGGTGGAGACCCGGCCGGCCCAGGGCTTCGGTAGCGGCGAGCGGGTGTTCCACCGGAAATTCGGCTACGGCACGGTCCGTCTGGCCGAAGGCGAGCGCTTGACGATCGAGTTCGACAAGGCCGGCGAAAAGAAGGTGATCGCCAGCTTCGTCGTGCCCGAGGACCAGGCGGGCTGAGAACTTGAGCGCGGCCGCCGGCTGGACTCTCGCCGTGGCCGTGCCCTTGGCGGCCCTGCGAATCTTCGAGGCCGCGCTGGACACGCTGGGTGGCGCGTTGGTCATCGGCGTGGCGGACGCAAAGGAAACCGTCGCCTTGACGCTCTACCTGGTGCGGCGGCCCGACAGAGCCGAGGCGGCCGGGCTGCTGGCGGCTGCGGCGGCTGCCGCGGGCGTGGCGGCACCTGCCTTCGAGATCGCGGCCCTGCCGGAGCTCGACTGGGTAGCCGAGAGCCAGAAGGCCCTGCCGCCGATCCGCGCCGGGCGCTTCTACGTTTACGGCTCCCACGTGACCGGGCCGCCGCCGGCGGCGAGCATCCCGATCCTGATTGACGCCAACGCCGCTTTCGGTACCGGGCGCCACGAGACCACGCAAGGCTGCCTGATCGCGCTTTCGCGCCTGGCCAAGCGCCGCGGGTTCCGGCGGCCGCTCGATATGGGCTGCGGCTCGGGCGTGCTGGCCATTGCCATGGCCAAGCTCTGGCCGGCCGCCGTGGTGGCCGCCGACAACGACGCGACGGCGCTTCGGGTGGCGCGCCGCAACGCCCGGATCAACGGTGTGGCGTCCCGGCTGCGCTGTGCGGCGAGCGACGGCTATCGCAGCGCCGCGCTGGCCCGGCGCGCGCCGTTCGACCTGATCGTCGCCAACATCCTGGCTGAACCGCTCGCCGCAATGGCGAACGACTTGGCGCGCCACTTGGCGCCCGGCGGGGCGGCTGTGCTGTCAGGACTGCTGGCGGATCAAGAGCGGGCCGTATTCGCCCCGCATCGCGACCGGGGCTTGCGGCTCGAGGCGCGCATCGTGCTGGGGGATTGGGCGACCTTGGTGCTCGGCCGCTGATCCCGAGGATCCCCTTGGTCTGAAAAAAGAGCGCGGCGGCCCCGTCCTGGGTGCCGCCGCGCGCGGAGAGACAGTGGACAATATGGACGTCAGTCTACTGCAATCCTGGTGGGCAAATCAAGAATTTTTATAAACCTTGAGCAGCATCGGCCGAGTCCGTGTCACGCGGCCTCGTGCTTGTTGGGCTGAGGCCCGGCCATGCCGGCGGGGGCCCAGTCGAGATCGGCTTTCCGGTGGCCGAGATCGATGAGCCCATCGGGATCGTTTCGCACGATCTCGCGGGCCGCTTCGCGGCTCAGTTCCGACTGGCGCAGCGTGCGCACCACGGAGTCCCAATAGTTGGACTGTTCGAAGGTCGGCTGGCCGGTTTCCGCCTTGCCGGCGGCCAAGCGGTCCATCGCGGCCGGGATGTCGGGGCGCAGCAGGCCGATGTCCGCCAGCATGCGGTCGTCGAGCGCCTGGAGCTCGCGGATCGTGGCCCGGCGTTGGAGCCACTGCCGGAACCGGGTCATGAGACCCGCGGCCTGGCGGCCCGGATTCCATGCGTGCAGCGGTGACAGGAGGAACGGCGCCGTGCGCTGCTCGGCCATCCTAGCTGCCGCCGCACGGTCGACCGCTTCGTCGATCCCGCCCCGCACCAGGCCGATGTCGGCCAGGATGCGGTCGTCGAGCGCTTCCAGCTCGCGGATCGCGGCCCGGCGCTTGTGCCAACGCCAGATCCTCGTAATGAAGCCCGTCTGCGCCTGCAACGCCGGCAGGGCCGCCCAGGCCAGCTCTTTGGCGACCCGGTCCACCTCGTCGCGGTCCAGCCCGATGTCGTACAGCATGTGGTTGTCCAACTGGCGCAGCTCCCGCACCGTCCGGCGCTGCAGCAGATCCCGCCGGACCGGCCGGACGATCCGGTCAGCCACGAAACGGACAGCCGCGCGCAATCCAGTGACCCGGGCGAGTCCCGCCAAGCCGGCACGCAGCATCTGCGCCACCACTCTCGACCGCTCGCGCCGCGCCTCGATCAGAATTGTTTCGATATCACTCCACTCGCGCCATGTCGTGGAACGGCGGGCTTGTTGAATAAGGTCCAACTCGCGGTCTGTCAGACGAGCCATTTTTTCGAACTCCTTTCGAATCGCCTTGTTTCGGCTTTGTCCCGGGCGGCGCCCTTTTTGTGCGACGCAACATCCATCATTTGTACAGCTAACCTAGTCACTAAATCCTTACCTCCGCCGAGGAGTTATTGCGTCGCAGCAATGCGTTTTGAGCATGGCTAGATGGTCCGTCGCCGCCGCGTTCCCGGCCGGTCGGCGCCCTTGTTTCCGCACCGGGGCGGGCTTAGCTTGCAAGCGGGACGAATTGCGCCGGAGGGCTCTGCCATGGCGAAGGGCGATCGGGACGATCGCGGAGACGAGGGGTTGAACGCTCTGTTGACCCAGGCCGGAAGCCGCTTCGACGCGGCCGGCGTGCGGGAGCTCCTGCCGGGGGTGCTGGCGGCCCCTGGAGGCGGCGATGCCGAGGCCTGGATGGCGCTGATCGCCGAGGCGCCCTCGGATGCTGTGCGCGGCGCGCTACGGGCCCTCAGGGCAGAGATCGCCGCGGGGCCGGCGGCTGAGGCCGATCACGCGGCGCGCCTGGCGGCGCTGCGCGCCGAACTCGGGCGCCGCGGGCTCGAAGGCTTTGCCGTGCCGCACGCCGACGAGCATCAAGGCGAATACCTGCCGCTCCGGGCCGAACGCCTGGCGTGGCTGACCGGATTTACGGGGTCGGCCGGCATGGCGCTGGTCCTGGCCGACGAGGCCGCGGTCTTCGCCGACGGCCGCTACACCTTGCAGGTCCAGACCCAGGTCGACACCGCACTGTTCGCGCCCCAGCACCTGATCGAGCAACCGCCGGCCGCCTGGATCGCGGCCCATCTGCCGGCCGGGGCCAAGCTGGGCTACGATCCCTGGCTGCATACCGACAGCCAGATGGCTGGGCTCAGGACCGCCGCGGAGAAGGCGGGCGGCGAGCTGGTCGCCTGTCCGGACAATCCATTGGATGCGGTCTGGTCCGACCAGCCCCCGCCGCCGATCGCGCCGATCGTGGCGCATCCTCTGGATTTCGCCGGCCGGGCCTCGGCGGACAAGCGCGGCGAGGCGGCCGAGGCGTTGCGCACGGCCGGCGCCGAAGCCGCGGTCCTGACGCTGCCGGACTCGATCGCTTGGCTGCTCAACGTGCGCGGCGGCGACGTGGCTTGTACACCGCTCGCGCTCTCCTTCGCCGTGCTGCACGGCGATGCCACGGTCGAGTGGTTCGTCGACCGGCGCAAGCTGGTTCACGGCCTGGAAGCTCATCTCGGCAACGGCGTCTCGCTGCGCGCGCCGGACGAACTGGGCGCCGCCCTCGACGGCCTGGGCCAAGCCGGCAAGCGGGTCCTGGCCGATCCGGCGAGCGCCGCGGCCTGGGTGTTCGAGCGCATCCGAGCGGCCGGCGCCACGCCGGTCGAGGGGGTCGACCCCTGCCAGCTGCCCAAGGCGAAGAAGAACGAGGTGGAACTGGCCGGCACGCGCCGCGCCCACCGCCGCGACGGCGCGTCGCTCGGCCGGTTCCTCGCTTGGCTGGCCGCCGAGGCGCCGGCGCGGGCAGGCGACGGCCACCCGGCCAGCGGCCTTGGCGAGATCGAGGCGGCCGAGCGGCTCCTGGAGTTCCGGCGCGGCAACGAGAATTTCCGGGATCTCTCCTTCGACACGATCTCGGGCGCCGGGCCGAACGGGGCGCTGCCGCATTACCGGGTGACATCCGAAAGCGAGCGCCGGCTGGGCCTCGGCGAGCTCTACCTGGTGGATTCCGGCGGTCAGTACCTGGACGGCACGACCGACGTCACGCGCACGGTCGCGGTCGGCAGTCCGAGCCAGGAGATGCGCGAGCGCTTCACACGGGTGCTCAAGGGCCACATCGCCCTCGCCACCGCGCGCTTTCCGAAGGGCACGACGGGCAGCCAGCTCGACACCCTGGCGCGCGCCGCCCTGTGGCAGGCCGGACTGGATTTCGACCACGGCACCGGCCACGGCGTCGGCAGCTATCTGGGAGTCCACGAGGGCCCGCAGCGCATCTCCAAGGTGCCCAACAAGGTGGCGCTCGAGCCCGGCATGATCGTCTCCAACGAGCCTGGCTATTACAAGGAAGGCGCCTACGGCATCCGCATCGAGAACCTGGTGGCCGTCGTCGAGGACGCGCCGCGGCCCGGCGACGAGCGCCCCATGCTGGCCTTCGAGACGCTGACCCTGGCGCCGATCGACCTCGCCTTGGTCGAGCCCGCGCTCCTCACCTACGAGGAGACCACCTGGCTCGACGCCTACCACGCCCGCGTGCGCGAGGCGCTGGCGCCCCTGGTGGACGAAGAGACGGCGAAGTGGCTGAAAGCGGCGACCCGGCCGCTTGAACCCGGCTGAACGAGGATCGGTCCATGGCCAAGCCCAGACCCGCCAGGATCCATCACGGCGAGATCCCTTGGAAATTGCCGGACGAGGCGCCCACGAAAGTCCGTATCCGGCGCCTGATCACGCGCGGGCGGCACGGCTCGGAGCTAATGCTGGGAGTCTGCGAGATGGAACCGGGCGAGGAGACGAACCGCTGGTCGTCGCTGCCCGAGAACGACGCCGGCGCCGGCGAGCACTGGTACGGGCCGGTCGAGGAGACCTATTACTGCATTCGGGGCGACCTGACGCTGACCTGGGACGAAGGCGAGATCTGCTTCGGCCCCGGCGACGCGGTCTACCTGGCCCCCGGTTGGCACTACAGGCTCAGGAACAGCGGGGAGAACACGGCGTTCTTCGTTTACAATATGTACCCCTCGCAGGAGTGACCCCGCTTCACGCCCGCGAGGATGTCCGGTAAGGTCGCAAAATCAGCGCCGAAACTGCGTTGGATCAAGGGCAAGGCGCTCGGAATCCCCTAGCCTTCCCGCAGCATCGCGCGAAGATCGCACCGCAAGGCGGAGTTCGCACGCCATGTGCCGCCTCTATGGATTCCGCGCCAACGAGCCGACCAAGGTCGAGTGCAGCCTGGTGCACGCCCAGAACGCCCTGATGGCCCAGAGCCGCAGGGACCTGGCGGGCCTGACCCATGGCCACGGCTGGGGCGTGGCCGAGCACCCGGACGGCGTGCCCCTGGTCGAGAAGCAGGCCTGGGCGGCCTATCATGGCGAGCGGTTCAAGAAGACCGCCGCGCGGGTCTATGCCAGGACCGTTGTCGCCCATGTCCGGCGGGCGACGGTGGGGCCGCCGGCTCTCGTGAACACCCACCCCTTCGTCCATGGCGTCTGGCTGTTCGCCCACAACGGCACGGTGCCCAACTTCGACCGGCTGCGGGACCGGCTGATCGAGGCGCTGGATCCCCTGCATCGCAACGAGATCCGCGGCACCACGGACAGCGAGCACGTATTCCGGTATCTCCTGACCCTGTGGGAGCGCAATCCCGGGGCGCCCCTGCTCGAAACCCTGCGCATGGGGTTGGAGCAGATCGTCGCCTGGAGCCGCGAGATCGACCGCGAGGCAAGGATCTCCCTCAACGTGCTTTGGACCGACGGCGACCGCATGGTTGGCTCGCGGCTTGGCCGGACGCTCTGGTACCTGGAGCGCGACGGGATCGTCCCCTGCGAGATCTGCGGCAAGTCGCACGTCCACCACGATCCCAAACAGGCCTACCGCGCTGTCGAGATCGCCTCCGAGCCCCTCACCGGCGAGGACTGGCTGAACGTGCCCGACGCCACGGTGTTCAACGTCGACCCGGACCTGCGCCTGCGTTTCGAGCCGCTGGAGCTCACGGCGGAGATGGCGGCAAAGGGCGCGCCGGCATAGCCCCGCCGCCGAGCGCGTGGAACGCCTGGTCGGCATGACCAAGGACGAGGCCGCATAGCGCAGGGCGCCGTGTCCGCCATCCGCGGGCGCTCGAGTGGCGTTGAGCGGCCTGTGCCCAGCCGTGGAAACCGTGTAATATGTCGAATGGACATTTCATTCGATGCGGGGACGGTCGTGACGGGGCTTGCCCCGACCCGGGCGCGCCAATCATAGCATGGGGAGCCTGCAATGGAGTTGAGGGATCGCGCGGAGAGCGCCGCCCGGAGCGTTTACGAAATTCTGGAGGCCACGCCGACCGAGGACCAGGCCAAGCAGGTTGCCGGCGTCCTGGAGCGGGCGGCCATCGAGATCGTCCTCGAGGAACGCAAGCGCTTCGAGGCCGTGGCGAGGGAGTGCTGCTCCCCCGACCTGGACACGGCCCACAAGATCGCCGAGCAGGTTCGCCGGGACGATGCGGCGCTGATCGCCAATCTATCGGCCCTGCGGTAAACGGCGGGGCGCCTTGCGGTTGGGTCGACGGAATGAACGAGTCGATCGAGCGGATCTGGCAGAGCTATCATGCCGGCCTCCGCGGCTTCATTCGAAGCCGGGTCGGGGACGAGTCCGCCGCGGACGACATCCTCCAGGAGGTCTTCTTGAGGATCCATGCCCGGATCGGCTCGCTCGAGGACGGCGGCAGGATCAAGGCCTGGATCTATAGCATCACGCGCAACGCCGTCGTCGACCATTACCGGGCCCGAAAGACCCTCGAGCCGCTCCCCGAGGGGCTCGCGGCGCCCGAGATCGATGCCAACGACCTGGCGCGGCAGGATATCGAGAGCTGCCTCCTGCCGCTGATAGAGCGCCTCCCGGACGCGTACCGGCAGGCCCTCGTGCTGTCCGAGATCGACGGGCTGCCGCAAAGGCAGGTGGCGGAAAGACTGGGGATCTCCCTGTCCGGCGCGAAATCGCGGGTCCGGAGAGGCCGGGCGATGGTCAAGGACCTGCTTTCGGCCTGCTGCCGCTTCGAGTTCGACCGGCGAGGGACCATGGTGGACTACGAGGTCAAGGACTCCGGCTGCGAGATCTGCTGACCTGCGAAAAAAGTCTGCGTCCTTTTCGGACGTTCTCCGTCTACAGGGGTGGAACGAAACCTTGGATCGGACGAAGGGAGGACCTTAGAGATGCAGAATCTGCGCGATGAAGACAAACGTCGGGCGGTGCGCGAGGCCTACGGCAGGATCGCGAAGGCCGGCGCCGCCGGCTGCGGCTGCGATTGTTCGCCCGCGGCCTCGGGGTACTTGGAGGCAGAGCGCCGCGGCCTTCCCGAGGGCGCCGACATGGCGCTCGGCAGCGGCAACCCGCTGGCCATCGCCGCCTTGCAGCCCGGCGAGACGGTCCTGGACCTGGGCAGCGGCGGCGGCATCGACTGTTTCCTTGCCGCCGGGCGGGTCGGTCCGTCTGGCTGCGTCGTCGGCGTGGACATGACGCCCGAGATGGTGAGCAAGGCGCGGGAGAACGCGGTCAAGGCCGGCGCCGCGAACGTCGAGTTCCGCCTGGGCGAGATCGAGCATCTCCCGGTGGCCGACGCCAGCGTGGACGTGATCCTCTCCAACTGCGTGATCAACCTGTCCCCGGACAAGCCCGCCGTCTATCGGGACGCCTATCGGGTCCTGAAGCCCGGCGGAAGACTGGCGATCTCCGATGTCGTGGCGACGGCGGAGCTGCCCGACGAGGCCCGGGGCGACTTGGCGCGCTATGCCGCCTGCGTCTCCGGCGCGGCCAGCATTGCCGAGCTGCGGCGGATCCTGGGTGAAGCCGGGTTCGAGAAGATCCGCATCCGGCCGCAGGACGAGAGCCGCGATGTCGTCCGCGAGTGGGTGCCCGGCGGCAGGATCGAGGACTACGTCCTTGCCGCCAACATCGAGGCCGTGAAACCCGAGGCATGACCACTCGGGGCTTTCCGGCCGCGTCGATTCTAGAAAGGAAGCCGCTCATGGCCGGGCAAGCCGTCTCCGAACCGCTTGGCGCCGACAGCCTCGGACCCGGGTCCGCAGCCCATCCGATCGCCGCCTGGCTGGCCGCGCACGGCGGCACGCGGGCCGACCCCGGGACCCTGCTGGCCGGGCTTTGCGAAAAGCTCGTCGCCGCCGGGGTGCCGCTCATACGGGTCAGCACCGGCGTGCCGACCCTGCATCCGCAGGTCGTCGGCCGGCAGTTCATTTGGCGGCGGGGCCAGGACGGTGTGCCCGCAACGCCCTATGGCCATGGCGTCGAGCGTTCCTCCGACTACCTCGCCAGCCCGATAAAAGTGCTTCACCAGGGTGCCGGGACCTTGCGCCGCCGCCTAGAGGGCCCGGCGCCGCGGCTCGACTTTCCCATCCTGAAGGAGCTCGCGGACGAGGGCGCGACCGACTACGTCGCCATGCCGCTCGGCTTCAGCTCCGGCCGGACCGGTTTCATCTCCTGGGTCTCGGACCGGCCGGGCGGCTTCGGCGCGGACGCGCTCGCCCTGCTCGACGGCCTGCTGCCCTTGATCGCCCTGCGCCTCGAGCTCGAGGCGTCCCACGACATGACGCAGAGCCTGCTCGAGACCTATCTCGGCGGGGACGCCGCCCGGCGGGTGCTCTCCGGCGATGTCACGCGGGGCCGGGGCACGCGCACACGTGCGGCGATCCTGCTCTCGGATCTGCGCGATTTCACGGCGCTGTCGGACCGGTTACCGGCCGAGCGCGTGATCGCCCTGCTGAACGACTACTTCGACATCGTGACGACGCAGGTCGAAAGGCACCATGGCCAGGTTCTTAAGTTCATCGGCGACGGCCTCCTGGCCGTCTTCGACGTCGACGGCTCGAACCGCGGCACCGCCTGCTGCCAGGCCGTGCACGCCGCGATTGGCGCAGTGCGCGCCCTGGCGGCGTGGAACCAGGGCCGGGACGAGCCACTGGCGCTCGGCATCGCGCTCCATCTGGACGACGTGCTCTACGGCAACATCGGCGCCGCCGGCCGCCTCGACTTCACGGTGATCGGCAAGGCGGTCAACGAGGCCGCCCGCATCGAGCGGCTGTGCCGGAGCCTCGACCGTCAGGTCCTCGCCTCGGCCAGCTTCGCGCGCAGCTGCGGCTGCGAGCCCCTCGTCTCCCTCGGCCGCCACCGCCTGCGCGGCGTCAGCAAGCCCCAGGAGGTCTTCGCCCTGGCGGAGGCGCGGCTGGCGGAGTAGGGATCTTTTGCTTCGGTCGTCTTAACGGCGGTAAGCCGGCCTCACTTCGTCACGCTGCTCCAGAGATTCCTGAGGGCCTCGGCGGCCTCGGCGCGGGTCTGGCAGCGGCGGAGCGTCGCGCGGTCGCGCCGGCCGCTGTCGTAGACCAGGTAGGCGACGACGCACCACTTGCCCTCACCGGGCTCGTCTTCGGCGTCGTCTGTAGCCGAGATATGCTCCAGAACGAGCGTCGCGCGTTGCGGGGAGGTGTCCACGGCCTTGTCCTTTCGAATGGAACCCGATCGTCTTTTGCCCGCCCGTGGCCGGATCTCGCTCCTCTTGTCCTCCGGGCGCTGTCAAGTCCGCTCGACTGTAGACCGCGTTTCTTGCCGGCGCAAACGTCGAGGCCGGCGTGGTAGCGTGCGCGTGCGAGCACCAACCACGCGCGGCGCTTCCGCGCGCCCCGGCCGGGGCGGCGGCGCCGTTGGTTCCGTCTTTGTGGTCCGGGCTGGGGCCCGGCGGTTCGACCGGCGCTTGCCGCCGTGCCGTCAGTCGCTGTCGGAGGGCTCGGATTTGAGCGGCGTCACCTTGTCCTTGCCGTTGGTCTTCGTGCTTTTTATGCGCGAGAGCTTGCCCTCGATGGACGCCCCGGGCTTGACCTCCAGGCTCTCGTGCATGATGTCGCCGGTCACGTGGGCGGTCTCGGTCAGGACGACCTGCTTGGCCTTGACGTCGCCGCTGAACGAGCCGGAGATACGCACGGTCTCGGCCTCGATCTTGCTGATGGTCGGCGCCTCGCCCAGAGTCAGCGCGCGGCACTTGATGCTGCCTTCGACGACGCCGTGAACCGTGATGTCGCCGTCGCTGATCAGGTCGCCGGTGATCGTCAGGTCGTTGCTGATGATCGAGTGCTGGACCCTGCCGCCGCGCGGTGGGGTGGTCGGTTCCGGGCTGTCGTCCGTTGCTTGGTTCGCCTGGAAGATCATGTCTGCAATTCTCCTGAAAGAGCATGGGGGGATCGCACCACATGCTCTAACGAGGAATTGGTTAATCAAATGAGAATCGCTCCGCGGGCGGCGAAAAGAACATACAATTTACACAGCGGTGGCAGATATCAGGCCCGCCCGTCGGTGCGGGCGCCGCCTATCCGAGGTGTCCGGTCTTGACGTAAAGGTCGCAGCCGTCCCGGCTCCACCGCTCGGGCATGTTGCCGGGCGGGTTGCGCAGCCATGTGCCTTTCGAGTAGCTGCCGTGCTCGTCCTCGAGGCTGCCGTCGAGGACGAAGATCTCCTCGCCGCCGCTCTCGTCGCGACGCTCCATTCGGGTTCCGGCGTTCCAGTGCTGCAGCAGCACCTGCTCCGGGCCATGGGCGTGGAGCGGCATGATCTGCACGCCGGCCGCGGGACCGGCGATCCAGAGCTGTGTTCCGGTGTCGATGACCACGTGCGCGCGGTCGTCGGGGGCAAACTGCTGCAGCTTCACGAAGATCGTGGTGCCGTCCTTGCTGCGCGGCGTGTGGCGCGAGCCCGGCGGATTGCGCACATAGGTCCCGGCAGGATAGTCGGCCCGGTCGTCGGAGAACGTGCCGGCGAGCACCAGGAACTCCTCGCCGCCGCCGTGTGTGTGCGGCGAGAAGCGGCTGTTCGGCGCGTAGCGGACGACGCTGGTCGCGCGGCGGTCGCCGTCCTTGCCGTCGCGCTCCAGCATGCGTCGCTGCACCCCGGCCATGGGCGAGTCGACCCAGGCCATCTCCTCGGTCTGCAGAACCGCTCGCTGGCCCAGATCGGCGTTGATCCGCATATCTCATCTCCTTGCCCTGCGGTAATTCCAAAGGTCATTATCAACGATATTTGGAATTACGACAGCCCGTCGGTTCCGGCGCCGCAGACCAGCGCGGTGACGGGCGTGCCGGGCGCGGTTTCGACGCGGTCGGCCTTCAATGCCGCAAGCGCGGCCGCGCCGGAGAGCTCGGCGGCGATGCCCAGCTCGAACCACAGCCAGCGGGCCGCCGCGCGCATCTCCTCGTCGCTCACCAGGACGATCTCGTCGACATGTCGGGCGATGAGCTCGAGGTTGATCTCCGCGCTCCGGCGCGGGGCCAGCGTGCCGGCCTCGGTTTCGATCGCGGGCAGGGTGACGAGCTGTCCCGCGGCCAGGCTCTCTTTCAGGGTCGGCGCGCCGGTCGGCTCAACGCCGACGACACGGATGCTGGGCTTCAGCGCCTTGGCCGCCGTGGCGATGCCGGAGATCAGGCCGCCGCCGCCGATCGCGACCAGCAACAGGCCGGTCTCCGGTGCGTCGTCCAGGATCTCCAGGCCGACCGTGCCCTGGCCGGCGATGACCGCCGGGTCGGCGAAGGGGTGGAGGTAGGTCAGGCCCTCACATTCGGCGGCGGCCAGTGCCGCCTCGTTGGCCTTGTCCCAGACCCCGCCCTCGAAGCGCACCTCCGCGCCCCAGGCCGCGAGCTTGGCCGCCTTCGCCGCCGGCGTGCTTGTCGGCAGGTAGATGACGGCGCGGGTTGCCGCCTGCCGGGCGGCGTAGGCGACCGCGAGGCCGTGGTTGCCGCCCGAGGCGGTGATGATGCCGCGGCTGACCTGCGCCTCGTCCAGGCTCAGCAGCTTGTTGGTGGCGCCGCGCGGCTTGAACGAGCCGGTAACCTGTAGGCACTCGAGCTTGAGCCGGAGCGCGCCGGGCGCCGGCGCGTCCTTGAGCGGCATGGCGTCGATCAGGGGCGTGCGCCGCACCCGTCCCGCGATCCGTTCGGCCGCGGCCTCGATGTCGGCGAGCCCAAGCGGCGCCGGCTGCGGGCCGCCTGGCGTCATGCGCCCCGGCTGGCCAACTCCAGCCACTCCTCCTCGGTGAGCGTGGCCACGCCCAGCGCCTCCGCCTTGCGGGCCTTCGAGCCGGCGTCGGCGCCGACCACCACGTAGTCGGTCTTCTTCGAGACCGAGCCGGCGACCTTGGCGCCCAGCGCTTCGGCCCGGGCCTTGGCCTCGCCGCGGCCCATGGTGGCCAGGGTGCCGGTGAAGACCACGGTCTTGCCGGCGACCGGCGAGTCGGCGGCCGCGGCGGGCGCGGCAACGGCCTCGATCCGGACCTGGTCGACGAGACGGTCGAGCACCTGCTGGTTATGCGGTTCGGCGAAGAAGCCGATCAGGTCGGCCGCGACCGAGGGGCCGATGCCGTCGATGTTGATCAGGTCGGCGTATTCGGGACTCTCTGCATCCTGTGCCGCCGTCAACGCCCAGGCCAGGGCCTCGAGGGTTCCGTAGTTGCGCGCCAGCAGCTTGGCGGTCGACTGCCCGACCTGTCGGATGCCGAGCGCGTAGATGAATCGGTCGAGCGCGATCCGCCGCCGGGCCTCGATGGCGTCGAACAGCTTGCCGGCCGAGGTCTCGCCCCAGCCGTCGCGCTCGGCGAGCGGCGTCTCGCTTTCGGTGTCCCACTCAGCCAGGGTGAAGAGGTCGGCCGGGCTTGTCAGGAGGCCCTCTTCGAAGAAGGCGCGCACGTGCTTGTCGCCCAGGCCCTCGATATCGAAGGCGTCGCGCGAGACGAAGTGCCTCAGGCGCTCGACCGACTGGGCGGGGCAGATCAGGCCACCGGTGCACCGCCGGGCCGCTTCGCCGGGCTCGCGCACCGCTAGGCTGTCGCATTCGGGGCAGCGATCGGGGAACGCGTAGGGCCGGCTGTCCTTGGGGCGCTTTTCAGTAACGACCGAAACGACCTGCGGGATGACGTCGCCCGCGCGCTGGATGATGACGTGATCGCCCTCGCGAACGTCCTTGCGGGCGATCTCGTCCTCGTTATGCAGGGTGGCGCGGCTCACGACCACACCGCCCACGGTGATCGGCTCCAGGTTGGCGACCGGCGTCAGCGCGCCGGTGCGCCCGACCTGTATGGTGATGCTGTTCAG
>Ga0224509_10000087_pt1 | contig 22564 bp, 14 predicted proteins | sample SF_Jan12_sed_USG_5_FD_170158 | JGI IMG/M metagenome (GOLD analysis project Ga0224509, IMG submission 170158) | Sediment microbial communities from San Francisco Bay, California, United States - SF_Jan12_sed_USGS_24 | ecosystem: Environmental > Aquatic > Marine > Sediment | place: USA... | reverse complement strand
TTGTGCAAATCGATCCCAACGATAATACTGCTCTTTGCCATGGTCGAGTTCCTTTCTTCTTTTGGCTATTTACTCTACCAAAAGATAATAAGGTTCTCGACCTTTTCATAAGATCAGGGTGAGGTGGGGTGGGCTCAGGGCGAGGTTACCGGTTAACAGGATGAGGTTGGCGTGTTCATGCTTCGACTGCGCTCAGCATGACATGAAGTGCGCGAAACGCAAAAAAGTGATTTATCACCAAGAGAGTGATTTATCACCAAGAGAGTGATTTATCACACTTTTTTGAATCATTTTAGGTTATATTGTGTTCTAAGTGTTCGAACAGAGAACGATGAAAGGTTGAATAGATATGTTTCAAGTCTCAGACACCGCCAGTAGCGAGTTGGTAAAGGTCCTCGCTACCCCAGAGCATAAGGACAAGAAGCTGATACTGTACTTTCAGGGAGCCGGCTGAAGCGGCCCCCAGATGGGGATGACTCTGGATGAGTCGGCAGAAAACCTCGACAAGCTCGAATCCAACGGCATCACCGCCTTTATCGATCCCAAAGTGCTGACCTACTTGCAGCAGTTTGGCGAGATCAACATCGATTTCATTTCGCGCAACGGTCAGTCCGGCTACATGATCAAAGTCGGCACGGCTGATTGTGGTTCCGGCAGCGACTCAGGTGGCGGTTGCTCCGGTTGCGGTTGAGCCCGACCAGCGAATAGTCTGAATATCAATCCAAGTCCGGCGCACAACCGGGCTTGGATTTTTTCTGTTATAATCAGAATTCGCGAGCAGATGATTGGCCTGTTACAGCTTGCCGTTGGCATCAAGTTTCAACAGGTACATCTTGCTACCTGTACCACCCGCACCGAAGGTACCGGCTACGACGAACCCGCCGTCTGAGGTAACCTGTATGGAATTGCCGTGATCGTGCCCGGAACCGCCATGGGTTCTGGTCCAGAGGGTATCGCCGGCGGCATCCACTTTAATGAGGTAAACATCGTTGCCACCTGCGCCGAAAGACTCGCTATATCCAACTAAAACGAAGCTTTCGCCATCAGTTTCCACTATGTCATTACAGACATCGCCACTGGCCCCTCCATACCGCTTGGACCATACTTCATTTCCTTCGGCATCGGTTTTGATCAGGTAGAAGTCGTCCGCACCCGACGCCGACCAATTGGATGTACCGGCGATCATAAAACCGCCGTCAGCGGTGTGAACGACCGCGCTGGCATCGTCGTCCCTGTCCTCGCCGTAGGTCCTCCACCACAGGCTGTCACCGTTAGCATCCAAGCGCATCAGAAAAACATCGGACGCCGTCGCCGCGAAGTTTTCTGTGCGTCCCACCAGAACGCAGCCCCCATCACCGGTTTGAGCTATTCCGCGAGCTTCGTCGTATTTGGTACCACCGTATATCTTTCTCCACAAGACTCCTCCGGTTAGATCGGTTTTGACAACATAGATGTAAACGGCCAGCGAGCCCGGTAATCCTTCACGGCCGGCAAAAACGTAACCATCACTGGTTGCCTCAATAGCAAAGGCTTCCTCTCGGCTGGGCATCCCGTACTGGTATGCCCAGACTCTGTCTCCGCCGTCGTTGATCCTAACCAGGTAGACATCACCCAGACCGCCGCCGTTTGACCTGGTAAAACCCATGACCGCAAGCCCGCTGTCGACCGCTTTCACCACGCCAACCCCTTTGTCCTGATTAGCATCACCCAGGGTCTTTGTCCAGAGTGAATCTCCTGCAGCATTCGTCTTGACCAGAAATATATCCTGTTCGTTGACTCCAGCGGTCGATCCCGTACCCACCACCATATAGCCGCCATCTGCGGTCGACACAACCGACTGACCGTCGACGTATCGCCGTCGGCCGAAGTATGCCTCGAAAGTAGTCCGGTCATCTTCACCTTCGTTGACGACCTTCGCATCGTCGCCGCAGCCTACGCAAATCAATAGAACTGCTGCCCAATGAGCACGAAACCGATTCAAGTCACCTCCGCCGTTTTGTAGACTGCTTCGCCTTGCACAAAAGATAGGACACGGCGGAAATGTGTCAAGTCTGATTGGACCGGGTTTCCCTCTTTTCGCTGCTGCCGCAATAATCTCCTTGAATCTGGCCGAAGAATGTATAACTTGTGAAGTTTGGTGGTACTTGATGCGAACTTACGACAGCATACTCGATTTGATCGGCCGCACGCCATTGGTGCGTCTCAAAACCGGAGCCCCGGCCGACGGCCCTATGTTGCTGGCCAAACTGGAGTTCTTCAACCCGACCGGCGCCGTCAAAGACCGCATGGCGCTACACATCATAAGTAAGGCGCTGGATGAAGGTCGTCTTGAGCCTGGCGGAACAGTGATCGACAACACCTCTGGCAATACCGGCGCGGCTATGGCCATGGTTTGTGGATTGCTCGGGCTGAAGGCTGTTATCACCACACCGGTGAAGACCAGTAAAGAAAAGATCGATCTAATCAGATCATACGGCGCCGAGGTGATCATCACTGACGAGACAACCCACGAAGACCCGCAAGGGAGCTACATGACAGCGCGGCGGCTGGCCCGAGAAAACGACTGGTTCGATCTCGACCAGTACGACAACCAGGCGAATGTCGAGGCTCACTACCTGTCAACCGGCCCTGAGATTTGGAATGACACCGAGGGTCGTATCACCCATTTTGTCGCCGGAATCGGCACCGGTGGGACGTTTTCCGGCGCAGCCAAGTTCCTGAAGGAAAAGAACCGGTCGGTGCGAACGATTGCTGTAGATCCTGAAGGCTCTATTTTCGCCGAGTACATCCGGCACAAGAAACTGATCGAAGACAAACCGTACAAAATCGAAGGTATCGGTTCGGATGTCCTGACCAAAGCGCTACATTGTGATCTCGTTGACGAAGTTGTCACGGTGAGCGATGAAGACGCATTCCAGCGAGCCCGCCGGCTTGCTCATCGGGAAGGTATCTCGATTGGCGGCTCCTCCGGCGCCGTGGCCTGGGCTATGGAGCAAGTGGCGACCGAAGCTGATTCGCAGGCAGTGATTGTGGGGATTTTTGCCGATAGTGGTATCAAGTATCTGAGCAAGCTGTTCAACGATGAATGGATGACTCAACACGGTTTCATGAGCAACACGGAGATCGACGCTTGAAGACAACTGCTACCACCCTGCTGGCGCTCTTTTGTGCGGTGTCCTTTGCCCACGGCGAACCAGAGCCTACCACCGGCTCCGCGAGACGGTTGGCGCCGTCCGAGCAAGTTTTTGATTTCGGACATGTCGGAATTGACTTCAAACTGTTTCACACTTTCCATATCGTCAACCACGGCGACGCTCCGGTGACCATAAAGAGCGCCACCGCCTCCTGTGACTGCTCACAGGTCAGTCTCCTCGACTCCCTTTTGGAGCCCGGCGATACCGCGTTTTTTCATCTGGACTTCCTGACGCGCAACTTCTACGGCCCCACCACAAAATCGCTGCTGGTCACACTGGATGATCATGAGTATCCCGAGATGAAGTTTTACTATCTTTCCACTATCGGTCAATGGTTCGCCGATCTCAAACCTGAGCCGTTTTCGTTGTTCTTTCTGCCCGGCGCCACCGGTAAACCGGTGAAACTGTCCAACCGGGTTTTTGATCAGATCAGTTGGGAAATTCGTGATCAGGGGGACAGCAGTTTCAGAATAGAGAATATCGGGCCCAGGGCTAACCGTGGTGAGGATTTGACGGTGATGGTAACACCATCAGATGGCTTGAAGGCCGGCACCTACTTGTCCAGCTTTACCGTACACGTTACGACGGCAGAGGATCAAAAGCCGGTTATTCTCACGATACCTGTGAAAATCGTCAAATATTAGCGTGAGTCCGAAGGCCTTTTGGCCGACACAACAATAAACTTGACAACACCTGTTATTTGCATCATATAGTTAATTGACGAGGGTGTCTCCGCTGTCCCCGGGTAGTTTCTTAGCCCCCTCTACCCACTCAGACGAGCACCCTCTTTTTTATGCAAAAAAAGCCGCCCTATAAAGGCGGCTCTTAGCATTCGTGACAGAATTGGCTGTAGCTATTGAGCTTTTTCGATACAATCAACCGGACAAACTTCTACACAACCGGGACCGTCGGCCTGGTCTTCGCACTCGTTGCAGGTGCTGGGATCGATGACGTAAATATCATCCTCGGTGATCGAATCAGTGGGGCACTCCGGCAGACAGAGACCGCAGGCAGTGCATTCATCGGTAATGGTCATGGCCATGGGCTATTCCTCCGAGACACGGTTAGTCGTTCAATTCGCGGCGCAATATAGTTAAAAGCCATAGCAATTCAAGAGAATAATATGGGAAAAATCGACAGTTGGTCACAGACCTCTCTGCCGGTGCTGTAGGGCGACTGGCCTGACAAATTTGACACTGTGGCCAAAGACCGCGTTATCTGAATAGACAAACTGTGACGACGCGCGAAGCGCAAAAAAAGGCTTGCCTGCGTCGGGCGGGGTCGCCCGACGCCACCTTCAGGAGTAGGGCGGCATCCTTGCGATGCTGCCACGTGCGATGTAAAAAGTAGGGCGGGGTCGCCCGACGCCACCTGCCTGCCCACCTGTGTCATTCTGGCGAAGGCCAGAATCCAGTCTTCGAATTCGGAACTGGATACCGGATCAAGCCCAACGCCACTTGATTACACCCACCCTTCGACTCCGCTCAGAAGTAGGGCGGGTCCGTCTTCGCCTGCGTGCCGCGGCGTGAACCCGCCACTGTTGCCAAGTCTGAAGGCAATCCTTCCCTACAAGACTTCATACTCAAAAGCCACCCCCGAACGAGTCGGGGGTGGCTTGAACCTTTCACCTAAGGCGAACATCGCCTTTTGTGTCTACGGACAATCGGCACAGTCACAGCGACATGGCGCCGGTCCACCGTTGAACATGTAGTCAACCAGGTAGACAAGATCGGCGATGTCAATAATGCCGCCGGAACAATCCATGTCGGCTTCCTCGAAGCAAGGCGGTGCCGGTCCGCCGGTGAACATGTAGTCGACCAGGTAGACCAGGTCGGAAATATCGATTATATCTCCCGGATCGTAGTCGACGTTGCCGCGAATCGGAGTCATACAACACGACGGGCCTTCTATAATCGTGGTCATGATGTCGGTCTGCCAATCGAGCACGTTGTACCAGGACAGCGTACCTGAATCTGCCGGGTTGATCGACCGCATAGTCATCCCGTCCCAGACACCAAGAGTCAGGTTGCCGTTGTCGGCCCAGCCCTGCCAAACATACCTGCGGCTGAAGGTTGGATAGACCTCGTGGAAGATAGTACCCAGTGGGTTTTCGGCAAGTGTTAACGGCGCCGCCGTTGGCCGTCCGCACATGTAATCCATGTAAACGGTGTCATCGGTCCCAACGGTAGACAGCACCACAGTGCCGGTCACTTCCTCGACATGCTTCCACAGGACGGAGTCCTCCATGCCCGCGGCGGTGCCGCGGAACATGAGCGTGTCGCAGAAGCTGAGAACGCCGTCGCCGTTGTCGAGCCACTCATCGAGCTGCCAGTCGTCACAGTAATTCGGCCGCAACTCGTGCCACAAGGTGCCGGTGGGATCACCATCGGCGGGCAGATAGCCGTCGATGTTGTGATCGTACTCATCGACATTCGGATTCGGCAACGGATCGGTGATGATGTCGGTCTCGACCGCTTCCACGTGCCAGTCGGTATGGTTTTCGCCGAAGTCGTTTCGGAAATCGATGTAATCACATGAATCCAGGAAGCCATTGCCATTGTCGACCCAGTTGGTAATCACGTAAGGATAGCCGAACCAGGACACGCGCGGATAGGCCGCCTGCCAGTAACCGCCGATGGGATGCGTGATCGGATCGATCAGCGGATTCGGGTCCATACCGTCGAGGTACCAGGTCGAGTCACCCTTGGTGACGGTGATAGTCGGCGTCACCACCTGGACATGCTCATACGACAGACGCCCGGTAGGTTCGTGCATAAAGACCAGCGTGTCACAGTAGTCGAGAACAGAGTTGCCGTTGTCGATCCACAAGCTGCACGACCACATCTCGCAATAGTTGAACCACAATTCATGCCACATAGTACCGGCCGGGCTGCCGTCGCCCGGACGCCAACCGTCGATGTTGTGCTTAAACTTGCCGTCCATCGGCGGCGGCGGCTCCCAGTGTTCTTCAAGGCTGGTAGCTATGTCGGTAGCGACCCCTTCAAGATGCAGCGTAATGGTGCTGCCGGAATCGTCACCGTCGATATATTCGAAGGTCAGATAGTCACAGGAATCGACAAAGCCGGTCCCGTTGTCGACCCAACCGATACAGATCGAACGTTGGCAGAAAGTGGGATAAACTTCATGGAAGAACATCCCGGCCGGGTTGGACGACCAGTCGAACATCGGGTTGGTCATCAGGAAGTCAAAGTAGTAAACCTGACTGGTAATCGAATCGACCAGTGTGAACGTTGTGAGAACTTCTTTGACATGCTTCCACCGCACCGGATATGGTAGATTCTGTCCCACGACTTTGATAGTATCGCAGAAACTGAGCCAACCGTCGCCGTTGTCGATCCATTCTTCAACAGTCCACAAATCATTGTAGTTGGGCCACAACTCTTTCCACTCGGTGCCGACCGGCGTACCGTCGTATGGACTGTAGCCGTCGATGTTGTGATCGTACTCGTCGCGAACGGTTACGATGGGCGTCGTTATGATATCGGTCTCGATGGCCGTAACCCAATAGTCGTCGGCCAACGAAGAATCCGGTCCGTTCAGAGCTTGCAGTTTGACGGTATGCCCGGGCTGCAGGGAGCTTTGATTGAACTCCTGCCAGTATACTATCACGTGCTTGCGGCAGTAGTTGGGATACACCTCATGCCAGAACGAACCCATAGGGTCGGTAATCGGATTGATCAGCGGGTTAGGCGGGTCCAGCAAGTCAACGTAGAGAGTCTCGGCCGGGTTGATTATGTTGACCAAAGTAAGTGTCGGCGTGACCACTTCCACATGTTCGAGCGACTTGGTGCCCAATGTGTTGTGTGTGAACTCAAGAGTGTCGCACCAGCTGAGGATACCATCGCCGTTGTCGATGACGTCGGTAACCGTGAAGTCCTCGCAGTAGCCCGGCCACAGTTCGTGCCAGGTGGAGTTCAACGGGCTGCCGTCCGGTGGCAGATAACTGTTGGTGTTGTGCTTGACAATCCCGGGCGTGTGCGGTGGCGGTGCCGGTAGACATATAGGCGGATCGACACAAGTACAATTGACCGGAGCGGGACCGCCGTTGAAGAGGTACTCGATCAGGTAAATGATATCGTCGTAGCCGATGCAACAGTCGCCGTTCACATCCGCGTTGGCAAGCACCGGCGGCGCAGGGCCTGAGATATACAAGAACGAGATCAGGTATGTCAGATCGCTTATGTTCCAGAATCCGTCATCGTTGACATCGCCGGGGTTCTGATAATCACACGAGTCGCATGGGTTGGGCGTACAGGTGGTACCATCCCCTTCGTACAACCACCCGGCGTCATCGCACTCAGCCTCCGTCATGATGTGACAGAGACCGTAAGGCGGTTCACAACATGCGCCGGTGGGATCGGGGGGGGCAGGACAAATGACCACCGCCCATTCGAGTAGCGTGTGGATAGGTCCTCCCTGAGGCGGCATCGGTTCCAGTGTCGTGTCGGCCAGGTTCTGTCCCTGCCAAACAGCGATGTTGCCGGCGTTGACACCATAGTTGGCCAACTCGGCCAGGAAGGGCAACGGTCCGGAGGGTGTGCACTGGGTAGTTATGACCGAGTATTTGTCATGGTACATGCTTCCGTGCGGCCCAGAAATATTCGCGGCATCGTTGTGCACACTGGAGCCGTGGGCCGATCCGGCCGGCGGTTCGCCTTCGTGCATGTCGTAGTACGGATCGCTGATGCATAGACACGAGTCGGCCGGGTCAGTACAGGTACCGGCCACGGTGACAAAGTGCCCGCCGACACGTTCACAGAAATCTCCGCCGACTTCTTCGTAGAAGCCAAGCAGCAGAATCACATTTTGACTGGCCAGCACTTGCTCCCGAATGAAGTCGAAACCAAAAGCCGGGTCCATCGGATAGATATTGACGACAAAATCTCCGGTCAATCCGGCACTGTCTATCCATGCCTGCGCTCCGGTGGCCAGGTCGAAAACATTGGTGCCTGAATGACCCTGATTGGTCTTGCAATACAGAGCCAGCGAATCGATAAACGGCATGACATTGTTAGTGTCATGATCATCCCAGCCGCTGGCGGGTCCAAATGGATAAACCAGGTTGTATCCATCGTTTTGAACATGACCGGGATCGGGGTAGAACGGGCGCGGGTCCAACGGCGCCGGTTCGAACTTGGAATCAAACCACCACAGACAGTTGGCCAACGCTACCGGGCCGCAGTAGCTCCACGCGCCACTGGGTTGATAAATCCAGGCGTCTTGTTTTTGATCGAAGTCGGGCACGCCATTGGGAGCGTAATCTTCGTATGCCGGTTTGTAATAGTCGCAACTGTCCGGCTGGTCGGATTCGATGGTGAAGCAATAGGGACCACCCCAGGCCGGGAAGTAGGGAATAGACCCGGTCAGTATCCACTGCCATTGGTTGCCGGGAGGCATCCAGCAGGAATCGATACACAGAGTACGACCGATTTCGGCCGAGGATACCACGGTTGGAATGTACCATGCAAAGGCGCCCATGCCCGCCGGCCAGCCCAAAGGTGGCATAGCCACGGCGGCGCCCATAGCCGAGTCGGCGCCTGATCCGGTGACACCGGCATAAGCCGTCAGAAACGGCGCCAGATTGAACATGATGGGCCAGCCGATTGGAAAGGTGTCTATCACGATCGGCTGCCACGATGCTCCATCGGGCGAATAGACCTGAAAGCCACTGGCCATCGCCTCGATATTGGAGGGCTGAGTGTTGTTGACATAGATATCAAACTGAAACTGTGAGTCTGCGTAAATCCCTCCCCCGCCGGCCGCACCCGGCCCCGAAAGGCTTGCCGATACACCGGGTGGTTGCGCCATACTAATCGGCGCGAAAACAATAGCGCCCAGGATCAACGTCATCACACATGATAAGCCCACACCAACTTTAGCACAGAGATACATACTTCCTCCATCTCGTCCGGGATCTCGATTATGTCAAAAAAGCAATTTCTCGGTTATCGATCAGCGCTCATGAAACTTGAGCAAAGAGATTATGGAGCACTGCATACAGGTTAGTTGTCGGTAGACTGTCTTCAATTGATTATAGCGGCTAAACCCTCCCGTGTCAAGGCATTTGCGCGATTACGTAGACGCTCTTTTCCATATTCGCGTTCAGTTTACTCACAGGACCTATCCAGGCATTCGAGTATCGCCCGTGATACATGGCCACTCCCGGGTTAACGGGAGCGGCCATTCTCCATGTATCACACAGACATACATATAGGCACTACTGCCCAGATTTGTCTACGGACAATCGGCGCAGTCGCAACGACAGGGCGCAGGCCCACCGTTGAACATATAGTCCACCAGGTAGACCAGGTCGGCAATGTCGACCGGGGTGCCACCGTTGCTGCAATTCATGTCGGCTTCATCCATGCAGCTGGGCGCCGGACCGCCGGTGAACATGTAATCGACCAGGTAGACCAGATCGGAGATATCGATGATGTCGCCAACATCCATATCGATATTACCCCTTATCAGACCCATGCAGCATCCGGCCGGTCCACCGGTGATGACAAAGGCCAGATCGAGCGACAGACCGGTGGGATCGCGCAGTTCACCCCAGTTGGTGCCGCCCTGCGAGAAACGCACCATACCCGGCGTTGTACCGGCGTAGCCGTCCAACTGTGAACCGGGACAACCCTGGAACTCAATCTGATACATAACGTCGAAGAAGCTCTCTACCTCGAAAGTGCCATCGGGCCGCCTGGCCAGTGTGATCTGGCCGGGGCTGGGCATACCGAAATCGGTGCCACCGGTGACACGGAAGGTGCAGAAATCGGGATCGCCAAACAGCTCACCCTGCATCCTCACTACATCGGCGGCGAACTTCTGCAAGTCCTCGCCCGGCGTCCGCGGCGCGGTGTGGACCTCCACTACCAACTGTACAGACAGATGGCGATTGAAACCGGCCAGCCCTCCGGTACCGGATACATCCAGATCGAGCGCCGACTCAAAGCAGTGACCATCACCGCCAAGATAGCCGCCCGGGCCTTCGCACACACCCGAAGGTAGCGGCAGTGAGCACGGCAAATAACTGTGCAGGCAAGTAAACACCGTCTGGATTTCGGCATCCAGCTCAATCGTTGAGCCGGGTGGCAGGCCGTTGACGATCTCCATGGGAACATCGCCAAAGAAATCGCAATCGGCCGGTAGCGTGATTGTACCGCTGCCGTTGTCGGCTTCCGTGCAGGTCGGTATACCAAAGACGCCGTCGTCGTTGTAATGTTCGAGTGTGGTCTTCCAACCCCACGCACCGTCGATGACACCCTCCACATCGGCGGTGATATTCAGCCAGTAGATGGTACCGGAATCCTGCATGAACCAGTCTTCCTCATTGAGGTAGACGTTGTACTGGAAGTACTGCTGGTGGTTATTCGGGAACCACACGAAAGTGACCGGGTCGTGCCAACCCTCCCACAAGAAGGAGTTGATGGTCTGGGGATTGTAATCGGTGACGACCTTCTGCCAGAGCAATTCACCGGGTCGGCTATACGGAATCTGCGGCGGGTCAGCCGGGATGTCGCTATGGATACTCAGCGCAAAGCCGTTGAGTTGACCCACGAAGCCGTCCTTCCAGGAACCCCACCAGTGGATATCCTGAATCCAGCCGGTTTCTGTACACATGAAGTCATCGGCTAGAATAAGCGGCAAGGTAGCGTTCACATCCCAGCCTGCCTCGTCGGGAAGCTGTGCATAGTGCATCTTGTGACCGTCGCCGGGCTCCCAGTACAGGTCCTCACAACGGTCGTCGGTGCCGTTGTGGTTCAGGTCGCCGGAACATGTAGACCAGTCGCCGTGCCACTGGTGGCTTGCATTAATGCAATCAGCCTGCGTGGTTATGTAACACTGGCCGGCTGCATCGCAACAAGCGCCGGTTGGTTGCGGACAGGGATTGGGCGTGCAGGTTGTCCAGTCGCCCTGGTAGTCACCGGCACATTGCGCCTCGGTGGTGACAAAGCAATCTCCGGTCTGCGCGTTACAGCAGGCGCCGGTCGGTTGAGGACAGGGGTTGGGATCACAGTCGGTATCGTCACCCTGGTAGTCACCTGTGCAAGCGTCAAAGGTCGTAACATAGCAGTCACCGGTCGCCGGATCACAGCATGCGCCTGTGGGTGATGAGTTGATGACGAACGAAAGGTCCATCGACTCGCCGGTGCCGCCACCTACGCAGGCGTGCATGATCACACCGCCGGGTATGATAAAGTTGAACCCACGGACATCGATCGACACCCACTCCGGGTTATAGTCCGGAAAGGTCCACGGGAACATGAAATGACCGACCGGGTCCTGCATCACGAACAGTATATCGCGTCCAATGTACGGTTGTTCAGGCATGCCCGGTAGCGGCGGCATGCTGTCGTTCGGCGGCTGGTCAATCGACCATTGATCTGTCGACCAGTTGATGGCCAGTTCGATATAAGAAGGTCCCGGTCCAAGCGGATTGATGTCAAACTCGATGAACGCCTCTTTATACCGCGTTGGATCGTAAGGGTGATCGTAGAACCAGATGTTCCACCAAGATTCTTCCGGGTAGAAGTACCAACCATCACCATAGGCATTTTCACCGGCGCCATCTATGACCACGCCGCCCGGGTCCATTACGACATAGAAAGCGTTGAAGTTGGTGTCGGCATCGGCGCCCGGCTCGAAGAGCTCCTGCCAGTTCTGACCGCCCTGATTGAAGCGAACGGAGCCGGGGGTTGTCCCCGCAAAACCATCCAGAATCGAACCGGGACAGCCCTGGAATTCAATCTGGTATGACACATCAAAGAAACTCTCGACCCACCAGTCCGGGTTGGTAAGGTCGTCGGTCAGGATAGTGTGGCCGGGGCTGGGCATACCATAGCCGGTGCCGCCTGTGACTCTGAACTCGCAAAAGTCAGGATCGCCGAACAGTTCACCCATCAGGGTGTAGACATCAATGTCGAACGACTGCACCGGATCGCCCGGATTGCGCGGACCGGTGTGGACTTCCATTTGCAGCGGCACGAACAGGTGTCGATTAAATCCGGCCAGAGCGCCGGTGCCGCGCACTGTCAAATCAAGCGTCGCCTCATAACAGTGATAGTGTCCCCCAAGCGAACCACCGACGTCCTCGCACTTACCGGCCGGTGGATTTCCTGAACAGAAGAAAAACTGATTACAGATCGGGTCGGTGATAAAAGCATCCATCTCGATTGTAGTGCCCGGCGGAAGATTATTGACTATCAGCATCGGCTCTTCGGCCACGTAGTCGCAGGTGTCGACCGGATGGTCGATGGTGCCGCTGCCGTTATCCGGCTCCGAGCAGGTGGGCGTGCCATAGACGGCATCATCCTGGTGGTGTTCCACCGATGATTTCCAACCCCACTTTACACCAGGATCGCTGACATCGGTGGCGGCAGTTATCTCCAGCCAGTATATATTCCCTGCTTGCTGAACAAATGGGTCGGCGATATTGAAAATATTGTATTGATAGTAATTGTCGTGGTCGGGGTACAGGTATTCGCCTGATGTCGGATCGTGCCAGCCTTCCCACAATTGGGGGTCGGGTGTTATGTGCTGCGCAATCACATCGTCGATGGGTATGTATCGCGACCACAGAATCGGACCGGGCATCGACCAGGTATCCGGGTTCTGCGGTTCGGGGTCCGGGATATCCGAGTGAATCTTTATCCAGAAACCGTTGATGGTGCCGGTGCTGCCGCCGAACCATGATCCCCAGAAGTGTATCTCGTTAACCGGACCGTCCGCTGAGCACGTCCAGTCATCGGCCAGCGTTTGACCGAAACTGGCCATCACATTCCAGCCTTCTTCATCAGGCGTTTGCGGAAAGTGCATTTTGTGGCCGTCGCCCGGAATCCAGTCGGCCAGCGCAAACAGAGCGCAAAAGCCAATCACGAACAGCGCCGCGGCCAATCCAAGTGAGACTCGTTGCATGAAAACTCCTCCTCCGGGTTCAAAAGGGAGGCATCCCTCGAACCCTGATAGTTAATCAGACATTCAACTACTCGTAACTACGACTCATAATTTCAGGCGAAACGGGTGGCTGCAATGGTCCAAGCCGTTGCCTGACCATCTCCCCTTCGATAAGACGCCACAGCGGGCGGTGAGTATACGTGTCAGAATGAACCGGGCTAATGAGGTTTCGTCAGAGATTCAGGGGTGCCGACGGAACCTGTCCACCCATGTTCAGTCATAAAAAGATAGTATCCATGATGTTCAAAGTCAAGGTATTTTCGATAAATGGATACAATTTTCTATTTTCATGCCCCTGGATAGACCCTGGTGCTGTAAGGCGACTCGCCTGACAGCCTTGACAGGAATGAAGTTATCTGAGTGGCACAGTGGACAGGCAGAGTGTAAGCGCGAAGCGAGATAGACAGGCGTGCCTGTGTCGGGCGGGGTCGCCCAACACCACCCCAAAGTTTCAGTGGTGGCCCACAGGCTGCTGTGGGAAATGTGTGTGACGCAGGGTACCCCACCAAGACCGGCACGCTTGGTGGGATTGTTCATCCTTCGACTCCGCTCAGGATGAGGTTGGTGGATGCTCTGGATGGAGTGATGAAACACTCTCTTGCACTTCGCGCGCTCTGTGTATGTCATGCCGGACTTGATCCGGCATCCATCTTCTCTTGTAGGTCGAAATCCCTGGCCCGAAGGTAAGAGACACGGCTTGACCGTGCATCCTTCGACTCCGCTCAGGATGAGGTTGGTGGATGCTCTGGATGGAGTAATGAAACACTCTCTTGCACTTCGCGCGCTCTGTGTATGTCATGCCGGACTTGATCCGGCATCCATCTTCTCTTGTAGGTCGAAATCCCTGGCCCGAAGGTAAGAGACACGGCTTGACCGTGCACCCTTCGACTCCGCTCAGGATGAGGTGGAGCCGTGCGCAGTGTGAGGTGGAGCCGTGCGCAGGGTGAGGTTTCAAGGGCTGCTCTTACCCGACGCCTTAGTGAGAGTCGCCGGGTCACAACCACGCCTAGGGCGTGGTCAGGACCCTGCGAAACCACATCATGACGTAGCCTCTAAGCTTGAGGGTGCCACTCAGTGATACTGTGTAGAACACTTCGGGTACTGTCAATCGTCGTCGCCGACTGAGCTGTCCCCCGCTCCCGAGCGGTCCTGTCTCTTGAGATGTGTCTCGATGGGTCGCGCCGGTCGCTCTTTGGGTTCGGTTTCTTCGGGGACCATGGTAACGACGCGCTGGGGAAAAGGAATCTCGATTTCTTCCTGACGGAAGCGGTTGAGAACCTGTTCGCGCAACTCGGAGGCGGTGCGAAACTGTTCCGACACATCGGCCACCCAACAGCGCATGGACACGTTGAGACTGGAGTCACCGAATTCCAGGAAATAAAAACTGGGCGGCGGGTCCTTGATTACGACCGGATGCCGGTGGGCTTCTTCGAGCATAACCTTGCGGACCTTTTCCATATCAGAGTCATATCCGACGCCGACGTCGATCTGAACTCTCAGTTTCGGATGTGGGTAGCTGAGATTGTGAACGGTCGATTTCATCAGCTCCGCGTTGGGAACGATAATCAAAGTGTTGTCGAATGTGCGAAACTTGGTGGAGCGGATACCTATCTGGTTGACCACGGCGGTTGTTCCGGTGTCCAGACGGACCCTGTCCCCCACTCTGAAGGGACGGTCGATCATGATAACAAAGCCGCCGATCATATTTGCTATAGTCTCCTGAGCCGCCAGCGCAATTGCCAGCGACCCCACCCCGAGCACCGCCACCAGGCCCATTATATCGACCGAGAAGTGTTCCAGAACTACCAACAGAGCCAGTATATAGCCGACAATCTTGACGCCGCGGTCGGCCAACGGAATAAACTCATCATCGAGTGTTGTCTCTGTCTTGGAAGCAATATTGGTGGCGTACCAGTTCAACAAAGTTGAGATCAGCCGGATTATCATCACGGCGACGACAAAGACGCCAAGAACATACAGAACGCCGTCGATAGCCTGAAACAGCCCCGAAAGGCTGTCGTCGGAAACGTGCTCCAGATAATTAAACAGAGCCACCGCGCCTATGATGTAAACCAAGTAGTGGACATGACGCTTGACGCCGCCGAATAGCTTGTCATCAAGATCGGTCTTGGTGCGTGAGGCCAGGCGTCCCACTATCAGGCTCAACATGGCGCGAATCAGCCACGCCGACAGAAACGTCAGCGCCACTATTGCAATTAAGGCCACCACGATTTGCAGATTGGTGGGCAGTGGTATCTTTTCGATTAGTTCATACATCGCGTTTACCTGAACTCGAATTGTATCCCGGCCGTTTCAAATCGGGCCCGCACGGCGATAGTGTCCGGATAGAGGGCCATCGTTTCGGCCGGTATGTAGGGATCAACCGAACCTGCGCTCTTGACACTGTCCTTATCACTATCAATAAACCCTGACAACAAATACCTGCCGCCGGGTAGATCGATCATGAAGGCGCCGACCGGCGTGGTCACGTCGAAAGAGCGTCCTCCGACCTTCTGGAAAGTCAGACGCAGCAGATCGTTTTCTTTACCCGCTATCGATACAACGGTCTCACCGGAAATCGATCCCACCGAGTCTGAGTCAATGACATTGAAGTAGTGTGTGCGTGCGCTGTCACCCAGCCGGTTTCCGGCGAAGTCGGCCAGCTCGAATTCGGTGATGTCAAGTCGATAGCGACCGCCACTCAACAGGGTATCCGGGTCCAGCCTTAATCTCAACGGATCCAGCCAAACCCGATTAAGCGGAATCAAGGTATCCGAAATCTGTTTAAGCAGAAACGTTTCAGGAGTGAACAGGCTGGTATCCATCGGCTCGGAGAACGCTAATTCGATCCTGACATCCCGGGCAAAACCCGGCCGGTCATCCGGCTGGATATCGACCAGTTCGGGAGGATTCTCGTCCACTACCTCCTCGATCATCACACCTGGGAAACCTATGGCCGACCGCGCGCCATCATAGGTGAGGGTCAATGTATACTCACCGTCGGCTACCGGCCCCGGGTGGAAATTGATCACCGACGCTTGTACATCGGCAGCTTCCAACAAGGCCAGGGCAGGAATGACCCGGCTACTGTCGGCCGAGGTCAGGATGCATCGATCCGGATTCTCGTGCAGTTGTTTCAACTCAATCGGTTTTGAAAGCCGTAGCCGCAGAAGTCCATCGGACGATTGCGATACGGCCAGAATCTCCGGCGAGGTGGTGTCCGTCACTTGCAGGGTGAGCATCAAGTCCTCGATAGGACTGTCCCCGCCTATCACAATCGGACGATCCGGCAGCGCGAACGGCTCTTTGGCTGGGTTGAATCGTCCATTGTTGTTCAGGTCTTCGAAAGCGATCATGCGAAACTCGGCCTCCGGCAGGTATCCAATCCTGAAGAGTCCTTCCGAGTTGGTCGGGATGACATAGGAGGGGTAAACGGAGTCAATCACCGACGCCGTGCTGAGTCCAATCCGATCATATAGTCCCACCAGCAGTCCGCTTTGGGGTTGTCCCTTGTCGTTGGTGATCAGTCCGGCCGTGCGACCTTTGGCGATTGTCGGGCCGGTACTGAAAGCAACAGTGAGAGCGCTGTCGAGCTGGTTGCCGCGCAGGTCTTTCACCTGGGTGCCAGCCGAGATGATGTAGGTTTGGTTGGTTTCGAAACTGTCGACCAGGGTGATGGTGACCCGGTCACTGCGCCATTTTATTTGGGGCGGCGTGGTCGGGCGAGGCGAGATAAAGATCGTCTGACCGGTCTTTGGTTTTTTGACACGTTCGGAGAAATACAAGGTAACGCTATTGCCTCCGGATACATTGACCGCGCCCGTTAATGGTTCGCTACCCATCAGGTAAGGTCCGGTTTTGTCGATCTCACCGCCGGGCGGAGGCATCTCATCGGCACAAGCCAGCAACAATAGGGATAGCGATGTCAATAGAGAGAGAAGTATACGACGGTGGGTCAGATTCATTGACCGAGCTTCTTCTTGATGCCTTCGTTGTCGGGGTCTTCCTGAAGCGCTTTGAGCCACCATTGCCGTGCCTGTTCCAGATCGTTCAGGGCTTTATACGTGTCGCCCAGATGATCGAGAATTACCGGATCATTGTCAAGCTCGGCAGCCTGTTTCAAATGTGGCAGGGCCTGGCTGTATTCCCCCAGCCGATAAAACACCCAGCCATAGCTGTCCAGAAAAGCCGGGTTGTCAGGGTCCTGAGCGACAGCCTTCTCGATCAAAGTACGGGCATACTGCAATCGCTCACCACGATCGCACAGCATGTAGCCCAGGTAGTTCATGGCCCCGGCATGATCCGGCGAGTCGACCAGCAGTTCTTCGAAAATAGAGACCGAGGAATCGATCTCACCCGCTCGCTCATAAGTTGCTCCCAGCGCAAACAGCATGCGAGTCCGTTCCTCCGGCTCACGCACGCGAGCCAGCCCGGTCTGGTAGGCGCCGATTTCGTTTTCCCTCTGCCCCAGTTTGGAGTAGGTAAAACCAAGGTCCAGCCAGCCTTGCGCCACCGTGTCAATCAACTGGGTAAACTCGATAAACTCGTCGCGCGCCTGCACGAAATCTTCCTCCATAATCGCTATGCGCCCCAGATAGAAGTGATTGGCCGGCACAGCTTCGCCTGTCTCCACCAAACTGGCGAAGATCGCCTTGGACCGGCTCAGCGAATCCAGTCCGAAATAGATCAGGCCGAGGCGATGTTTCACCGAGCGATCACCTGGCTCCAGCTCGGTCAACTTGCTTACGTACTTAAGAGCATTATGCAGAGAGTCCAGTTCAAGGTAGTAGTTGGCCAGGTAACGATTGATGATGAGGTCGTCCGGGGCCGCTGCAAGAGCCGCCTGCAATGTGGCTGAGGCCGAGTCGGGCTGCTGGGTTATCTGATACAAATCGGCCAGGCGCACAAAGGCCAGAATGTTGCGCTTGGTCGGCTCCAGTTCTATCGATTTCCTCAGGTGTTCCCGAGCACGTTCGTTGTCGCCGCGTTGAGCGTACATTTTGCCCAGTTCATATTGCAGAGCGGGATCAGACGGCTCCAGGCGCGCCATATTGTGATAGGCCCAGAGTACCGAGTCCATGTCGCCCGCATTATGGTAGAATGAGGCCAGATGAGCGTAAGCTCGTCGGTCGAGGGAGTCCTGGGCAACTACATGCAAGTAAGCCCAGCGGGCCGAATCTTCGAGTCCCTGAGATCGGTAAGCTGTGGCCAGCAAGCTGTAAACATCGCCATCCTTTGGATCGATAACCTCCAGCGCTTCCGGAATATCGACAAAGTTTTTTAGGTACATGAGCATCCGTGCAAACGAATACCGGATCTCGTATGAGTCGGGATGATACTGCAGCGCCCGTTTGTAGCCCTCGGCCGCTTCGGGAATATGCCCGGCCAACTCGAAGATTACAGCGTTGGCATAGTAGTGAAATGCTCTCGGGTCAATTCTCTCAGGGTCCAAATCCGGGCTCAACTGAAATGTACTCGTGCTCGCCTGGGGAGACTCCGCTGCGGCTGGATGCACACCGACAGTCTTTGACGAGCAACCGGCCAGGACCAAAAGACCCAAGAGAAATACAAGTACTACAGCTTTACAATTCACCTGCCATACTCCAAACACACATCGGACAACCAAACCAAAACCAATGCCCAACACGCTTCACCGGTTTGCGGCAAATCCGCCGTTCGGCAATTATCGTTTATACGATTACAGTGTCGGTCAGTTCTCTTTTCATTTTGGCAAAATCTTGAGATACCGCCTTTTCCCGACCTTCAGCACGACCTCGCTTTTAAGAGCGAATTCGTAGTCGAGGTCGACAACCTTCTCGCCATCCAATGTAACAGCGCCGGCCGCCATCAGTTTCCGCGCTTCGCCGTTCGATTTGGAGAGACCGCATTTGGCGATCAGGTGTACCAGGTATATCTTCTGAGGGTCGATTCCCAGCTCGCCCAGTTTCTGGATAGTAACCTCGGGTATTTCATCCGGCAACTCCTTCTGCGAAAACACCCGCTCGAACTCCTCAAGGGCCGTGCTCCCGGACCCTTCTGGATGGTACATGTCCACCAGCCGCCGACCGAGTTGCTTTTTGATCTCCATCGGATTGACGTCCGGCTGCTTCAGTCGTTCAGCAATTTGAGCCAGTTCGTCCGCGTCGACATCGGAGGCCAACTCGTAGTATGAATGAATCAAGGCATCGGGTATCGACATCACCTTGCCGAAAATCTCGCGGGCCGGTTCGTCGATGCCGATGTAGTTACCCAGCGATTTGGACATCTTTTGTTCACCGTCAAGGCCGACCAGAATCGGCATGGTCAGAACCAGTTGTGCTCTGATTCCGAACGCTTCCTGAATAGTGCGCGCGGCCAGAAGATTGAATGTTTGCTCGGTCGCGCCGATTTCAACGTCGGCCTCAATAGCTACCGAATCATATCCCTGCATGAGCGGATAGAACAATTCATGGATCGAAATCGGTACCCCCCGCCGCATCCGTTTGGTAAAATCATCCCGCTCCAACAGCCGAGCCACGGTATATTTTCCGGCCAGACCCATCACCTGAAGAAAGTCCATCTTCTTGAACCAGTCGCCATTGAAGCGTACTTCGGTTTTGGACTTGTCCAGAATTTTGAAAAACTGCGTCTGGTAGGTCTCGGCGTTTTTCATGATATCATCATAGGTCAGTTGCGGACGAGTCGCCGACACCCCGGACGGGTCTCCCACCATACCGGTGTAATCGCCGACTATCAGCACAATCTGATGGCCCAAATCCTGAAACTGCCTCAGCTTCCGAATACCGACACTGTGGCCCAGGTGGATATCGGGCGAGGTAGGATCGAACCCCTGCTTGACACGAAGCGGGCGGTTGTTCTCGATAGACTCTACCAGCCGCGACTCGAACTCCCCTTTCGGCAACATGTCCACCGTGCCGCGACTGATTATTTTGATTTGATGCTCAAGTTCGCTCTTTGTCTGTGCTGACAAATCTGATACTTCGGACAATTCATACTCCTTGCAGGCGTTTTACACTCTCTATCGGCACCTGACCAACGTTTGTTGATTTTTACGCGAGACCAATAGTCGATCCCGCTCCCACGATAGTAAAAGAGTCGGATAAAATCAATCAGATAAGACCTGATCGGTTTTTTGGTTGACTTGGTAAGCGACTGTGAGGACAATGGTGACATGGCAAAATCGATAAATCAACGCAGCTTCCATAGCCACCGGTGGCGCAATTCTATACTTGTGCTGTTGGCCCTGTCGGTGGTCTTCGCCATCGTTGTGGGCTACCGCACTTATGCCATCTACCAGACCGACCTGCCGTCGTTCGAGGCCCTTCACAATATCGAACCGAGTCTGACGACCAAAATATATGATCGCAACGGTATTCTGTTAAAGGAGTTCTTCACCGAAAACCGCGCCTTGACGCCTTTTGCTCAAATGCCGCCGCATCTGATCGACATGCTGATGGCTTCTGAGGATCACGAATTCTACGATCATTGGGGAATAAATGTTCGGCGTGTGGCCATTGTAGCCAGCACCAATTTGCTAAAACTACGTCTGGCGGCCGGCGCCTCGACCGTCACGCAACAGTTGGCCCGGATGCTGTTTCTGACCCGCGAACGGACTTTCGAACGCAAAATCAAAGAAGCACTCACGGCCATCAAGCTGGAGCGAACCTACTCTAAGGATGAGATACTCGAAATGTATCTCAACCAGTACTATTTCAGCCGAGGCGCCTATGGTGTGGCGGCAGCGGCCCGGCTGTTTTTCTCCAAAGACGTATCCGAACTCAACCTTAATGACTGCGCCATCCTGATCGGCGTGCTCAAAGCGCCCAACATCAATTCCCCATTTAACAATCCGGACAAAGCGTTGCGGGCGCGCAACCGCGTACTCTTTTCGTATTTCTCATGGGGAAAGATGACTCGCACCATGTACGACTCGTTGAAAGCCGAAGCGCTTGAGATTCGTCCTCCGGAAGAAGAGATAGGTACCGCCCCCTATTTTACGGAAACGGTGCGGCAGTATCTGCGCGACAATTACGGCGAAGATACTCTCTACGCCGGTGGTTTGAAAGTGTACACGTCACTGGATATAGGTTTACAAAAAGCGGCCGAGGCCGCCGTGGCCAGAAAGGTCGACACCCTGCGGGCGCGGATAGAACGCAAGTATGATCTGAAAAACCCCACCTATACAATGTTCATGCCGGATACGGCCGACGAGTACGGCGACTCGATTCGCGTGTACCGAAAAATCCAGGGCGCCTTAATTTCCATTGACAACAGCAATGGCGATGTGCTGGCTATGGTCGGCGGCCGTGATTTCGAAGAGAGCGAGTTCAACCGCTCGGTTCAGTCCAACCTGCAACCCGGCTCCAGTTTCAAGCCGTTCATTTACACCGCCTGTATCGACAACGGTTTCAGAACTACCGAGATCATCGACGATAATCCCATCGTGCTGGATATCCCCGGTTCCAAGGAATGGCGCCCGCATAACTTCGACTACAAGTTCAGAGGGCCTATCACTCTTCGTACCGGCTTGCAGCATTCTCGAAATCTGGTCGCCATCAAACTGATTTTGAAAATCCATCCGGAGGAGGCTATCTTCTATGCCCGGCGCATGGGCATCACCACCGATCTGGCCGCCGTTCCTTCGTTGGCCATAGGCGTGGGGGAAGTCAAGCTGATCGAGCTGGTCTCAGCCTACTCTGTTTTTCCGAATCAAGGTATCCATATTCCTCCGCGACTGGTACACAAGATTGTCGATCGATACGGCGCCGTCCTCGAAGACAACTCGGCCATCAAAAGAGAGGAAGTGCTATCGCCCCAGACGGCTTATATAATGGTCGACCTTATGCGTTCGGTGGTTGATTCCGGAACCGGACGCGGCGCCCGCTGGCGCGGCTTTAGCCGACCAGCCGGCGGCAAAACCGGGACCACTGATAACTTCTGCGACAACTGGTTTGTTGGCTACACACCGCAGATCACGACCGGGTGCTGGGTTGGGTTCGACAAGAAAATCTCGCTGGGTCGTGGTCAGGATGGCGCCAAGAACGGGGTCCCGGTGTGGACGGAGTACATGATCGCCGCCCACGACTCGCTTACGACGGAGACATTCGAGGAACCCGACGGCATCGTGCACCTGGAGGTTTGCCTTGAGTCGGGTGAGTTGGCCACCGACCGCTGTATTGAAGTGCGTGATGAAATCTTCACGGACGACAATCAACCGAGCGCCGACTGTCACTTGCATCCCTCGGCCGGTATGGACATCTCATCCAACGAAGACGACTTCACCCCGGAAGATACTACCGAAGAACGCACGCATTTCTAGCATGGTAAGTGCTGTCGGGTGACTCGCCTGACAGCCATGCGGTTTGGCGAGTGTCGGGGGGGGGGGGGGGGGGGCTCAC
>Ga0224509_10000086_pt1 | contig 22641 bp, 24 predicted proteins | sample SF_Jan12_sed_USG_5_FD_170158 | JGI IMG/M metagenome (GOLD analysis project Ga0224509, IMG submission 170158) | Sediment microbial communities from San Francisco Bay, California, United States - SF_Jan12_sed_USGS_24 | ecosystem: Environmental > Aquatic > Marine > Sediment | place: USA... | reverse complement strand
CTACGCCTATGGGCTCCGGACGGATTTCAACGGCTTCCGGCCCGAGCGCTGTGTCGCCGTGGCGGACGACGGTCCCGCCGCGCCGGCGGTCGAGGGTGGGGTCGAAGTTCCCGCCTGAAAGCCCGCGCCCCGAACCTCAGACCCCCGGCCGCGGGGCTTGTATGGCCGGGCCGGGCACGCCAAATTAGCAGGCAAGGAGCCGGACCGCTCCTAACGAGGACGATCGAAACAACAGACCGAGAGCCAATGACCATCAGGACCGCCAAGTTCCATATCGGCGAGATCGTACGCCACCGGGTCTTCTCGTTCCGGGGCGTGATCTTCGACGTCGATCCGGTCTTCTCCAACACCGAGGAATGGTGGCTGGCGATCCCCGAGGACATCCGCCCGGCCAAGGACCAGCCCTACTATCACCTGCTGGCCGAGAACGACGAGACCACCTACGTCGCCTACGTCTCGGAGCAGAACCTGCTGCCCGATGAGACCGGCAAGCCGGTCTCCCACCCGCAGGTCGCCGATATCTTCTCCGGCATCGAGGACGGCCGCTACGTCAAGCGCGAAGACCGGCCAAACTGACGCCCTTCGAAGACGACCGCGCCTAGCAGGTTGCTGAGAAAGTGCGAAGGCTCACCCTCGCACTTCGACAAGCTCAGTGTGAGGGTGAGCTTTTTCAAGGAGTTGACCTCATCCTGAGCCTGTCGAAGGACGAGGGCAACGGGCCGCCGCGGGCTTTTTCAGCCGCGCCTAGCGCGACAGGATGATCACCACGATGCCCGCCGCCAGCACCAGCGACCAAGCGAAGCGGGCCGGGATCCCGATCTCCTTGAGCAGCAGACCGCCCAGCAGGACCGAGATCGGGATCGAGGCCTGGCGCACCGAGGTCACCGCCGCGACGTTGCCGCCGAGCTGGTAGGCGGTCAGCAGCAGCAAATAGGAGGCATAGGCGAGCAGGCCGACCGCCAGATGGCGCCAGGGCCGAGTCGCCCAGCCGCTCAAGAATCGCGCAAAGGCGCTGTCGTCGCGCCGCCGGTGGATCAGCCACAGGAACGCGGCGAAGACCGGCAGGGCCAGCGCCCCCGACCAGAAGAACATGAACATCGGCTCGACCAGCTGCACGCCGCGCGCGTCCGAGATCGAGTAGGTGCCGCTGCCCGCCATGGCGAGGACCGCGAGGCCCAGGGTCAGCGGATCGTGCAGCAGCCGCGCGCCGCGCCGGTACTGCAGCAGGAACGCGCCGCCCAGCACCAGGGCGATGCCGAGCAGCAGCATCGCCGAGTAGCGCTCGCCGAGCAGGAAGAAGCCGACCAGGACGATGAACAGTGGCGAGGAGCGGATGATCGGGTAGTAGACCGACAGGTCGCCGCGTCGCAGGGTCAGCACCAGGGCGATGCCGTAGAGCGAGAGCCCGGCCGCCGAGATCAGGGGAAACGGCCAGGCCCGGCCGATCGACAGGTCCTCGCCGACCACGAGCGCGTGGCCGCCGCCAAACGCGGTGGTCAGCAGGAGCAGGGAGAAGAACACCAACTCGGGGGCCTCGTCGCGCTTGGCCAGCGCGTTCCAGATCGGATGCATCGTCGCCGAGACGAGCACTAGAAGGGCGACGGTAGGCTCCATAAAGGGCGGCTCTCCCTTGCGGCCCGCCCTGCTTGCCCCAGGGCGGGGCCGGCGTCCAGCGATTAATCCGAAGTTCCCCGGGGGGCCGGGCCTTGTCGGTTTGTTTACACTTGGGTGCGAGCCTCGCCCCGGGCGGGCAAGGCGCCAGGGGGCCCCGCAGGAACGGCCGATGAACGTGCTTCTGATCGAGGACGACGAAGAGACCGCCAGGGGCATAGAGCTGATGCTCCTCGCGCTTGGCCACCAGCACAACTGGGTGTCGCGCGGCGAGGCCGGCGCGGCCTTGGCCTTGCGCGGGACCTACGACCTGGTTCTGCTCGACGTCATGCTGCCGGGCATCGACGGCTACGAGGTGCTCCAGCAGATCCGCGCGGCCGGGCTGGACACGCCGGTCATCCTGCAATCGGGCCTGGTCGAAAGGGACGAGGCGGTCAAGGGCCTCAGCCTGGGCGTCGTCGACTACCTGATCAAGCCCTATGGCAAAAAGGAGCTGGCCGCCCGCATCGACGCCGCGCGGGAGCGCGCCCGGCTGGTCACGGCGCCGCCCGCCGACCCGCCCGCCGACCCGTCCAGCGACGCGCCCCGGGAGGAGGCGCCGCCGGCCCCGCCGGTGCCCGAGCGCCGGCGCGGGGCCCGGGGCAACGTCATCAAGGCCGGCCGGGTCGTCTACCGGGCGGCGACCTGCACCATGGACTGCGTCGTCCTCAATCTGTCCGACCAGGGCGCCGCGCTGCAGCCCGAAGACGCGCTGCGCTGTCCCGACGTCTTCACCCTGAAGATCCAGCACGGCCCGAGCTATCGCTGCCATGTCTGCTGGCGCTACCGCAGCAAGCTGGGCGTGCGTTTTTTGGAGTGAGGCGGCGAGCGCCAGGGTGCGGCGGCGCCGCGCGCATGGCGATCGGCTACCGCGGCGCGTCGGTCGGCCGGTCCTCCGTCCAGTCGTAGAGGCCGCGATCCCTTTCATCGACCGCCTTCTTCCAGCCGACCGCCTCGGCCCGCTCTTTGAAATTGATGCCTTCCGGGGAGTGGCGGGCGATGCCGTCCAGCAGCGTGGCGAGGCGTTGGGTGTTGGCCAGGCCCATCGCCTCGATGGCCTGGTTGATCACCATCTTCTGCATCATCAGCTGGTTCACGGGAACCGACGCCATGCGCTCGGCCAGTGCCTCGACCTCGGCGTCGAGCGCATCGGACGGAACCGCTTTCAGGACCAGCCCAAGGCGTTCGGCCTCGAGGCCGTCGATCTTGTCGCCGGTGAAGAGCATGCGCTTGGCCTTTTCCGGCCCGAGCCGGTAGACCCACATTGCCGTGGTCGGACAGCCCCAGACCCGCGCGGGCATGTAGCCGATCGTCGCATCCTCGGCCATGACGATCATGTCGGCGCAGAGCGCGATATCCGAGCCGCCGGCGACCGCATGGCCCTGCACCTTGCAGATCACCGGCTTGTGCGAGCGCCACAACGACATGAAATGATCGGTGTTGCGGGCCATGAAGGCGAAGTCCTTCATCGGGTCCCAGGGCATGTCCTGCGTCGCCTGGCCGGTCCCTTCGCCCCCTGCGTAGTAGGTCAGATCGTACCCCGCGCAGAACGCGGGACCCTTGCCGGAGAGCACGATCACATGAATGCCGGGGTCCCCGTTGGCGGCGGCGACCGCGCCCGACAGAAGGGCCGGAACCTCGTCGTCGATCGCGTTCATGACCTCCGGCCGGTTCAGCGTGATCCGGCCGATCCGGCCCGTCTTCTCAAAGAGCACTTTCGACATTCCGGATATCTCCCTTGGCTTTATGGCTGGAGCTGCCCGCGCCCTGGACTTTCGCCAGGCGCTTCCTGGTGGCGAATCGCGGGACGTCAGGCTGCTTCCGCCTAATGCTGGGGCGCGCGCACCACGATCGCGGTGATGGTCTCCTCGCCGAGCGCCTTGCAGGCTTCCAGGCGGTGCACGCCGTTGACCAGGACGAAGCGCTCGCCGTCGCGCCGCACGCTGATGGGCGTCTGCAGGCCGACCTCGAGAATGTTTTCGGCGAGCGCGTCGACGGCCGCCGGGTCCAGGTCGCGCCGGTGCTTGGCCGGCACATAGACCTCTTCGATCCTGATCGTGACGTCGTCCATCGCGGACCCCTCCGTAGCGAGCTCAAGTCTAGCAAGGCCGGCCGGCGCGCGGAACGGCAAAGCGCCAGGGCCATTGCTCGAACGGCACAAAGCCTTCCCCCTCGACGGGGGAAGGTTTGGATGGGGGTGGTCAAGACCGCTCGCACCGCGCTCGGAAGTGTCATTGCGATCGAATGGGCCTGTCCCCCCTCCTCGGTCCTCCCCCGCAAGGGGGGAGGAGGAACGTTGCCCGTCCAAAGCGATTGCCCTGCCGTCTGCGCCGGCTTCACGGGGCGGAGCGGAACCGGTTAGAGTGATCCATGCCGATCACCGATCCCTGGTTCTACCTCGCCGCCGTGCCCGCCGTGCTGCTGGCCGGGATCTCCAAGGGCGGGTTCGGCGGCGGCCTCGGGGTCATGGCGGTGCCGCTCATGGCGCTCTTCGTATCGCCGGTCCAGGCCGCGGCGATCATGCTGCCGATCCTCTGCCTGATGGACATCTTCGGGCTGCGCGCCTACCGCAACACCTGGGACCGGCGCAACATCGCGATCATGGTGCCCGGCGCACTGGTCGGGATCCTGATCGGCACCCTGACCTTCCGCTACCTCAACGACGGCATGATACGGCTGCTGATCGGCACGATCGCCATCGGCTTCACCTTGCACCATTTCGCCCGGCGCGTCTCGCTCCGCCCGGCCCGGCCGAGCCGGCTGGTCGGCGGCCTGGCCTCGGCGCTGGCCGGCTTCACCAGCTTCGTCGCGCACGCGGGCGGCCCGCCGGTGCAGTTCTTTCTGCTGCCGCAGCGCATGGACAAGACACTCTATGTCGGGACTACGGTCGTGTTCTTCTTCGTGATCAACTACGTCAAGCTGGTGCCCTACGGCTGGCTCGGCCAGTTCTCGCCCGACAACCTGCTGACCGCGCTGATCCTGGCGCCGCTGGCGCCGCTTGGCATCTGGCTCGGCGTGCGGCTACACGGGCCGGTCGGCCACGAGCTGTTCTATCGCCTCTGCTACGGCATGCTGCTCGTGACCGGGGTCAAGCTGCTGTGGGACGGCCTTTGGCCCCTGCTGACTTAGGCCGTGGTGGAACCCCCCGCGACGGCCGCGGCCGCCGCGCCGGCCTGCGCAGGCTCGCTCGCCGGGGTGCTCGGCGCCGCGTGGACCTCGACCTTGCGGCGCGCGAACTCGATGCCGTTGGCCTCGAAGGCGGCCTTGATGCGCTTGTAGGCCTCGCGGCGCAGGATGAACTGTTCGCGCGGCAGGCACATGAACTTGACGCGGATGATCATGGCCGAATCGTCAATCTCGACGACGCCCTGGGACTTCAGCGGCTCGATCAGCCTGGGCCCCAGGTCCGCATCCGCCATCATCTCGGCGCCGACCTGCTTCATCAGCTTCTTGACCTTGTCGATGTCGGTGTCGAAGGGCACCCGGAAGGACATCTTGTAGATCACCCAGTCGCGATTGTGGTTGGTGATCGAGCGCAGCTCGCCGAAAGGGATCGTGTGCACCGGGCCGCGGTGGTGGCGCAGGCGCAGCGAGCGCAGCGAAATGGCCTCGACCTCCCCGCGCAGGTCGCCCATCTCGACGTATTCGCCGACCCTGAACGCGTCCTCGATCAGAAAGAAGATGCCCGACATGACGTCGCGGACCAGGGTCTGGGCGCCGAAGCCGATGGCGATGCCGACCACCCCGGCGCCGGCCAAGAGCGGACCGATGTTGACGCCCAGCGCCGAGAGCAGCAGCATCACGGTCATCACCACCAGCACGACGACGAAGAACTTGCGGGCGAGCGGCAGCAGGGTTTTCATGCGGGCGTTCGGCTCGACCAGCACGCCGTTCACCTCGCGCGGCACCAGCCGCCGGTCGATCCCGACCTTGATCAGCTGCCAGCCGACGTACGCGAGCAGCAGGGCGACGGCGACGTCGAAGCTGGCCTCGACCAGCGCGCCCTGCGCCTGGGCGCCCATCTCGCCGGACAGGTTGACGCCCCAAAGCTGCAGCACGACGGCGCCGAGCCCGAGCACTAGGACGACGCGCAGGCCGCGCCGCATCACGCCGGCGGTGTTCGGCCCCGGCGCTCCAGCCTCGGCTCCGGTCTCCGCTCCGCCGCCGTCCAGCATGTCCTGCAGGATGCGGCCGAAGGCGCGGTCGAGCACGGGGAACAGCATGATGACGCCGACCGAGGCGGTGGCCGCCCAGATCGTCGAGGGGCCGCGCGCCAGCATGCTCATCGCCCAGAGCAGCCAGATCACGGCGACGTAGAGAATGGCGAAGACGTGCCAGGTGGCCGCGAACTGGACGCGCAGCGGCGTCAGTCCATCCGCATCCTCGGCTTCGGCCGGCGCCTCCTCGCCTCGGACCGCCGCGGAACCGGCGCCGAGGATCGCCGCGGCCACCGCCTTGCGGGCCTGCAGGATCATGACGATCAGCAGGACGATCATGATCGTGCCGGTGATCAGGACAATCATCAGGTGCGCCTCGAGCGCCATGCCGGTCAGGATCAACAGGCCGGCGGTCAGCCAGGAGAAGACCGCGACGCCGGCCAGCAGCACCGACCAGCGGAAGAGGAAGCGCGCCGCCCCGTCCCCCAGCGGTGCCAGGCGCAGGGCGGGCGTGTAGGGCGCCAGCAGGAAGCGCGACACCAGGGCCGCGCCGTGGGTGATCAGAGCGCCGGTCAGGTAGGTGATCACGAATGTGCGGTCGGGCCCTTCGTGGTCGAACAGCAGGACCGCCAGCCCGAAGGCGACGACGGTGAAGGCGCCGATCGCCAGCAGGTCGAAAACGCTGCGGAAGGCCGCACCGCAGAGCCGGTCGAACAGGCTCTCGCCGGCCTGGGCCTCGATGCGCCCGCGTACCGGCGCGGCGAGGCGGCGCACGCCCCAGTAGGCAGCCGTGCCGAGCGCCAGGAGGCCGAGCAGCATGGCGGTCTGCAGCAGGAAGCCGGCCAGGCCCCCGCCGCCGGAGACCTTGTCGATGCTTGTCGTAAGCGCGCCGGGCACGAGGGAGAAGCCCATGGCGACCTGGGCGCCGCGCCGGCGCAGGGTGTCCGCCAGGCGCTCCAGGCCGAGGCGGACTCGCAGCAGGAGCACTCCCAGGCCGCCGTTGCCGCTCTGCTCGCCCGCGGCCTGGCGCTCGGCGCGCCCGCGCAGCTCGCCGGACAAGAGCTGGCGCACCTGGGCGTCGGTCAGCCCGGCCAGGATGCCGTCGACCTGCTCGGGCGTGAGCGTCTCGGGAAGCTCCAGCGGCGCGGCGGCGGAATCGCTCTCGGCCGCGCTCGCCGCCGTCGGCGCGCCCAGGCAGAGCGCGAGCAGCGCGGAACAGGCCAGCCGCCGCCAGAAGCTGCTCTTTGTCATGAGAGTCCCCGCTTCGCCTCTTCGCCAAGGCCCACTGGCGGGAGATGTTAGACGAAAGCGAAGGGTCCCGCACTACTGTCCTTGGCCTCGGGCCGCCGGCCGCCTTCAAATCCGGCGCTTCAGGTCATGCGTGGTGCCGTCGACGCCGCCGCTGCGCCAGGTACGGGTCAGCTTGCATTTCGGGCAGATGCGGTTGTGCGGCCCATCGGACCTGAAGGTCTCGCGGCACATCAGGCACCTGCGCGGTTCGCTCCTGCGGCCTCTCGGGCCAGGTTTGGGATCGTCCTGCATGTTTCGGCCTCCGCCTCCCAGAGACCCCGGAAACGCGACCAAACCATGGCGGGATGAGGGTGTTATGGTGTCAGGCGCGGCCGCTCAGCCCTCACCGGCCAGCCGGCGGTAGCCGCCGCGGAAGAACGCCAGGGGGGCGCCGCCCCCGTCGGACGCGATGCCCAGCACCTCGCCGACCAGGATCACGTGGTCGCCGGCCGGGTGACGGGCGTGGACCCGGCATTCGAAGGCGGCCAAGGCGTGTTTCAGGATCGGGCAGCCGGTCCGCCAGGTCACGGTGTCGAGCCCCTGCCAGCAGCCGCCCTCGATCCGGGCGAAGTCGTCGGACAGATGCGCCTGGTCCTCGCGCAGCACGTTGACCGCGAAATGCCCGGCCGCCTGGAAGGCCCCGAACCAGACCGAGGCGCGGTCCAGGCAGAAGGAGACCAGCGGCGGCGCCAGCGAGACGGAGGTGAAGGAGTTGGCCGTCATGGCGAGCCTCGCGCCGTCCGGCCCCAGTGCGGTCACGACGGCGACGCCGGTCGGATAGCAGCCCAGGGCCTGGCGGAATTCGCCCGATTCGAAAGACATTGGAAGGCGTCCTCTCGTAGTTCGTCCGACGGCCGGACCCGGCCCGGTGTGGCCAAATAGACTCGTCCCCACAACCGGGTTAGAATTGTCGGCAATACCTCCCGTCAGGGGCGAATCTGCCCCTGGAGGTGGGGTGGGGCCAGGCACGGCCGAAGCCCCCGGGACATAACACGTCGTCAACGACAACGGTATTCAGACGAGGAGGAGGAACAGGTGACAATTCGCATTATCGTCAAGTCCTGCATCGCGGCCGCGATGCTGGCCGTGCTGCCGGTTTCGGCCGGCGCGGCGGTCGACCTGCCCTGCCAGGCGGTCAAGCTGATCGTGCCCTGGAAGCCGGGCGGCGGCACGGACATCATCTTCCGCGAGGTGGCGCTCGAGGCCCAGAAGCACCTGGGCAAGGACATCGTCATCCAGAACATCGCGGGGCAGAGCGGCTCCAAGGGCGCCAAGGTGGCCAAGGAGGCCCGGCCCGACGGCTGTACCATCTTCGCCGGCCACGATTCCCTGCAGACGACCTATGTGACCGGCAAGACCGACTTCAACTACTTCGCCTACGAGCCCATCGTGCTGCTCACCTTCACCCCCGCCATCGTCGGCGCCAGCGGCAAGGTCGATTGGAACAACATGGCCGAGATGGTCGCCTACGCCAAGGCGCACCCGGGCGAGGTGCTGATCGGGGCGACGCTCAATTCGACCAGCCACTTCCTGGCGGCTGCGGTCGAGGACGCCGCCGGCATCAAGCTAAAGATCGTCAGCTACGAAGGCACCGCCGAGCGCAAGACCGCCATGATGGGCGGCCACGTCCAGCTCGGCGAGCTGAACATCACGGCGGCCCAGAAGCTGTTCAAGACGGGCGATCTCAAGGGCCTCGGCATCGCCACCGAACAGCGCGATCCTCGTCTACCGGACCTGCCGACCCTTAGGGAGCAGGGCTACGACATCGTCACCGGGATCAGCCGCGGCGTCTTCGCGCCCAAGGGCACGCCGCAGGAGATCCTCGACATGTACGAGGCGGCCTTCGCTAAGTCCATGCAGAACCCCGAGCTCACGAAGAGCCTGGAAGGCAAGGGTACGGTCCCGACCTTCAAGAGCCGCGCCGACTTCGTGCCCTTCCTGACGAAGAGCGCCGAGGAGATCGAGGGCCTGGCCAAGAAGATCGGCATCTTCAAGGGCAAAAAAGCCTCTTAAGGTCAAGGAGGCAATTGAAATCGGGCGCGCGGGGAGAGGGCTCTCCGCGCGCCCGTCGAGCGGCGAGGTCCGGCATGCGCATACGTTCCGATACCGGGATCGGAGTGGTCCTGCTCGTGTTCTGCGGGATCATGTTCCTGCAGACCCAGGAGATACCGGAGCCCCTGTTCGGGTCGGCGGGCGCCGCGTTCTTTCCGACCGTCCTTCTGGTGCTTCTGACGCCGCTCTCCGCGGCGCTGTTCCTGCACGGCCTGATCGGCGACCTGCGCGCGCGGGGGGCGCCGGCCGGCGCTCCGGCCCGGCGGAGTTTCGGCGCGTGGTTCGCCGACTACCGGAACGTGATCGTCTCGTTCCTGCTGTTCTTTCTGTTTGTGGCCCTGCTGGAGCCGATCGGATACATGCTCTCCGGCTTTCTGTTCCTCTTCGCCATGCAGGCGTTCCTGGGGCCCCGGAGCTGGCGGAAGATGATCCAGCACGCCCTGGTCTCGGCCGGTGTCGTCCTCTTTCTCTGGGTGATGTTCCGCTGGGTCCTGGTCGTCCTTCTGCCGGAAGGCGATATCTTCTATTGAGCGGTTGGTAGACGCGGCACGGGGGTAGCGGCGCGCGATGTTGGAAAACGTACTCGGGGCCTTCGTTCAGGTCTTCCAGTTCAAGCTTCTCGCCTTGATCACGGTCGGCACCTTGGCCGGCATCGTGGCCGGGGCCATTCCCGGCTTCACGATCACCATGGCGATCGTGCTGACCCTGCCGTTTACCTTCGGCATGAGCCCGGTCGAGGGGCTCTCGACCATGCTGGGGGTCTTCGTCGGCGGTTTCTCGGGCGGGCTCATCTCGGGCACGCTCCTGGGCATTCCGGGCACGCCCTCGTCGGTCGCGACCACCTTCGACGGCTTTCCGCTGGCGCGGCGGGGCCATCCCGGGCTCGCGCTCGGCGTGGGCGTGTGGTCCTCCTTCTTCGGCGGTCTGATCGGGGCTGTGCTGCTCATGAGCTTCGCGCCGCCGCTTGCCCTGATCGGGCTGTGGTTCGGCCCCTGGGAGTATTTCGCGCTGATCGTCTTCGCGCTCACCATCATCGCCAGCTTGTCGGGCGAATCCCTGCTCAAGGGCGGCATCGCCGGCGTGCTCGGGCTGCTGTTGGCGATGGTCGGCGAGGACGCGATCACCGCCACCTCGCGCTTCTCCTTCGGCATCGACGACCTCAACCAGGGCTTCTCGATCCTGCCGGTGCTGATCGGGCTCTTCGCCTTCAGCCAGCTGCTGAGCGACGTGGAGCGCAAGGAGGGGGCACAGAGCGCGCTCATCGAGGCCAAGGCCGAGACCATCAAGATCGAGCACTGGGAGGCGATCCGGACGATCTTCCGCCAGCCGCTCAACCTGATCCGCTCGTCGCTGATCGGGGTCTTCATCGGCGCCCTGCCGGCCGCCGGCGGCACGATCTCCAACGTGCTCAGCTACGACCAGTCGAAGAAGGCCTCGAAGCATCCCGAAAAGTACGGCACCGGCATCCCCGACGGCGTCATCGCCTCCGAGGCGGCCAACAACGGCACGGCCGGCGGCGCGCTGATCACCATGATGGCGCTGGGTATTCCCGGCGACATCGTGACCGCGATCATGCTGGGCGCGCTCTTGATCCACAACGTGGTGCCGGGCCCGACCTTCATCACCGAGGAGCCGATGCTCGCCTACGGCATCTTCATGGCCTTCTTCGTCGCCCACTTCGTCATGATCGCGCTGCAGGCCGTGGGCCTCAGGGTCTTCCTGAAGATCACGAAGATTCCCAAGTACGTGCTGGCCTCGACCATCCTGTTCTTCTGTGCGATCGGCGTCTTCGCGCTCAACAACATCGTGTTCGACATCTGGGTGCTGTTCGGCTTCGGCGTGCTGGGCTATGTGATGAAGAAGTTCGGCTTCCCGCTGGCGCCCATGATCATCGGCGTGGTGCTGGGCACGATCGCCGAGCTGAACCTGAACCGGGCCTATATGAGCAACCCGGACCCCTGGGTCTTCTTCACCCGGCCGATCTCGCTGTTCTTCCTGATCCTGGCCGCGATCTCGCTGGTCTTCCCGTTCAGCCAGCGCCACGGGGCCGCCCCCTGGGTGCGCTTCTTCCTGCCCGTCGGCCTGGTTGCCGTCTCGGCGCCCTTCTGGATCACCGTGGGCTGGCCGATGGCGGGCGGCGCGCTCTTCGTCGCCGCGGGCCTCTTCGTCCTCTGGCGCCGCCTGCGCGCCCCGGGCGCCGCGCTGGGCGCGGTGACACGGACCACGATCGGGAACGGAGAATAGCCCGCCGTGGCCGGCGCGCGCGAGGCCTTGTCCGTCGCCGTCGGCGGTCTTGGCGCCATCGGCCTGCCGGTGGCGCGGCGTCTGGACGCGGGCATCGACGGCCTGCGGCTGGTCGCCGTGGCCGCGCGGGACCGCGACAAGGCGCAGGGCAAGATGGCGGGCTTCGCGACGCCGGTGCCGGTGGTCGATCTTGAGGAACTGGCCGAGCGCGCCAAGGTCGTCGTCGAATGCGCCCCGGCCGCGGTCTTTGCCGCTCTGGCCGAGTCCGCGATCGACAAAGGCCGCGTCTTCGTGCCGGTCAGCGTCGGCGCCCTGCTGCCGCGCCTGGACCTGGTCGAGCGGGCGAAGGAGACCGGCGCGCGCATCGTCGTGCCGAGCGGCGCCCTGCTCGGCCTGGACGCCGTGCGCGCCGCGGCGGAAGGGACGATCGAAAGCGTCACGCTGGTCACCCGCAAGCCGCCGGGCGGCCTCGCGGGCGCGCCCTATCTGGTGGAGCGCGGCATCGGGCTCGACGGCCTGACGGCGCCGCTCAAGGTCTTCGACGGTAATGCCCGCGAGGGCGCCCGGGGCTTCCCGGCCAACGTCAACGTCGCCGCGGCGCTCAGCCTCGCCGGCATCGGCCCCGACGAGACACGCCTGGAGATCTGGGCCGATCCGGCCGTGACCCGCAACACCCATACGATCGAGGTCGAGGCCGACAGCGCCCGCTTTCGAATGACCATCGAGAACGTGCCCTCGGAGGAGAACCCGCGCACCGGCCGCATCACCCCCTTGAGCGTGATCGCGACGCTCCGTCGCCTGACCGCGCCGCTCGTGGCCGGAACATAGCTGCGCCCAGCAGGGAGCCGGTGACAACCCTGGGTTAGGCGGCTTTCCCGCAGACCCCGGCTATGAACCTCACGTGCTGCTCGGTTTGGCCGAAGTCCATCGCGGTCCTGCGCCGGAAGACGACCCGCACCTTATCCGTCTCCGCCTGCGCCACCGTGATCTCATGGTCGGCGATGGCGGAGTAGGGCGGCGGCGAGACGATCAGATCGGCCGTCTTGGCCTCGTCGTCGTAGAGCGTACGCAAGGCCGCCCTTTGCGGCGTGCCGCGCTCTACGCAGGCGGCAAAGGGTTTGTACTGCCCGCGGTACTCGCCGACCCAGTACGGCTCGGCCCGACCCGCATTCTGCGCGCCTGCGCACCCGGCCAGCGTGGCCACCAGAACTGCCGCCCATACCCTCATGCCCGCGAGGTTCGCACATCTTCGTGCGTGGGTAAATGGCGAATGCCTGTCAAGCTCTTTTTTGGGCCGTCATTTCGATTATACTGTCATTCATCGAGATCAGCGACTGAATTCCTAAGATATTTTGGGATTTTATTATCGAGCGGGATGTGCTATTCGATCTTGGCGTGTGTGGGGGTAGCGTTCTTGACGACAATGATGGAAAGGGAGAAGGAAAGATGAGACGATTAATTCTGGCTTTGGCCTGTTGTGCCCTCTCGACTGGGGCGTGGGCGCAGACTCAGACCAGCGTGCCCAAGGAGATCACCGGCTACAAGACGATCCTGGTGAGCTTCTCCGAGGGCGCGAAGAAGTGCAACCTCGAGGACCCGGCGGCCTATTCTGCGCGTCTGACCGACAAGCTCGGCGAGATCGGCATACAGCAGAGCGACCAGAGCCTCCTGGTCGCCACCTTGGGCGTTTCCGGCAAGAAGTTCGGCGTGAACTGCGTGTCCATGGTCGAGCTCAGGTTCAACGCCGCCCTGGGCAAGGAGAATATCGTCACCGACAACCAGAACGTCCGTCAGGTGGTCGACAAGCTGGGCGTGTTCCCGATCACCCTCTACTCGAACGGCATGTTCGGGGTCCAGCCGCAGGCCGAGCCGTCGGCGGGCGGAGAGAGCACGGAGTCCAAGAAAGCCATCATCGGGATGATTGACGACCTGGTGACGAGGTTGAAAGAGAAGCGCCAGTGACGGCTTGACCGGTCAGGCGCCGAACGCCTGACCGGCGACCTCGATCTCATTGTCTGCTCCAGGTTCGTCCCGGGTGGCCGGGCGAACCTGGATGCAGCTGTGCGGTGGGCGCAGATGGGGCAAGGGGGCCATTCGAATGATCCGACGGAGACTGTGCCGCGGCCCGGTGACTGCCGATGTGTCCGCGCGAATTCGATGTACCGTCATATTGCTCGGCCTGATATCGGCTCTTTTGGCCGCGGGCGGGGCGCGGGCCGGCGGCCTCTATCTCAACGAGTTCGCGACGCCGAGCATGGGGGCTGCGGGAGCTGGAGCCGAGGCCGTCGCGAACGACGCCTCGACAAACTTCGCCTTTCATAATCCTGCCGGCATGACGCGGCTCGATGGCCATCACGTGGCGCTGGGCGCCGGGCTTCTGATAGGGCAAACCGAGTTCGATACCGATTCCGACACGCCCTTTGCTGGCGGCAATGGCGGTGATCAAGCGGGCTTGGCACCGCTCCTGGGAAGCCACGGCGTATTGAGCGTCACCGACGACCTGAAACTCGGTATGAGCGTGTTTTCGATTTCCGGCGCAGCTCTCGATCCCGACAACAGCTGGGCCGGGCGCTATTCGGTTCAGGAGATCGAGCTTCTGACCTTGACCGCCAATCCCAGCGTCGCTTACCGGGTGAACGATTGGCTGTCGCTCGGTGCCGGGGCCATGGTGATGTACGCGGATCTCACCTACAAGCTGGCCGCGCCCCCCGTCAACCCTCCAGTCGGCGGAGCGGGCAAGGTAAAGGTCGACGGCGATGACTTCGCATTTGGCTACAACTTCGGGGCGCTACTCGAGCTGAGCCCGCAAACGCGGGTCGGTGTCATCTATGCCTCGAAGATTGAACCGAAATTCTCCGGTGACCTGGACATCAATACAGGCGGGGGTCCCGCCTTCTCCACCAGTTCGGATCTCGAGTTTACCTTTCCTCAGCTGGTGCGGGTCGGTGCCTACCATGAGCTCAACGACCAATGGGCGCTGCTCGGCACCGTCGGCTGGGAAGACTGGAGCAATATGGACAAGTTACTGGTCTCGACACAAGCAGGCAGTGCCGACATCCCCACGGAGTGGAAAGACACCTACCATTTCAGCGGTGGCGTCCATTATCGCCCGACGGAAGACTGGCTGCTGCAGGCCGGCATCACCTATGACACGTCACCCGTCTCAGACGGCAACAGGACGGCCTACCTGCCGATGGACCGGCAGATCCGGTATGCCATCGGCGCTCAGTACCAGTGGAGCGAACGCGTGAACGTCGGCGGGGCCTTCGAGTATATCGACCTGGGCGAGGCGAGAATCGATGATTCGGCCATCCTGAAGGGCGAATACGAGGACAACCGCATCCTCATGATCGCGTTCAATGTGAATTACAAGTTCTGACCAAGGCAAGCATGGCCGCTTGATCCTGTCCGATGCCGTCGGCAGCCCTTCCGCTCGCGCGGCACCGCCGACCGATGGGAGCCAAACGTCACTTCAATTCTGAGAGCAAAACAACGATCGGAGGAGAGAGCCTTGAAGCGCAAAACAGAACTCGGCGTGGCCGCACTGATGGCGGCCTTTCTGTTCACCATGGGGCAGGCCGGACCGGCGTCGGCCCAGCAGCCTCAGCATTTCCACCCGAAGGGCAAGCTGCCCTCGAAATACACGATCGAGAAGCAGCGGGAGCTGCGCGCCACGCTGCCTTTTTCCGACGAGAAGGATTTCGAGGAGCAGAAGAACGGCTTCATAGCCGCGCCCGCCTATAAGCAGATCATGGCCGAAGCCGGGCATGTCGCCTGGGATATGGGAAAGTACGAGTTCCTTCTCCTGGGCAAGGATTTCGACAGTATCCATCCGTCGCTGCAGCGCCAGGCCGTGTTGAACATGAACTACGGCCTCTACGAGGTGATTCCCGGCATCTACCAGGTACGCGGTTTCGACCTGGCCAACATCAGCTTCATTCAGGGCGATACCGGCTGGATCGTCTTCGACCCGCTGACCGCCAAGGAGACCGCCAAGGCCGCGCTCGATTTCATCAACGAGCGACTGGGCGAACGGCCCGTCGTCGCCGTCGTCTACTCGCATTCGCACGCCGACCACTTCGGCGGTGTCAGGGGCGTTGTTGACGAGGCGGAGGTGCGCAGCGGCAAGGTGAAGGTCATCGCTCCGGTCGGGTTCATGGATCATGCGATCGCGGAGAACGTCTATGCCGGAAACGCGATGAGCCGTCGCTTGTTTTATCAATACGGCGTTCTGCTTCCGGCCGGCCCCTACGGGCACGTCGATCAGTCGATCGGCAAGAACACGGCGGCCGGAAACCTCGGCCTGATCGCCCCGAACGTGATCATCGAAGAGCCGATCGAGGAGCTGACCATCGACGGCGTGCGCATGATCTTCCAGAACACGCCGGGCACCGAAGCGCCGGCGGAGATGAATACCTATTTCCCGGACCTGAAGGCGTTCTGGGCGGCGGAGAACATCACCGGGACGATCCACAACATCTACACGCTGCGCGGCGCCCTGGTACGTGACGCGCTTGCCTGGTCGAAGTACATCAACGAGGCGCTCTACCGGTTTGGCCAGGAGGCCGAGGTGATGTTTGCCTCCCACAGCTGGCCGCGCTGGGGCAGCGCCCGCGTCCAGGAGGTGATGCGCGGTCAGCGCGACATGTATGCCCACCTGAACAACCAGGTGCTGCACCTGGCCAACCAGGGCGTGACCGTCAACGAGATCCACAATGTTTATGAGGTGCCGGAAAGCCTGCAGCAGGAGTGGTACGCGCGCGGCTATCACGGCTCGTTCGAGCATAACAGCCGCGGCGTGATCAACCGTTACCTCGGCTATTGGGATGGAAATCCGATGACCCTGATCCCACTCTCGCCGAAAGACTCCGCGCCGCTCTACGTCGAGATGATGGGCGGCGCGCAAAGCATCCTGGCAAAGGGCAAGGAGCTCCACGGCCAGGGCAAGTACCGCCATGCCCAGGAGATCCTGAACAAGCTGGTCTATGCCGAGCCGCAGAACCAGGTCGCCAAGGATATGCTCGCGGATACCTTCGAGCAGATCGGGTACCAGCAGGAGAGCCCCAGCGTGCGCAACAGCTTCCTGGCCGCCGCACTGGAACTGCGGTCCGGCATACCCGAGGGTGCGTCGCCGAAAACGGGCGGGCCGGACCTCATCAGAGCCATGACGACCGAGCTGTTCCTGGACTTTCTCGGCATCCGCATGGATAGCCGAAAGGCCGAAGGCATGACGTTCAAGATAAACCTGATCACGCCGGACAACAGCGAAAAGTTCGTGGTCGAGATGAGCAACGCGACCCTTACCAACATCAAGGATCACGAGGCTGCTGACGCAGATCTGACCATAACCGTTGATCGCTCGGATCTTGAGACCGTCATGATGGGCGCCGCCACGTTCGACGAGCAGATCGAGGCCGGCAAGGCCAAGCTCGACGGCAACCGGGAGGTATACGAGCAGCTCAAATCCACGCTCGTCCATTTCGAGCTGGGTTTCGAGATGATGCCTGGTACCAAGACGCCCGACGTCGAGGCGACGGAAATGAACCCCTTCGAGCAGGAGCCACCGGCGCGTACCGACGGAGGATGAGCAAGGCCGACAAATAGCCGAAGAGAGATGGACGACCGCGTCCGCGTCGTGCTCGAGATCTATGTCGGCGATCTCGAAACCTTCGCCGACCTGATCCCCGAGGACTGGCTGAAGGACCGGGGCACGGCGCTTGCCCCGCAGGAGGAGCGCCTGCGCCGCTTCGCGCGCGAGACCTTCCAGATCCTCACCGGGACGGGCGAGCGCCTGCCGGCCACCCTCGAGTTGGTGGAGCCGCGCTTGCGCCAGGACCGCTTCTCGCCCTATGCCGGCATGGTCAATCCGATCACCGGTCAACCGTTGCCTTGTCGACGCTGCTGGCGGTCGTGGTGGTCTTCGCGCTCTCCCTGCGGCTGCGTGAGAAGGAGCTTGTCACGATCTTCCGCCTTGGCTGCAGCCGCCGCGCCATCGCCGGCTTCGTCGCGGCCGAGATCGTCCTGATCGCCGCGGCGAGCGTCGTGTTGTGCGGCGCTCTCTTGGTCGGCGCCGCGGCTTACCAGGACGCGCTGGTGGAGCTGATCGTCAGCTAGGTGCGACGGGCGCGGCCCGTCCGTCAGTCGCTTTTGAGCCACTCCCAGGCCTCGGATTCTTCCTCGGGCTCGTAGAAGCGCGCCTCGCACTCCATGATCTCGTCGAGCTTTCTCGCCTCTTCCTGCATTTTGGGGGTGCCGATGATCGCCATGCGCTCGAAACTGCCGCGGTGCTGGATGCGGGCGTGAAGGAGGTGGGACTCGACCTCCGGCGCCAAATCCTCGATGCCCCGCCAATCGAGCAGGAGGCGGCTCGGCTTGACCCGGGCGAAGGCCTCCTCCACCTCAGGCATGTGCGTCTCGAAGACCGCGGGCGTTATCGTCCCGGTGTACTTCAGGCAGAGGATGCGATCGCCATCCTCGAAATGCATTTCGAACATCGCCGCCCATCTCCCCTTTTTTTGTCTGCTTCCGCCGCCGTACTTGGTCCCGCGGTCGAGTCTCCGGTTTCCGTACTATAGGCCATGGCGGGCGGCCGAACAGCGGCAAGTGGCAAGGAATCTGCCGTTGCCGCGGAATCCCGGTGAAAAATCCGCTCTAATCGTCGGTCTCGAGCGCGTAGACCGAAGGCGTGGTCTTGGGCACGGGCACGAACTCGACGCGCTCGCCGGCCGCGGCGATGGGCCGCACCAACATGCGCGCCAGCAGGAACAGCGCGAACAGCCCCAGGATCACCGCCATGGCGAGAAACGGCCGCCCGGCCCGAAGCGCTCCATCGCCGGGCCGATGGCAAGCGGCCCGGTCACTGCCCCGGCGGCATAGACCAGCAACAGGCCGCTTGAGGTCTCGACCAGGCGCTCGTTCGGGGCGTAGTCGTTGGCGTGCGCCAGGCAGAGCGCGTAGAGCGGCACCATGAAGGCGCCGTGCAGGCAGGCCAGGGCGAAGGCGAGCGCCGTGCTGTCGGGTGCCAGGAAGGCCAGCGCCAGGCCGGTACCGACCGTGCCCAGCGAGCAGCCGGCCATCACCCAGCGGCGGTCCACGTGGTCCGAAAGGCGGCCGAGCGGCCACTGCGAGAGCGTGCCGCCGGCGACGAAGGCGCCCATGAACAGCGCGATCTCGGCGACCGGCAGCGCGCGGCCCTGGGCGAAGACCGGCCCGAGGGTCCAGAACGCGCCCTCGACCATGCCGACCGCCAGGCAGCCGACGAAGCCGGCGGGGGAATAGCGGAAGAGCCGGGCGATCCTGAGCTCAGCCGTGGCGATCGGCTTGGGCGCGGCGGTGTCTGTCAGCGACAGCGGCACCAGCGACAGGCCGACCAGCATGGCTACCAGCGAGAACAGCAGCCAGCCCGTCGGCTCGTCGATGTTAACCATGAGCTGGCCGCCCATGGTCACCACGTTGGAAACGATGATGTAGACCGACAGCACGCCGCCGCGCACCTCGTTACTCGACTGGTCGTTCAGCCAGGACTCGACCACCATGTAGAGAACGGCGAGACACAGCCCGGTGAAGCCGCGCAGGATCGACCAGGCGAGCGGATTGACGGCGATGGGAAATACCAGCATGGCCGCCGCTGCGAGCGCGGCGAAGCCGGCGAAGCAGCGGATGTGGCCGACCTTCTTCACCGCCGCCGGTCCGACCAGGCAACCCACGGCGAAACCGGCGAAGTAGATCGCGCCCATCAGGCCGATCGCGCTGGTCGAGAAGGCCTCGAGCTGTGCGCGGATCGGCAGCAGCGTTTGCAGCAGGCCGTTGCCGAGGAACAGCGCCCCGGTGCCGATCAGAAGCGTGGCGATCGAGCGCGCTGCCGACGACACCTGGATCCCCCCTTGAAGGAACGCGCGGACGCTCGACGGCGCCCTTCAGCGGTCAGGGTATCATCTCGCCCGGGCGCGCGCTGCCGATTTCGCCGCGACAGCGCTCCGCACGATCGGCAGTCCGACCCCGCTCACCAGCGGCCGTTGCCGGGCCGCATGGCCTTCCTCGGCAAGCTCAGCCGGCACGGCTGTTCCGCGCCGCCCCTTCCGACAGTCCCCGGCCCGGGCCTTCCCGCGAGGGCGGGCCCGGGCACGGGGTCTCCGGTTCGCTCTACTCCGGCAGGGTGCTGATCACGTAGAGCGCCTGCAGAAGGCCGGTCGGCTTCGCCTCCTTGCCGAACGAGCTTCTGAACAGTGTCTCGATCGCGCCCGAGCGGTAGACACGGCTCAGCGTGCGGTCGACGGCCAGCCGGAAGCCGCTGTCGCCGAGCGGCAAAGCCAAGGCGTAGGGCTCGAACGTGAAGTGCTGTTCGGAAATGCGAAGGATGTCCCTGGACTTGCTTCCTGCCGCGAGGAAGATGAGGATCGCGCGATCTCCGAAGTACGCCGAGACCGCGCCTTTCTCCAGCTGCTCCAGACCGTCCTGGTGGTCGGCGACGGTGACAACCTCGGCGTCGACCGAAAGCTTGGTCAGCGTATTGCGCAGCGCCTCCTCGGTGGTCGTGCCGCCGCGCACGCCGACCTTGTGACCGCTCAGCGCCTTCATGCCATCGGGGCCGTCAGCGCGCAGCAGAACACTCGCGCCGCTGATGAAGGTCGGCAGCGAGAAGTCGACCAGCTCGCGCCGCGAGAGCGTCGCCGTGGTGGCGCCGCAGAGGATGTCAATACGGCCGTCCTTGATGGCCTTGAAACGGCCCTCGGTCGTCACCGGGACATAGTCGACCGAAAGCTTCGCGAGGCCCAGGTCCGCTTTCAGCCTGGTCGCGATCGTCCGGCACAGATCGACCGAGTACCCGACGGCCTCGCCAATCTCCGACTTGTAGGAAAACGGGGCCGCGTCTTCCCTATAGCCCACCTTCAGCACGCCGGTCTGGCGCAACTTGTCCAGCGTGCCCGCCGCGGCCGCGGGGGCTTGTAACACCATCAAAGCCATAAGGCTGTACAATAGAAACCGCATGAGGTCTTCCCTTCCTGTTGGGTGCTAGGAGCCGGTGAAGCTGTAGAAGCGATCAGCGACCTGCCGCAGTCCAAGGCTCCAATATGACAGTTCTAGAGCCCGGCGGGTGGTGTTGAAATAACTTTCTCTCTCCGCCCGCCGAGACACGGCGACACCGCGTCGTGTGCGGCCTTCGAGGGCCAGGCGGATTGCCGGGGGGACCGGAATGGGCCATCATGGATTTACAGAACGGCTCACTTGGAAAATCCCGGTCGAGACGGCGGCCCCGAACCGACCCGCTCGGCCGAATCAAAGGGGGGAGACTCTAGGAAATGAACAGGACATCTTTGCCGTCGTCACTGCCGGGCGCGCTGGCGGTCGCTCTGGTCTGTTTTGCCGCCGGCGCGCTCACGGTCACGCCGGCCCGGGCCCTGCACGAGTGCGGCACGCCGCACGAAGGCAAGTCCGAGCACAGCGTCGGCTGCAACAAGCTGGACGAGGTCGATTTCTTCTACGGCGACGCGCGGCCCGACGCGCCCGAGCTCGCCCGGCGCGGCCCCTACGCCATCGGCGTGCGCACGCTCGAGGCCGTCAACCCGGACCAGATCGACATCCTGAGCTACACCCCGGAAAACCCCAATCCGCTTTACGACCGGCCGCTGACGCTCGAGGTCTGGTACCCGGCCGCCCTGCGTCCGGGCGAGCGCCAGGTGACCACCTACGACGACGCGCTGGGCAGCGGCCCCGGCAATCCCGACCGGCCGATCACGCCCTTCACCTTCGCCGGCCGGGCCGCGCGCGGCGCCGCGCCCGACGCGAGCGACGGCCCCTATCCCCTTGTCATCGTCTCGCACGGCTATCCCGGGTCGCGCGTCCTGATGACCTACCTGACCGAGAACCTGGCCTCCAAGGGCTACATCGTGGTCTCGATCGACCACACCGAATCGACCCATGCCGACAAGGTCGGGTTCGGCAGCACGCTGCTCAACCGTACGCTGGACATCCATTTCGTGCTGAACCTGATCGCCGAGCTGGGCTTTGCCGACGACCCCGGCTTCCTGGCCGGCATGGTCGACGATGGGAATACCGCCCTGGTCGGCTACTCGATGGGAGGCTACGGCGCCTTGAACGCCGCCGGCGCCGGATTCGCGCCTGTTTCTCTCCTGGACTTCTTCGTGCCCGGCGGCCACGCGGAGCGCCTGAAGGCCGGCAACCCGGAGTATCTCGCGCTGCTCGATCCGCGCGTCAAGGCGGTCGTGGCCCTGGCGCCCTGGGGCGGCACCTTTGGGCTCTGGGAGCCCGCCGGCCTCGCCGGCCTCGAGGTGCCGAGCCTGTTCATCGTCGGCGACCAGGACCGGACCGCGCCCTATGACGGGGTCAAGTGGCTGTTCGACGGCGTGGCCAACTCCGACCGCTACCTGCTCACCTACCTGAGCGCCATCCACGAGGTCGCGGTCAACCCGGCGCCGCCGATCTCGACGCTGAACTACGCCGAGTACCTGCACTATCAGGAGCCGGCCTGGGACAACCGCAAGATCAACAACGTCAACCAGCACTTCGTGACGGCCTTCCTGGGCATCCACCTGAAGGGCGAGGGCGACGTCTTCGCGCCCTACCTGAATCTGTTGGAGCCGAACTCCAACGACAGCCCCCGCGTCGACACCAGCGACCCACGCTACTGGAAGGGCTTCCCCGCCTATGCGGCGATCGGCATGGTGCTGGAGCACGTGGCGCCGTTGCCGTTGCCGTAGGGCTTCGGCGAACCATGCACTACAGCTGCTTGGATAGCCCGGTCGGGCGCCTGCTGTTGGCCGGCGACGAGGCGGGACTGCGGCTGATCTGCTTTCCGAGCGAGAAGCGGACGACGGAGCCCGGCTGGCGGCGCGATGACGCGCCCTTCACCGAGGCGGTGCGCCAGCTCGAAGCCTATTTCGCGGGCGAGCTGAGCGAATTCGACCTGACCCTGGCGCCCAAGGGCACGACGTTCCAGCTTTCGGTCTGGCAGGCGCTGCGGCGGATCCCCTATGGCGAGACCGTCTCCTACGGCGAGGTGGCCAGGGCGATCGGCCGGCCGACCGCCAGCCGCGCGGTCGGCGCGGCCAACGGCAGCAACCCGCTGCCGATCGTCATACCCTGTCACCGGGTGATCGGCAGCACGGGCAAGCTGACCGGCTTCGGCGGCGGCCTCGACACCAAGGCGGCCCTGCTGGCCCTCGAACGGCGGGGCAGGGGCGGCGTCGCGGAGCAGACCGCCTTCTCGTTCGTCCGAGAGGCCTGACCG
>Ga0224509_10000084_pt1 | contig 22672 bp, 22 predicted proteins | sample SF_Jan12_sed_USG_5_FD_170158 | JGI IMG/M metagenome (GOLD analysis project Ga0224509, IMG submission 170158) | Sediment microbial communities from San Francisco Bay, California, United States - SF_Jan12_sed_USGS_24 | ecosystem: Environmental > Aquatic > Marine > Sediment | place: USA... | reverse complement strand
TGCCGCACCTGGCCGTCGAGATCACCTGCGAGGCCCCCGATCTCGAACTGCTTCTGGTCGAATGGCTGAACGCACTGGTCTACGAGATGGCCACGCGCCGCATGCTGTTCAGCCGCTTCGCCGTGCGGATCGAGGGCCGGCATCTGCACGGGCGGGCCTGGGGCGAGCCGGTCGACGTTGCGCGCCACGAGCCGGCCGCAGAGGTCAAGGGCGCGACCTTGACGGCGCTCGAGGTGTCTCGGATGGCCGACGGCCCATGGATCGCCCAGTGTGTCGTTGATGTTTGACCGGCCGGGCGGCCTCGGCTGGAGGCGGAGGAATGGACAAGACGAATCTCAGCCAGGTTTCGGCGGTCGAATGGCGAGTCGAGCCGAGCGGCGCCATGCGGGTGCCGGCGATCATCTACGCCGACGAGGGACTGATCGACCAGATGGACGACAAGGTCTTCGAACAGGTCACCAACGTTGCGAGGCTGCCCGGCATCGTGAAGGCCTCCTATGCCATGCCCGACGCCCACTGGGGCTATGGCTTCCCGATCGGCGGGGTGGCGGCTTTCGATCCGGATCACGGTGGTGTGGTTTCGGCCGGCGGGGTGGGCTTCGACATCTCCTGTGGCGTCCGCAGCGTGCTCACCGGCCTGACCAGGGCCGAGATCGAGGCGCTCAAGAGGCCCTTGGCCGACGCGCTCTTCGCCAAGATTCCGGCCGGCGTCGGCAGCACCGGCCGGATCCGCCTGGAGAGTTCGGATATGGACGCCATGCTCGTCGGCGGTGCGCGCTGGGCGGTCGAGCAGGGTTATGGGGAGGCGGCCGACCTCGAGCGGGTCGAGGAGGGTGGCGCCATGGCTGGCGCCCGGCCCGACCAGGTCTCCCCGCGCGCCAAGCGGCGCCAGCGTGACGAGATGGGAACGCTCGGCTCGGGCAACCATTACCTCGAGGTGCAGGAGATCGCCGAGTTGTACGACCGCGATGCGGCGGCCGCCTTCGGCCTTCGTGCGGGCGAGGTGGTGGTCAGCATCCATTGCGGCTCGCGCGGCTTGGGGCACCAGATCGGCACCGAGTTCCTGCGCGACATGGCGATCGCCGCCCCGGACCTGGGCATCGCGCTGCCGGATCGCGAACTCGCCTGTGCGCCGATCCACTCCGCCATCGGCGAGCGCTACCTGGGAGCCATGCGCGCCGGAATCAATTGTGCGCTGGCCAACCGGCAGATCATCGGGCACCTGGCTCGCGAGGTCTTTGCCGCGCTGTTTCCCAAGGCGCGGCTTGAGCTGCTGTTCGACGTGTCGCACAACACCTGCAAGGTCGAGGAGCATGAGATCGGCGGCCGGCGCCGTCGGGTCTACATCCACAGGAAAGGGGCGACCCGCGCGTTCGGCCCCGGTCATCCGGACCTGCCCGAAAGTCTGCGGCCGTTCGGCCAACCTGTCCTGATCGGCGGCAGCATGGGCACGGCCTCCTACGTGCTCGCGGGCACGGCGGCGAGCGAGGCGCGCGCCTTCAGCTCCGCCTGTCACGGCGCCGGGCGCGCCATGAGCCGGCATCGGGCCTTGAAGCACTGGCGCGGGCGGCAGATCGTCGACCAGCTGGCCGATCGGGGTATAATCGTAAAGAGCCACTCCTCGCGCGGCGTCGCCGAGGAGGCGCCGGGCGCCTACAAGGACGTCGGCGCGGTGGTCGATGTATCGGACCGTGCGGGCTTGGCTCGCAAGGTGGCCAAGCTGTCGCCGCTCGTTTGTATCAAGGGATGACACCAAAGGTCACTGCCGAGAGAGGTTCCGTATAATGGCAACGACAACAACCAAGGCATCGGTCATGGACATTCCATTGCAGATCAGCTTTCGCAACATGGACCGCTCGGAAACGGTCGAGGCGAAGGTCCGCGAGAGGGCCGCTAGACTAGAGAGCTATTTCAACCATATTTCAAGCTGCCGGGTGGTGATCGAGGCGCCGGAGCGCCGCCGCCGGAAAGGCAAGCTCTACCATGTGCGCGTCGAAATCGGCGTGCCCGGGACGGAGCTGGTGGCGAACCGCCATCCGAAGAACAAGCACGCCCACGAGGACGTCTATGTGGCCGTGCGCGACGCGTTCGATGCGGCGCGACGCCAGCTCGAGGACTATGGGCGCAAGCTGAGCGGCCGCGTCAAGACGCACGAGGCGCCGCTCCACGGCAAGGTCCTGCGCCTCTTCCCTTATGAGGGCTACGGCTTCGTGGCGGCCTCGGACGGGCGCGAGGTTTATTTCCACAAGAACAGCGTCCTGAGACAGGCCTTCGACAGCCTGGAGGTCGGCAGCGAGGTGCGCCTCGTGGTGGCCGAGCGGGAAGGCGCCCAGGGACCGCAGGCGAGCACCGTGGATCCGATCGGCAAGCACCACATCGTCGATTAGAGGGGGCGGCGGGGGCAAACGGGACGGCATCGTGGGCGGCGGCGCGCGCATCCATATCGGCACGTCGGGCTGGCACTACGCGCACTGGGTCGGACCCTTCTATCCCGAGGGCGCGAGGCCCGAGACCTTTCTGACCTACTACGTGCGCGTGTTCCGCACGACGGAGATCAACAACACCTTCTACCGCCTGCCGACACCGGAGGTCTTGGCGGCTTGGCGCGACCGTGCGCCCAGCGACTTCGTCTTCGCCTGCAAGGCGAGCCGGTACATCACCCATATGAAGAAGTTGAAGGACCCGCGGCAGACCTGCCGGCGCTTCTTCGAGGTGCTCGATACCTTGGCCGGCAAGCTCGGCCCGATCCTGTTCCAACTGCCGCCGAGGTGGCACGCGAATCCCGGTCGCCTGGAGGCCTTTCTCGCCGCGCTGCCCCGGGACCGCCGTTTCGCGTTCGAGTTTCGCGACGAGAGCTGGTTCACGCCGGCGGTCTACGACCTCCTCAAACGCTATCAGGCGTCTTTCTGCATTTATGATCTGGGCGGCCGCCACACGCCGGACCAGGTCACCGCCGATTTCGTCTACTTGCGTCTGCACGGGCCCGGCGATCCTTATCGCGGAAGCTACGACGCGGATGCGCTCGCCGCCTGGGCCCGGCGGGTCTTGACATGGCGCAAGGCCGGGCTCGACGTCTACTGCTACTTTGATAACGACGAGCAAGGTTACGCGACACAAGACGCAAGGCGGCTGATGGAGCTGGTCGGGCCACGCGAGGGCCGTGCCGCCGTTTCGCCGCCGCCTTGACCGGAGCGCGAGGGACCACCGATGTTCGGCAAGCGCCTCGTCCTCTTCGAGCTGTTCGGCTTCAAGGTGCAGGCGGACATGAGCTGGCTGTTCCTGGCCCTGCTCGTGACCTGGTCGCTGGCCCAGGGGCTCTTTCCCGCCTTCTATCCGGGCCTGCCGCCGGCGACCTATTGGAAGATGGGCGTGATCGGAATGATCGGCCTGTTCTTCTCCCTGGTGCTGCACGAGCTTTCGCATGCCCTTGTGGCGCGCCATTACGGCCTGTCGATCAAGGGCATCACGCTGTTCATCTTCGGCGGGGTCGCCGAGATGGAGGAGGAGCCGGACAGCGCGAAGACCGAGTTTCTGATGGCCATCGCCGGGCCGATCGCGAGCCTCGCGCTGGCCGCCGGTTTCCATGGCCTGACGCTGGCCGGTGCGGCGCAGGGGGTGCCGGACAGTGTTCTGGCGGTCGCCGGCTACCTGGCCTTCATCAACGTCGTCCTGGCGGTGTTCAACCTCGTTCCGGCCTTCCCGCTGGACGGTGGCCGGGCGCTGCGCGCGGCGCTCTGGTACTGGAAGGGCGATCTGCGCTGGGCCACGCGGCTCGCCTCGCGCTGCGGCCAGGTCTTCGGCATCGTGCTGATCTCCCTCGGAGTCCTCAGCGTCCTGACGGGGGACTTCATCGGCGGGATGTGGCTGTCCCTGATCGGCCTGTTCCTGCGCGGCGCCGCCAGTGCGTCCTACACCCAGCTCATAACCCGCCAGGCCTTCGAGGGCGAGCCGGTGTCGCGGTTCATGACGCTCGATCCCGTGACGGTCTCCCTGGAGCTATCGGTCGAAAGCCTGATCGAGGACTACATCTACGGCTACCACTACGACCTTTTTCCGGTGGTCGACGGTCCGCGTCTGGTCGGCCTGGTGAGCACCCGCCAGGTCAGGGAGGTCCCGCGCGCCGAGTGGGCCAGGGCCAGGGTGGCGGATATCCTTGTGCCCTGTGGTCCGGACAACACGATCGGACCTCGCGCCGATGCCGTAAAGGCGCTTTCGGTCATGCGCCGCGGTGGCAACAGCCGACTCATGGTGGCAGACGGCGACAGGCTGCTGGGCGTCATTGCGCTCAAGGACCTGCTCGAGTTCCTCGGTCTGAAGATGGACCTGGAGCGTCTCGAATAGCCCGGATTCGGGACGACGGGACTATTTGTCCGTCCGCTTTTGTACCCTGGGCCGCACCGGCGCCTTTTTGGAGGCGCTCTCCAGGCGCCTGATTTCGCGCAAGGCGGCGGTGACTTCCACCTCGGTGGCCCTACAGGGATTCTTGGCATAGGCACCGACAGTCGTCTTGGTGGCGTTCCAGGCTTCTTTTCGCTCTGCCTCTTTCAGGTCTTTTCGTTGCACGTGATCCTCCTTTCCTGCCGTTCGGCTGCCGCCTCGTGCAAGGGGCCTTCGTTCGCGGGTTTGGGCGCCGCCGGGACACGGCCCGGGCCGTCCATTTGGTGCCGTTTCGTCGTGGCACCCGAGAGACTGTAACATATTTCGTCGTCCTCCGCCTCCGGGGCGTTTCGGTGTCGGGCGGCGACGTCCCTGACCGCCTGCTCGAGGCTGCGAAGGGGCCTCGAGAGATAGGGGCTGCAGGGGTTCTTGTCGGTCGAAGCCAAGGAACCACTCCCTCTGGCATCGTCGACGATCCAACGGCCGAGTCGGGAGGAGCATCTTGCTCGTCGGACCTACTTGGCACCGCGCGCGGCCAGGATCATCCTGGGATCCCTATAATCACAAGCAACTATATAGTAAATAGTATGTCCGCTCGCATTGACTCAGATCATAGGCAAAGGAAATTGACCCGGTTAGGGCAGGACTCTCGCTGGATGGCCGAAGGCCCGTAAGGGGCTACCGGGGAGACCGCGGGGAGGCGCGCGTGGCACGGGCAGGCAGGGCGGAATCGCAAGCGGCACACGCGGCGCTGGACTGTCTGGCGCGCGGCTGGGCGGCCATCCCGGTCAAGTCCGGCGGCAAGCGGCCGTTGGTCCGTTGGGAGTTCTTTCAGAACCGCCTGCCGACGAGAGAGGAGGTCGAGGCCTGGTTCCGCCGCTGGCCGGAGGCAAACCTGGGCATCGTCACCGGGGCGGTCTCGGGGCTCGTCGTGCTCGACATCGACCCGAGGCACGGCGGCGCGGTCAGTGTGACCCGGCTCGAGACCGAGCATGGGCCCCTGCCCGAAACGGTCGAGGCGGTCACCGGCGGCGGCGGCCGGCATCTCTACTTTGCCCACCCGGGCGGGAGCATCCCCAACAAGGTGGCCCTGGCGCCGGGCATCGACCTGCGCGGCGACGGCGGCCTCGTGGTCGCGCCGCCGGCCCTGCACGCCTCGGGCCGGCGCTACGCCTGGCAAGCCTCGCACCGCCCGGGCGACGTTCCGCTCGCGCCCATGCCGGAGTGGCTGTCGACGCTGTTGCGGCGCGACACCACGCACCGGGGCCATCCCCTGGCGTATTGGCGTGCCCTGGTGCGACAGGGGATCGCCGAGGGCGAGCGCAACAACACGATCGCGTCGCTCACCGGGCATCTGCTCTGGCACGAGGTGGACCCCGAGGTGGTCCTGGAGCTTCTGCTGTGCTGGAACCGGGTGCGCTGCCGGCCGCCGCTCGCCGACGACGAGGTGGCGCGGACGGTGGAGAGCGTCAGGCACACCCACCTTCGCCATCGCTCCGAAGGCGGCAAGACCTAGCTGCGGAAGAGGCCCGGCAAAGGCCCTTCAAGACGCTTCCACCGGAGGTGCAAGCCGGAGCGATACGGTCTCGGCCAGCTTGCGGGCGGCCGCTTGCGTGTCGCCCAGCACGGCAAGCTCGTAACCGCTGCCCTCCTCGATCCGGCTCGGCGACAGCACCACCAGGCCGGCGATGCCCCCGGGCGGACGGAACAGCTGTTGTTCCATCTGTCGCAGGAAATCCGCGAGAGGCCGCGGCGGACCCATGAGATCGCTTCGCCCGATGGCGATGAAGGGCCGCCGCCGCCAGTCGCCCACCAGGCGATTGACGAGCGTCATGGGAATTGACGTTCCGCCCCAGCGGCCGTTGCACTCGATCCAGTGCAGCTCGGCGGAGGCCAGGTGGTCGCCGACCAGGATCGCGTCGAAGCTGCAGCGCCCGAAGTAGCCCAGCTCCTGAAACAGGCAGCCGAGTAGCGCCGCCTCGTGTGCGAGCAGGCTTTGCCACCGCCCCGGCAGGGCCGTCTGTGCGGCGCCGCTGAACATCCGCGCGGTTCCCACGACGGTTTGATCGAAGATGCCCTCCACCGCGATGTCGCCCGCGCCGCGCTCGGGAATCCAGAGCTGCACCGAGGGGCTGGCGATGATCGGGTGCTCCCATGCCGTCACCAGCAGAGGGAACTCGCCGCGCCAGCCGATGCGTTGCAAGAGGCGGTGCAGCCTATTGCGCAGCGCGCCCAGCGAAACGCCCGCCAGCTCGTCCGACTCCAGCACGAGGTTTCCGGCCGAGCTGGCGCTGCCGGTCAGCTTGACCGCGACGGCCGCGTGGCGCCGGGCAAGCGCGGCCAGGCGCCCCGCGAGCGCGGCCAGACTGAAGGCCGCGGAGGCCGGCGGCAGCGCCCGGCCGCCGAACAGCTCGATCACGCGCTGGGCGAACCAGAGCTTGTCGTTGACCCGCCTGGTCAGGCGCGGCGGCGGCGCGGCGACCCGTACTTCGACGCCGGACCTGGCGGCCACCTTGCCCGCCAGCATCCAGACGCCGCCGGTGCCCATGTAGGGAACGACGTTGAGGCCGCCGCCGCTTCGGGCCCGTTCCGCGACGCGGTCCAGCACCGCGGGATCCTTGGCGCAGCGCACCGCGAGGGGCAGTCCGGCGCCACTCACCGCGGGGACCAGCACCTCGGCCCGGCCGAGCCCGAGAAGATCGCGGCAATAGTGCTCGAAGGCGATGTTGCGCGGGGCCGCGATGGCGACGAGGTCGCCGGCGCCGGCGAGCAGTAGCGCCCGGTAGCTGTAGGCGATGTCGCTGCGCCTGTCGAACAACGATATCCAGCTGTGGTCCTCGAGGAAGAAGCCGGGCCAGGGCCCCAGGCCGGTCGTAACCGTCGCGCCGAACGGCTCGGTGACGCGCAGGAGCGGCTCGTCGGCCAGCAGCCTTCCGGCGGTGCGCGTCAGGTCCCGGCGCTCGTCCTCTCCGATCTCGACGCGGAGCTGTGGGACGACCGGCAGCGAGGCGCGCGTCGGAGGGAGGACGGGCGCGGGGTCGGGGCCCGTCGGGCCGGGATCGTCGGCTCGCTGCTGCTTCGCGATCATAGCGGGTCCGGAAGGGGATTCTGATCGTCCCTTCCCATACGCCCGAGGCTAGGGATTTGCGCAGGGCCGCTCCATGACCTGCGTCAATCGGCGTCGAAGGCGAGGCTGGTCAGGCGGAAGGTCATGGCCTTTGCCCCCTTGGTGTCCAATGCCCCGTGCCGTCAGAGGTGGCCGATCTCTTCCTCGTCGCAGAAAAAGCCGAGCTGCGAGAGGGCCTCCTCCAGGTAGTCGCCCAGCAGCGGGATGCCGAGGAGGTATTCCGCGGTATGGTCGGACCGCGAGTCCTTGGCCTGCTGGACGAGGTCGCTCCACTCGTCCTTGGTCCCGTCGCCCCGGCCGAGCCAGGTGAGGGCGACCAGGTCGATCTGCTCGTCCACGTTCAGCGACCCGATGAAGTCCTTCAGTTCATCGAAGGTCGGGTCGTCCTCGTAATCCTCGAGCACCTCGCGCATGTCGTCGTCGGCCGGGTTCGATCCCGGGTCGGGCTCGATGACGTCGACCTTCACGTCGAAGGCCCGCGCCTTGATGACCACGAAGCAAACCTTCTCGGGAGCGATGGAAAGCATGGCATCGGTTCCTGTCTGGGCCGTGCGGCGACTCCGGAATTCGTTCGAAGAACGGTGCCGATCTTCGCACCATTGTCGTTCCCACTGTGTCGTCCGGCATTGACCTAAGTCAAGACAATGCCCTTGGGCTGCGTCGGCGCTAGGCGTCGGGCCGCATTTTCGCGCGGGCCGACTCAAAGGACGGCCACCTTCTCCATTTCCGCGCCTTCGCCCAAGGTGTATGACAAACGACCGCACCAGCAGCAGAGAACCGCCATGAGCAGCGACACCGAGACCGAGAGCTATACGCCCCTCTTCCCCCTGGGCGAGGACCGCACCCAGTACCGCAAGCTGAGCGGCGACTATGTCACGCTGAAGGAGGCCGGCGGGCAGACCTTGCTGGAGGTCGAGCCCGAGGGGCTGCGCCGGCTTGCCGAGGCTGCTTTCGGCGACATCAACCATCTGCTGAGGCCCGGCCACCTGCAGCAGCTGCGCGACATCCTGGACGATCCAGAAGCCTCGGCCAACGACCGCTTCGTCGCCTTCGACCTGCTGAAGAACGCGAACATCTCGGCCGGCGGCGTGCTGCCCATGTGCCAGGACACCGGCACCGCGATCGTCATGGGCAAGAAGGGCCGGCGTGTCTGGACCGACGGCAAGGACGAGCAGGCGCTGGCCGCCGGGGTGCTCGACTCCTACCTCAAGCGCAACCTGCGCTACAGCCAGCTGGCCCCGCTCTCGATGTTCGAGGAGACGAACACCCGCAACAACCTGCCGGCCCAGATCGAGATCTACGCCGAGGGCGAGGACGCCTACAAGTTCCTGTTCATCGCCAAGGGCGGCGGCTCGGCCAACAAGACCTTTCTGTTTCAGGCGACGCCCTCGGTGCTGACGCCCGAGCGCCTGACCGCCTTCATCGACGAAAAGATCAGGACCCTGGGCACTGCCGCCTGTCCGCCCTATCACCTCGCCGTCGTGATCGGCGGCACCAGCGCGGAAATGACGCTCAAGACAGTCAAGCTGGCGAGCTGCCGCTATCTGGACGGCCTGCCGACCGCCGGCTCGGAGTCCGGCCATGCCTTCCGCGACCTCGAGATGGAGGCGAAGGTCCACGAACTGAGCCGGCAGACCGGCATCGGCGCCCAGTTCGGCGGCAAGTACTTCTGCCACGACGTGCGCGTGATCCGCCTGCCGCGCCACGGCGCCAGCCTGCCGATCGGCATCGGCGTGTCCTGCTCGGCCGACCGCCAGGCGCTCGGCAAGATCACGCAAGACGGCCTCTTCCTCGAGCAGCTCGAGACCAACCCGGCGAAGTACCTGCCGGAGGTCGGCGACGAGGCGCTGTCCGGCGAGGTCGTCGCGGTCGACCTGAACCGCCCCATGGCCGAGATCCTAGCCGAGCTGACCCGCCACCCGATCAAGACGCGCCTCTCCTTGAGCGGACCGATCATCGTGGCGCGCGACTTGGCGCATGCCCGGCTGCGCGTGGGCCTGGAGGCGGGCGAGCCTCTGCCCGACTACTTCAAGAACCATCCGATCTACTACGCCGGCCCGGCCAAAACGCCGAAAGGCTATGCCTCGGGTTCCTTCGGGCCGACCACGGCCGGGCGCATGGACGGATTCGTCGACCAGTTCCAGGCGGCCGGCGGCTCGCTCGTCATGCTGGCGAAGGGCAACCGGAGCGCCCAGGTTCGCGAGGCCTGCGCGACGCACGGCGGCTTCTATCTGGGCTCCATCGGCGGCCCCGGCGCGCGCCTCGCCCAGGACTGCATCCGGAAGGTCGAGTGTCTCGCCTTCGAGGACCTGGGCATGGAGGCGATCTGGCGCATCGAGGTCGAGGACTTCCCCGCCTTCATCGTCATCGACGACAAGGGCAACGACTTCTTCGCCGATCTGAAGGTGGGGTAGGGGGCCCGAACCCCTAGGGCACGACGACGAAGTTGCCGACGTGGGCCTTCTCGAGGAATTCCTCCTGGGCCGTGCGCAGCTCGGCGAGCGGGAAAATCTTGGCGAGCACGGGGCGGATCTCGCCGCACTCGATGTAACCGACCAGGGCCTGGAAGATGCCGGGCGGCATGACCGTGGCGCCGTGCAGGGTCAGGTCCTCGAGGTAGAGGGTGCGCAGGTCGAGCGCGACGATCGGGCCGGCGATCGCGCCGGAGGTCACGTAGCGGCCGCCGCGCTTGATGCAGCCGAGCAGCTCGGGAAAGCGGTCGCCGCCCACGACGTCCGCGACGGCGTCGACCTTGCCGCGGCCGAGCGCGGCTTGGAGCGTGGTCGCGAGGTCCGGAAAGTCGCGGTGCAGGACGTGGTCGGCGCCGAGCTTGCGGAGCGCGGCCATCTTGCTTTCGCCGGCCAGCGCGACCACCCGCGCGCCGCGCCGCTTGGCGAGCTGGACCAGGGCGGAGCCGACGCCGCCCGAGGCGCCGGTGATCAGGATCGTTTCGCCCGCGGCCAGGCCGGCGCGCGTCAGCATGTATTCGGCCGTGGAGCTGGAGCAGGGGAAAGTTGCGAGCTCGGCGTCGCTCAAGGGGCTCTCGATCGCGAAGGCGTTGACGGCCGGCACGGCCGTGTATTCCGCGAAGCCGCCCCAGCGCTCGCTGCCAAGGTAGCCGGCCTTGTTCCGGTCCTCGGGGTCGTCCGGGTCGCGCAGCCAGGGATCGACCAGAACGCGCTCGCCGATGCGCGCCTCAGCGACGCCCTGGCCGACGGCTGCGATGCGCCCGGCCACGTCCGCGCCCTGGACGTGGGGGAAGGAAAGCGACGAGCTGCCCCAGGTCGAGGACTCCCCGGTGGCGTCCTCGAAGCCTTCGGCGGCGCCCTCCTGCGTCGTGCCCGAGGTGACGGCCTTGGCGTACCAGCCGCTGCGCGTATTGACGTCGGTGTTGTTCATGCCGCAGGCGCCGACCCGGACCAGCACCTCGCCCGGGCCGGGCACGGGCACCGGCACGTCCGCGCGGTAGACGAGCCGATCGAGCCCGCCGGTGCCGGTCAGCACGACCGCGCGCATGGTCTCGGGAAGGGTGGGGTTCATTAGGCGGCCTTCCGTGATGCCATGACGGCGAGGCGCAGAAACCCCGGCCCAGGTGGACAGCGGGGTTCCTGGCCTCACCAAACGCTACTTCGGCAGCTTGCCGAGGACGCCTTCGACGTACCAGTCGAAGCCGAGCATGTCCTGGTCGGACAGGACGCTGCCTTCGGCCACGCGCAGGGTGCCGGCTTGGTCTTTCACCGGGCCCTGGAAGGGGTGCAGGGTGCCGGCGGCGATCTCGGCCTGCTTGGCCTCGGCCAGGGCCTTCACCTCGGCGGGCACGGCCGGGCCGAAGGGCGCGAGCTCGACCATGCCGTCCTTGATGCCGCCCCAGAGGTCCTGCGGCGCCCAATTGCCGTCGAGCACCGCCTTGGCGGAGGCCAGATAGTGGCCGCTCCAGTTGTGGGTCGAGGCGGTCAGGTGCGCCGTGGGGCCGTACTTGGACATGTCCGAGTGATAGCCGATGGCATAGACCCCCTTCTCCTCGGCCGCCTGGACCGGCGCGGTCGAATCCGTGTGCTGGGTGATGACGTCGGCGCCCTGGGCGATCAGGGTCTCGGCAGCCTCGCGCTCCTTGCCCGGGTCGTACCAGGAGCTGACCCAGACGACCCGCACCTCGGCCTCGGGGTTGACGCTGCGCAGGCCCATGGTAAACGCGTTGATGCCGCGCACCACCTCGGGGATCGGGAAGGCGGCGACGTAGCCGACGGTGTTCGATTTCGTCATCTTGCCGGCGACCAAGCCGGTCAGATACCGCCCCTCGTAGAAGCGCGCCAGGTAGGTGCCGACATTCTCGGCCCGCTTGTAACCCGTGGCGTGCTCGAAGGCGACGTCGGGGAAGCGCTTGGCGACCTTGATCGTCGGGTTCATGTAGCCGAAGGAGGTGGTGAAGACGAGGCCGTAGCCGCCGGCCGCGAACTCGCGGATCACCCGCTCGGCGTCCGCGCCCTCGGGCACGCTCTCGACGTAGCTGGTCTCGACCTTGTCGCCGAGGGCCGCCTCGAGGTGCCGGCGTCCCAGCTCGTGCTGATAGGTCCAGCCGGCGTCGCCGATCGGGCTGACGTAGACGAAGCCGACCTTGAGCGGCTCGGCGGCGGCCGGGCCCGCCGCGGCGAGCAGGACGGCCGCCGAAAGCGCCGCGAGCAGGCGGGGCAGGTGTCTCGATACGGTCATGTCACGGTCTCCCTGTTGCTAGGAAAGGCGTCTGGCGCCTTTTTTTGCGACGCCTTTCCTAGGCGTCGGGGTGGAAGGGCTTGCCGAGTGCGGCCGGGGCGTTCAGGCGGATGCGGGTCGCGTCGCGCGAGATCAGCACCAGGACCAGGATCGTCGCCAGATAGGGCAGCATCGCCAGCAGGTGCGAGGAGGCCTCGAATCCGGCCGCCTGGATGTGCAGGCCGACGATCGTGATGCCGCCGAAGAGATAGGCGCCCAGGAGCACGCGGGCCGGCCGCCAGGTCGCGAAAACGACTAGCGCCAGCGCGATCCAACCCCGTCCCGCCGTCATGTTCTCGGTCCATTGCGGAGTGTATACCAGCGACAGGTAGGCCCCCGCCAGCCCGCTCATCGCGCCGCCGAACATGACGGCAAGATAGCGGATGGCGATCACCGGGTAGCCGATTGCATGGGCCGCCTCATGGGACTCGCCGACCGCCCGCAGGACCAGGCCGGCGCGCGTCCGGGCGAGGAACCAGGCGACCGCCGCCAGCAGGGCCAGCGAGAGGTAGACCAGCGGGTCGTGCCGGAACAGCAGGGGCCCCAGCACCGGGATCTCGCCCAGGAATGGGACTGCCAGCGGCTGCAGGCCCTGGATCGGCGTGCCGATGTACCCGAGCCCGACGAAGGCGCTCAAGCCGATGCCGAAGATCGTGAGCGCCAGGCCGGTCGCCACCTGGTTGGTCAGCAGGGTCAGGGTCAGGAACCCGAAGAGCAGCGACACCAGGGTCCCCGCGAGCATGGCGAAGACCACGCCCGCGAAGGGGCAGCCGGTCAGCACCGTGGCGATGAAGCCGGCCACCGCGCCGATCAGCATCATGCCCTCGATGCCGAGGTTGAGCACGCCGGACTTCTCGGTGACCAGCTCGCCCAGCGCGGCGAAGACGAGCGGCGTCCCGGCGCGCAGGGTCGCGACCAGGATCGCGACCAGGGTCTCGACTTCCGGGCTCATGGGGCGAGCCCTACAGCCGCGCGACCGAAACGAACGCGGTAGCGGACGAAGACGTCGCAGGCCAGCACGAAGAACAGCAGCAGGCCCTGGAACACGCCGGTGATCGCCAGCGGCAGGTTCAAATGCATCTGTAGCGATTCGCCGCCCAGGAAGAGGAGTGCGAGGAGCAGGCTGGCGAGCAGGACGCCGAAGGGATGCAGGCGGCCCAGGAACGCGCAGATGATCGCGGCGAAGCCGTAGCCCGGCGAGACGGTCGGGTTGAGCTGGCCCATGGGACCGGCGACCTCGCCCAGTCCGGCGATGCCCGCCAAGCCGCCGCCGATGAGGAAGCTCAACCAGACGACGCGCCCGCGGCTGAAGCCGGCATAGGCTGCGGCCGCCGGCGCCTGTCCCACGACCTTGATCTGGAACCCGGCGAAGCTGCGGGACAGCAGCAGCCAGCCGAGACCGACCGCGATCAGCGCGAGTACGACACCGGCATGCAGGCGGGTGTCCTCGAGCAGGACCGGCAGCAGGGCCTGCTCGCCGAAGAGGCGCGTCTCGGGGAAGTTGTAGCCCTCGGGGTCGCGCCAGGGCCCGTGCACCAGATAGCCCAAAAGCTGGATCGCGACGTAGCTCAGCATCAGGCTGGTCAGGATCTCGTTGGCGTTGAAGCGGGTCTTGAGCAGGGCCGGGATCGCGCCCCAGGCCATGCCGCCCAGGCCGCCGGCCAGCACCATGAGCGGCAGCAGCCAGGGCCCCTCCGCGCCGTAGAAGGCCAGCGCCAGCCCGCCGCCGCAGATCGCCCCCATGGTCAGCTGGCCCTCGGCGCCGATGTTCCACACGTTGCCGCGGAAGCCGATCGCCAGGCCGACGGCGCAGAGCGCCAGCGGCGCGGCCTTGATGGCCAACTCCGAAAGGCCGTAGAGGCTGTCGATCGGCCGGATGAAGAAGGTGTGGAGCGCCAGAATCGGGTTCTGTCCCAGGGCGCCGAACAGAACCGTGCCGCTCGCCAGGGTCAGCGCCAACGCAATCAGCGGCGCGGCGGTGCGCAGCCGGCGCGAGGCCTGGGCCCGCGGCTCCAGCCTAAGCCACATGCTTGGGCCCCTCGTCCAGGGCGGGCGCGAACATGCCGGCCATCCAGCGCCCGACCTCCTCGACGCCGGTATCGCGCGTGCGCTTGGCGGGGGACAGCCGGCCCTTGCCGATCACCGCGATGCGGTCGCTGATCTCGAACAGCTCCTCCAGCTCCTCCGAGACGACGAGGATCCCGGCGCCCCGGTCGCGCAGGTCGATGACGGCCTGGCGGATCTGGGCCGCGGCGCCGACGTCGACGCCCCAGGTTGGGTAGGCGAGGATCAGCAGCGCGGGCTCGAGCAGGATCTCCCGGCCCAGGATGAATTTCTGCAGGTTGCCCCCCGACAGTGACCGGGCCTCGGCGCCGATGCCGCCGCAGACCACCTTGAAGGCGTCGACGACCTCTTGGGCATAGGCCCGGGTCCGTTCGAAGCGGACCAGGCCGTGGCGGACCATGCCCTTCTGATAACCGGTCAGCAGCGCGTTGTCCGCCAGGGTCATCCCGGGCACCGCGCCGCGGCCCAGGCGCTCCTCGGGCACGAAAGCGAGGCCGCGCGCCCGGCGCGCGCGCGGCCCCAGGTGGCCGGCCGGCCGGCCGCCGAGGCGGACTTGGCCCGGCGGCGCCCGCCGCTCGCCGCTCAAGGCCGCCAGCAGCGCGTTCTGGCCGTTGCCGGCGACGCCCGCGATGCCGACGATCTCGCCCGCCCGCACCGTCAGGCGGATGTCCCGCAGGTCGGTGCCGAAAGGGTCCTCGGCGGCCAGCGACAGACCGTCGAGCGCCAGGCGTTCCGCGCCGTCTTCCGGCGGCTCCCTATGGCGGCAGACCGGCAGCTCGCGGCCGATCATCATCTCCGCCAAGCTCTTCGGCGTCTCCTCGCGCGGGTCGCAGTCGGCGCTGACCCGGCCGCCCCTGAGCACCGTGGCCGACTGGCAGAGCGCGCGGATCTCGTCCAGCTTGTGGCTGATGTAGAGGATGGAGCAGCCCTCGCCGGCCAGGCGGCGCAGGGTCTCGAACAGCTTTTCGACCTCGAGCGGTGTCAGGACCGACGTGGGCTCGTCCATGATCAGCAACTTCGGGTCCTGCAGCAGACAGCGGACGATCTCGACCCGCTGGCGCTCGCCGACCGAGAGGCCGTGGACGTGGCGCAGCGGATCGATCGGCAGGCCGTAGCGCCCGGAGACCTCCGCGATGCGCCCGGCCAGCGCCTTGAGGTCGCCGCCGCCCTCGATGCAGAGCGCGATGTTCTCGGCCACGGTCAGGGTGTCGAAGAGGTTGAAGTGCTGGAACACCATGCCGATGCCGAGGTGGCGCGCCTGGGCCGGCGTGTGGCTGCCGAGCGGCGCGCCCTGCCAGAGCATCTCGCCGGCGTCGGCCTTGACCACGCCGTAGATGATCTTGACGAGCGTGCTCTTGCCGGCGCCGTTCTCGCCCAGCAGCGCGTGGATCTCGCCCGGCGCGACTCGGAGGTCGATGCCCTCGTTGGCCAGCACGCCCGGATAGCGCTTGGTGATCCCGCGCAGCTCGAGGCGGGGCGGCGCGGCGACGGTGGAGTCGGGGGCAGGGGGCATCGGGTCGGTCATCTTGGCCGCCGCCTGGGGCGCGTGCTGGCAAGGAAGGCCCGGGATTGTCCTACAGATGCCCGCTGATAGCCAGACGCAGCGGCGACGGGGCGGCCGCCGGGCCGGGCGGCGCCAACGAGCGCCGGTTCGCGAACACGGCGCTCAGCGCGCAGACACATATGCCTGCTCGTCCTGTCTTTGCCGCAGAGTTCGGCTATGATCGCCATGGACTCGAGGCCACCGCCGGTCGGTCGCCTCGCTATTCCCGGGCAGCTTCGCCCGCTCGCCTTGGTCACTCGGGAGATCCGAACATGCGCCCCGTGATCCTTGCCCTGTCGATGGCGCTGCTGTTCCTGGCTGCCTGCGCGCAACAGAATGAGAACGATCGCGATGTTCGTGGCGTGTTGAAGGACCACGGCGCGATAATCCTTACGGAGTGTGGAACGGGCAAGGTCTACTGGGTTCGTGCCGCCGACACCCTGTTGTTTTCGCTCCAGAGAAGAGTCCAGGATCTGTCGGGGGAAACTGCTGCCGAAATCGTCGCCGAGATTCGCGGCGAAACGATCGACGTCCGTACCTCCGTTGGAACGGCTTACCCCGTGCACGGCACCCTGTGGATAAGCCAGATCATTTCTGTCGAACCCGGAGAATGTTGACGGCAAAGGAGGGTCGCGAATCCCGGCGACAATACGGAGATCCCCTTTGCCCGACTTTCAGCCGTTTGTAATTCGGGGACACAATACTAATTTCTTGAGGGGGGGCTGAGAAATTAGTATTGTGTCCCCGAATTAAAGTCCTAGTCGCCCTTGCGGGGGCGGATGGCCCAGGTGGCGGCGAGGACGAGGAGTGCGGCCAGGGCCGTGACTCCCGCGAACCAGGTGCCGGCGGCGGCGAGGCCGGCGGTGCCGGCCCAGAGGATCGACGAGAAGGCCTCGGAGAGCGTCGCCATGCGCGAGGAGACCTGGCGGCGGCGGAAGCTGCTGCGCTTGGCCTGGGCGCGGAACCAGATCTGGACCAGGGTCGCCGAGGAGGCGGAGACGGCGATGCCGAGCGCCGCGACGGCCGCGAGTCGGGGCGCGGCCAGGGCGAGTGCGATCAGCAGCGGCGCGACGATCACGGCAATCGCGACCAGGACCGCCTCGACCTTGGCGCGGATGACCGCGCGGGCGGCGATCGGCGCCGAGGCGACCAGGTCCGGCGCGTCCTCGCCCGAGACCGCGAGCCAGGCGAGCCCGCCGGCCAGCTGTCCCGCGGCCATGACCAGGACCGGCACCAGGATTAGAAGCATGCCGGTCTCCTCGCCGTAGTAGCGCCAGAGGAGCAGGGCGGGTGGCAGGAGATAGAGGATCTGCATCAGGGTCTGGGAGACCAGCCAGGGGTCGCGGCCGAGCAGCATCCACTCCTTGCGGCGCAGCGCGCGCCTAGTGGAGGCCTGGCGGAAGCCCGCACGCCGCCGCTGCGTCCGCCCGGCGTCGAAGGCGACGCCCGAGGCCGCGACCACGTGCTCGCCGAAGCGCCCCGAAAAGACCAGAATCGCGGCGAGCAGCAGCGCCAGGCCGGCGCCGAGCACGGCGGCCAGCGCGCCGAGGTCGCCCATGGCGGCGCGGGCCGGTCCCCAGAGCAGGCTGGCCGCCTCGGGCATCAGCGCGACGAAGGCGTCGGAGCGCAGGAAGGAGAGCCGCGAAAAGCTGCCGGTATAGAGGATCGCGGCGGCCTGGATGCCGATGACGAAGCCGGCGCCGACCACCGCCGCCGCGATCTGGGCGGCGAGGCGCGTGCGTTTGGGTCCCAGCGTGCGGAACAGGCCCACGCAGAGTGCCACGGCCAGGGCCGCCGAGACCGCGCCCATGGCGGCCAGCACGCCGTAGGCCGCCAGCCACCGCGGCCCGTCGAAGACTGCCAGGGCGTTGACGAAGGGCCCGGCCAGCAGCGTGGCCAGGGCCGTGGTCGAGAGCGCGATGGCGCCGATCCGGATCGCAAAGAGGCGCCGCGCCGAGGCCGGCGAGGAGAGGATCAGGTCGAGGTCGGCGCGGGCGTAGAAGGCGCGGGTGACCGACTCCATCGCCTGGGAGAGCATCAGGGTCCAGGACAGGAACGCGCTGCCGGTGACCAGCGCCAGCGTGGCCTTGTCGGGGGCGATTCCGGCCCGCACGGCGGGCGCGACGACGGCGTAGGCGAGCAGGTGCGCGAGGCCGGCGAAGACCAGGAGCGCGACCGCGACCAGGGGCTCGCGGCGGCGCTTGCCCGCCGTCATCATCGAGAGCCAGTCGCGCCAGACGAGCGCGATCTCGTGCCGCGCGAACCAGGCCAAAGTCGCCGGCCGGCTCGCGATCATGCGGCGTCGCTTTCCTCGGCGACCAGGTCGAGGAAGATGTCCTCGAGGCTCCGGTCGCCCTTGCCGGCCCGGCGGCGCAGCTCCTCCAGCGTGCCCTCGGCGATCAGCCGCCCGTTCGAGATCACGCCGATGCGCTCGGCCATGCGCTCGGCGACCTCGAGGATATGCGTGGTCATGATGACCGTGGCGCCGTCCTGCACCCGCTCGACCAGCACGTCCTTGACCAGGCGGGCCGAGCCGGCGTCGAGGCCGGTCAGCGGCTCGTCCAGGATGATCAGGCTGGGCTCGTGCACCAGGGCGCCGGCCAAGGCGACCTTCTGGCGCATGCCCTTGGAGAAGCCTTGGCAGCGCTCGTGGGCGTTGGGCCCGAGGCCGAGCCAGTCGATCAGGCCGCGGGCACGCGCCTCGGCGGTGGCCGCGTCGATCGACCAGAGGCCGGCGACGAACTCGAGGTATTCGAAGGGCGTCAGCTTGTCGTAGATCATCGGCTCGTCCGAGACCCAGGCGATCACCCGCTTGGCCTCGACCGGCGCCTCGAGCGCGTCGATGCCGAAGACCGAGATCACCCCGGCGTCGGGCTTTAGCAACCCCGCGACCATTCGCAAGGTCGTCGTCTTGCCGGCCCCGTTCGGCCCCAGCAGCGCATAGAACTCCCCCGCCCGGATCGAGAGATCGAGCCGGTCGACCGCCGGGCGGTCGAAGCATTTCGTCAGGCCGGTCAGTTCGAGGGCGGGGGTCATAGGGCGGCGAGATCCTGTCGAGGCGGCCCCAAGGGCGGGGCCCGACCCGTCTGGATACAGCGATAAGGTTTCAAAGGGTTAAAGGGGGGTGGGAGGGGGGCGCCGACCCCACGGGACGGGCCCGCGCAGATCCCGGCTAATCGTCTCTCGGGCCGAACAGGCGCGCGTCCCAGAACACAGGTCTTTCCCGCCCGGGGCGGATCGCCTCGGCCTCGGGATGGCGCGGGTTGATCAGCACGTTCGAGTCCTCGCGCGCGACATAGCTCGGGACGATCAGGATCGCGGACCTTTGCTCCTTGATCCAGTCCGACCCGAAGGCCCGCGCGGCCTGGCCGTCGGGACGGCTCCAGTCCGGCAGGCTGTCCTTCGTAACCTCCTCGTAGGAGGTCCCGACAGGTATCGCGATCTCAATGAAATGCTGGTTGGGCGGCAGCAGGCCGTTGTAGTGGGCCAGCTTCTCCAGCATGGCGGTGGCGTAGTGCTCGGCGGCGTAGATGACCTCCTGGCCCTTTTCGTGCCAGCGCCCTTCTGTGAGCGCCGCGCCTTCACCGCTGTAGATGGGATATCTCCCGTCCGGATCGCCGATCCGGAAGGCCCGCATCGGCGCCGTCAGGCGGCGCATCAGGCCGCGACGCCGGCCTCGGCCCGCGCCAGCAGCTTCAGGACCAGGTCGGCGCCGGCCGTCGACTCCCTGGCGACATCGAGGGGCGAGCGCCCGCCCAGCATCGGATGCGGGCGCACCAGGAACATGACGGCGGTCTTGGTGTCGCCGTGGTATTGCCGCAGGATCTCGTCGAACACCCGGGAGAGGGCGAGGATCTTCTCGCTCTGGTCCCTGGTCAGCGGCTTGCCCTGCTCCTTGCGGCGGTAGTAGGTCGCCTTGGGGATGATGTCGTGGACATGCAGGTAGAGGCCGTCCGGGTCGATGCGTCGGATGATTCGCTCGGCGGTCGAGAGCGGCAGCCCCGTCTCGACCGTCTCGACCAGGCCCAGGTCGCTGATCTCGGCCCACCTGCGCAGGCCCATGAAACGGGCGATCCGGCTCGCCTCGGACAGCGGTCTGGTCTCGGCGACGCTCATAGGTCCGGCTCCGGCTGGTCTCGATTGGTACTCATGTAGTCTCTCATGAGATGATTAACAAGAGGTAAATCGGGCCGTCCGGGGCTTGGCTGCCGACATCCGTGATCTTGTCCAGGCATGCAGGGATTGTCGCGACCATGGCCTTCGGGAACGCGCGGGCGTTTCGCGCCCCTATGAACCGGAAGCAGCATGGTCCCCCCGGTTCAGGCGCGGTCGATGCGGCAGGTGAAGCAGTTGTTCAGCGCCGACCTGACATGGACGTAGGCCACGTCGTCCCGGTCGAGGATCCTGGATGCGACCTCAGCGACCTCGGCCGATTCGACGATCTGTCCCGTCCCGTAGACGATGCGATCGTCTGGGCCGTAGCCTTTCAGCAGGTAGCCCTCGCGCTCAAGGAACATTGCCGGGGTCCGATCGGTTTCGGGATAGCGTGCGCAGGGATCGGCGTGAAGGAAGATGGGACCGATCTCGGCATAGGGTTGCGGGCGCGGAAATGGCCTGTGTGCAAGGATCAGATAGCGCTCGCCTTCGGCGACGTCCTCCTGGCAGTGCCGGCAGTTGATGCCGTCGCCGTTGGAAACATGGATTTCGGGCTCGTGTCCGTTTGCGTCGGGGGCGGCGGCCCGATAGGCCTCGGCCTGGTCCGTCGGCATGGATGTAAAGCGGATCGCGGTCATGGGATCTCCTCGTCATGGCGGTTTCGGCCGAACATGACGCCTGCGGCAACCCGCCGCTATCCGAGTCTTGCGCTTCGCCCCTAGCGCCCGAAGCCGGCGATCTCCGGGAGCCAGAGGGCGGTCTGGGGGAAGACGAGGACGAGGACCAGGCCGAGGAGCATCAGGGCGACGTAGGGCAGGATGCCGTGGATGATCTCGGAGAGCGGCGCGCGGGCGATACCCTTGATCACGAAGAGGTTCATGCCGACCGGCGGCGTGATTAGCGCGAGCTCCAGGTTGACCATCAGCAGGATGCCGTACCAGATCGGATCGATGCCGAGCTCGAGCATGACCGGGAAGACGATCGGCGTGGTGATCAGGATGATCGCGATGGTCTCGAGGAACATGCCGAGCACGAAGATCACCGCCATCACCGCGAGCACGAAGGCGAGCGACGAGGCCTCGAGCGCGACGACGGCCTCGACCAGCTCGGCGGGCAGGCGCATGATCGTCACCGCGTGCCCGAACATGGCCGCGGCGGCCAGGATCATGAACAGCATGGCCGTGGTGCGCACCGTGTCGAAGGCGGTCTCGTAGAGGTCGCGCAGCCCGAAATTGCGATAAACCAGGACGGCGATCGCCAGGCCGACGATGCAGCCGACGGCGGCGGCCTCGGAGGCCGTGAAGATGCCGAAATAGATGCCGCCGAGGACCACCGGCGGCAGCGAGAGCGCCCAGACGGACTTCGCGAGCGCCTTGCCGCAGGCGCGCCAGCCGGCCCAGGACAGGCGCTCCATGTCCCTTCGAGCGGCCGCCTGCGCCATGCAGAAGCCGGCGAAGATCAGGGCGATCAGGAGACCGGGAATCACGCCGGCCAGGAACAGCGCGCCGATCGAGGTCTCGGTCACGATGGCATAGAGGATGAGCGGCCCCGAGGGCGGGATCAGGATGCCCAAAGTGCCGCCCGCCGCGACCACGCCGTAGGCGTCCCGGGGGCGGTATCCGTAGCGCTGCATCTGCGGTATCGCGCTGGTCCCGATGGTCAGTGCCGTCGCGACCGAGGAGCCGGAGATCGCCGCGAAGACGGTACACGACAGCACGGTCGCCACGCCGAGGCCGCCGGGCAGGTGGCGCACCAGGGCATGGGCTGCGGCGTAGAGGTCGTCGACCACCTTGGCGCGGATCATCACGTGCGCCATGAAGGCAAACATCGGAATCGCGGTCAGCAGCCCCGTGTCCAGCTTGCCGAAGACCGTGTCGGCGACGCTGCCGATGCTGCCTTCCGTGAGCAGCATCAGGACGATGGAGGCGAGGCCCAGGCCGGCGAAGATCGGCACCCCGGTCAGGAGCACGAGCACGAGGCCCGCAAGCACGACGGCCGTGGTCATGAGGTGTCGTGCCCCTTCAGGAGTCTCAGAATGCGCGCCAGCGCCATGAGCAGGAGGAGGCCCGCGCCGAGCAGAATGAACGACTGCGGGATCCACATCGGGACCTCCATGTAGCCCTCGGAGAGGATCCCGAAATCGACGGAATATGCGATCATCTCGACGCCGCTTACCAAGAGCGTCACGGCGACCGCGATCACCGCGACGTTGCCCCAGACGTCGAGCGCGCGGCTGAGGCCGCCTTTCGCCTTGGCGGTCAGGAGGTCGACGCCGATGTGGTCGCCGCGCCGGAGCGCCTCGGCCGCCCCCAGCATGACCAGCGCGACCACGAGATAGCCCGAGAGCTCGTCGGACCAGGTCACCGGCGTGCCGAAGAAATAGCGCAGCACGACGCTGTAGCCGACGACCGCGACCATCAGCAGGACGACGCCGGCCCCCAGGACCGCGGCCGCCATCGACAGGCCGAAGACGATCCGGTCAACGAAAGAGAGGGCGACGGGCGCCCTCTCCTTGCCGTTTCCCGGGCCGTTGCCGGGACCGTTAAGCTCCCCCACTTGGAGCGCTCCGGCTACATCTTCGAGATCATGTCCAGCAGCATCTTGCCGTCCGCTCCGGCCGCCTCTTCGAATGCGGCGTCGAAGGCGGGGCCCATGAC
>Ga0224509_10000082_pt1 | contig 22731 bp, 20 predicted proteins | sample SF_Jan12_sed_USG_5_FD_170158 | JGI IMG/M metagenome (GOLD analysis project Ga0224509, IMG submission 170158) | Sediment microbial communities from San Francisco Bay, California, United States - SF_Jan12_sed_USGS_24 | ecosystem: Environmental > Aquatic > Marine > Sediment | place: USA... | reverse complement strand
TCAGCCTTGCTGGCTCCGCCCCGAGCCTCAGGTCCATACGACTGGGTCTGAGCAACGTATTTGCTTTCGTAGACGCCAGCAGCTTCAGCCAGGATAATCCCGGCCAGAATGAGACCCTGTCCCCCCGAACCACTCAGACATATCTCATATCGTTTCGCCATAGTTTTTCCGATGATTTGCGAAGAATAGAAAGACCTTGCTTCGAATAGACATCAATATGTCACCAGCTGCCGCGGCTCAGCGAGGAAGATTCTCCGTGGCTTGTTTCCGCACCAGTTCATACTGCTCAGTGTAAATAGGTAGCTCTCTATCCACCAGCACGCCAATGGTGAACTTATCCCTGAGTTCCTCTTCACTCATGTCCGCCGATTTCTCGACGCGCACCGCATGTTCCTTTTGCCATTTCATCATGGCCACGGCATCTCCCATCCTGTTCCTGCGGCCATACTGGGTATGACAATGGGTTATCACTTCCACCACTCCAAAGCCCCTCTTGACGAAAGCCTTTTCAATAAGCTTATCCAGCAACCGGGCATGGTAGACCGTCCCCCGGCCCACAAAAACGGCCCCGGCGGTCACGGCAAGTTCGGCGATGTTGAAGGCGTGCTCGATGTTGCGGTACGGCGCGGTAGAGGCCTTCATGCCGTATGGGGTGGTAGGTGAATACTGTCCACCTGTCATCCCGTAAATGTTGTTGTTGATTATGATGGCGGTAAGGTTGATGTTGCGCCGCGCCGCGTGGATGAAGTGGTTGCCGCCGATTGCGGTGGCATCGCCATCGCCCATCACCACTATGACCTTGAGCTCTGGCTTGGCAAGCTTTACCCCGGTGGCGAAGGTAAGGGCTCGCCCGTGGGTAGTATGAAGGGTGTTGAAATCCACATATACAGGGAGCCGACCGGAACAGCCGATACCTGAAACCATAACGATGTCATCCTTCCGGTAAGCAAGCCGGTCTATGGCTCGAATCATGGCTCCAAGAACAATACCATTGCCGCAGCCGGGGCACCAGACATGCGGAAATTTTTTGTCGTGACGCAGATACTTATGCACAAGTTTGGTAATCTCTGCCATGGCAGTCTATTCCTTTATGCTTCCTTTATGAGCCAGTCGTAAATTTCCTGAGGAGTGATCATGCAGCCGTCTATGCGATTGAGGGTCGCCACCTGACTCATCCCCTCGTTGACACGCTTGACCTCACGGGAAATCTGTCCCATGTTCATTTCCGGCACCAAGACCACCCTGGCGTCACGGATAGTCGCCATCACATCTCTCCGTGGAAATGGATAGAGAGTCACCAGATGGAGCAGTCCTGCCTTGACCCCCTTGTCCCTAGCGTCCAGAACCGCTCTCCGAGCAGAGCGTGCCACCGAACCGTAGGCTATTACAATAAGCTCGGCGTCTTCAGTCATAAAATGGTTCACAATCTGAATATCGTGGAAGCTTTGGTTGATCTTCCTAAAAAGCCGCCTCATAAAAGGCTCAATCTCATCGGTTCGCGCAGTAGGAAAGCCCCGGATATCGTGAATCAACCCGGTGACGTGGTAGCGATAACCATCGCCGAAGATCCCCATGGCGGGCACTCCGCTACTGGTATCCTCATAGGGGATGTACCATTCCGGGGGCATACTTGGCCTAATCCGGTCCAGCACTTCGATCTCATCTGGGTCGGGCAGCACCACCGTCTCCCTCGTGTGGGCTACAACCTCATCAGAGAGGACAATTACTGGTGTCCGGTAGCGCTCTGAAAAATTGAAGGCCTTGACCGTTATGTCAAATGAATCGCGCACAGTCGAGGGGGCAAGAACAATGATGGGATGGTCTCCATGGGTCCCCCAGCGGGCCTGCATGACGTCTCCCTGGGAGGGATTGGTGGGAAGACCGGTGGAAGGTCCACCTCGCATCACATTGACAATTACGCAGGGCACCTCTGCCACACAAGCGAAACCGAGATTTTCTTGCATGAGGGAAAATCCGGGTCCACTGGTGGCAGTCATGGATTTAGCCCCCGCCAGACTGGCACCTATTACAGCTCCGAGGCTGGCAATTTCATCTTCCATCTGGATAAAGGTGCCTTCCACCTGCGGCAGCCGGTAGGCGAGAATCTCGCTGATCTCAGATGCAGGGGTTATGGGATAGCCCGCAAAGAAACTGCAACCGGCAGCCAGGGCTCCCTCGACAATGGCCTCATTTCCCTGTAGAAGGCGAGGTTTCTTTTTTCCTTTTCTTGCCATCAATTCGCCTTTGGCGAAGGCATAAGGCTCAGGGCCAAAACTGACTCTCTGTCCAATGTATTCCTTGTGCCTTGCGCCTTGCGCCGTATCGCTTCTAGATTCTGGATTCTGACTCCTTAATTACCTGCTGCTTACTGCTTACCAAACTAGGCTTCACAGACCTCTTCTGCTTTCTTCTCTTCAACGCGGACAGCGAAGTCGGGACAGCGTATCTCACACCAAGCGCAGCCTATGCAGCGTTCCGGTTTGGAAATCTCCGGCTCCCCTTTTTCATTCATTGCCAGCACCTCTTCAGGGCAAAACGCCGCACAGATACCACACCCTTTGCACCAGTCCCGATAGAACTCCACCTCAAACCGCTTTTTTGGGGCTTTGGTCTTGGCTTTCTTGCTCTTGACCTCTGCCTTCTTAGCCACTTTGCCTTTCACGGTCTTTGCTTGCTTCGTTTTTGTTTGGCGTTTCGCTGTCATTCCAACTCCAGTTACTGTCTCAATAATGGTACTTGAGAATACACAATTCGAGATGGTTTTTCAAACGGTTTCCAGATCCGGGTCACCGGAAAACCATTGACCATAGTGACCCTGTATTATAACATGACTTGTGATAATTAGCTCAAGATTCCGGAAGCATTCAGCTCTCAGCAAAGATATATTTTTTATACTCTGTGCACCTATCATGCCACCGGATCCTCTGGCAAACTTCATTATCTGCGAATCTCTTCTCCAGACCTTTAGGAACGCTCGCTCACTGTAAGACGCCTTAGACATTTATTGCCGAGGAGTTACGATGAGAGAAATCCATATCAATCAAATTACTACAGCAGTGCGAGACCTCTGCATCAAAGCCAACACTCATTTGGGAGAAGATGTCCTGCAAGCCTTCGCTAAGGCCATTGATCAGGAGGTCTCACCCACTGGCAAGGACATCCTGGAAAAACTCGTGGAAAATGCCCGCATTGCCCGTGAGGAAGGAATCCCCATCTGCCAGGATACCGGCTTTGCCGTCGTTTTTGTGGAAGTCGGGCAGGAAGTGCGCCTGGTTGGAGGTGATCTCAAAGAGGCTATCAATCAAGGAGTACGGCAGGGTTATGAGGAAGGATATCTTCGCAAGAGCGTCTGTCATCCCTTTACCCGCAAAAACACCGGCGACAATACACCTACGGTCATTCACGTGGACATCGTTCCAGGTGACAAGGTACAGTTGATAGTCGCTCCCAAAGGAGGCGGCAGTGAAAACATGAGTCGGGTCACCATGTTGACGCCGGCTGTAGGTATCCAGGGCGTTAAGGACTTCGTGGTCCAAAGGGTAAAGGAGTCTGGTGCTAACCCCTGTCCTCCCACCATTGTGGGAGTGGGAATCGGCGGTACTTTTGAAACCACGGCACTGCTGGCCAAGAAAGCTTTACTCCGTCCCATAGGAAGCCAGAATCCCGACCCCGAACTCGCAGCCTTGGAGCAAGAATTGTACGAAGAAATAAACGCGCTGGGAATCGGGCCCCAGGGCCTTGGCGGCAGAATCACCTCTCTGGCGGTACATGTAAATATGATGGCGTCTCACATCGCCAGTCTGCCGGTCGCAGTCAACATCCAGTGCCACGCCGCACGACACAAGGAGATGGTACTATAGTCAGCGGGCAATCGTTTCAACTAGGCACTAGGGACTCAGCACTGGGCACTTGTGGACGATACGGGGACGCAGCGATTTGAGATTTAGAATTGCGAATTTGGCAAGGCATAGAGCATAAAGGTAAGGTTTTTTAATTTGCCCTATGCCCCATGCTCCATGCCTAGGGCCCTGAGCCCTACGCCTTGCGCCTTACACCTAAAAGGAAACAAAATGAGTAAGACGATAAGATTATCTCCACCTTTGAGTGATGCGGATGTGGAAGGTTTGCAGATAGGTGACCGGGTTTTGATCAGCGGCGCTATCTACACTGGAAGAGACGCTGCACACAAGCGATTGACTGACCTGATTCAGGCTGGCAAGCCTCTACCCTTAGAGATACAGGGGCAGATCATTTACTATGTTGGCCCTTCCCCCGCCAAACCTGGCAGGCCTGTTGGCGCGGCCGGCCCCACCACCAGCTACCGCATGGACGCTTACGCTCCGGAGCTCATGCGCCTCGGGCTGAAGGGCATGATAGGTAAAGGCGCTAGAAACCAGGATGTAAAGGATGCCATGGCTACCTTCAAGGCTGTCTATTTTGCAGCGATAGGCGGCGCTGGTGCCCTTATGGCCCAGACCATAAAAAATGCTGAGATCGTCGTCTATGAAGAGCTGGGGCCGGAGGCCATTCGGAGGCTGGAAGTGGTGGAGTTTCCGGTTATCGTTGTCAATGATGTGAGGGGAAATGATCTCTACGAGGAAGGGGTTAAAAAATACGCTCTCTAGCTTGATTCACTCGTCAAGGATACCATTTGAAGCTCTCACAGAGGTCACAGAGCACTCTGAGAACTCTATTAAATATAACTAAACTTTGGCTACCAAGCAGGAGAATCGCTATAAAGGTTTATGTGGGGATCTTTGGGGCTCAAATAAGCAAGTTTATTTTAGCCCCAAAGACCCCTCCACATTTGTCCCGATGAGAATTCATCGGGATCCCCGCATGGCGGGGCCTTTAAGCGATTCGATCGCGTCCATTGAAATACTTTTCTCTGAGGACTCGAGAGCCCGCAGGGCTCGGGCGAGAGAACAGGATGTCAAGACCTGCGGAAGAGTTGCTTGACGGCGCTCCAGCCCATCTTGCGGCGGAGAATGCCGAGTTGGTCTTGCAAAGGAAGATGTTTGGGACACACATCCTCGCACCCTAAAAGACCCATACAGCCGAATATACCCTCATCGGTACCGATCACCTCAAAATACTCTTTTTCAGTGCGTTGATCTCTCGGATCCATGATGAAGCGGGCTATCCGGTTCATGGCCACTGCCCCCACAAAATCCTGCCGCATGTTGGCGGTGCCACAACCGGCCACACAACAACCGCACTCTATACAGCGCTCCAGCTCATAGATCTCCTCGGCAAGAGCATTGTCCATCCTCTCCTCTTCCGCTTGCGGGTCGAAGCTCTTGCTGGTGTGAACCCAGGACTCAACCTTCTCATGCATGGCCCGAAACCAGGTACCGGTATCCACAGAAAGGTCGCCAATTAACTTGAAGATGGGCAGGGGCATGAGCGTAATCTCATCAGGCAGGTTCTTGATCAGGGTGTGACAGGCAAGACCAGGCCTGCCGTTGATCATCATGGCACATGCCCCGCAGATGCCGGCGCGGCAGCAGAAATCAAACTGAAGCGACGAATCCTTCTCCTCCCGAAGCTGAGTCAGGGCGATAAAAAGCGTCATGCTCTCCGTCTCTTCGAGATCAAAGGTGTCCGTATGAGGGACAGAATGAGGATCCTGCGGATTGTAGCGGAATATGTTGAAGATCAGCTTTCTCGCCATCTTATTCCTCTCCTATGATTTCGCCGTCGCAGCTGATGATCTTACAAACACCATACCCTCTCTCAGCTGGAGGGAGCTCCACAGTCTCTGTGGCGGGTTCGTAATTGAGAGTCGGTAGGTCATCTCCCTCTTTCCAGGTCGCCAGAGTCCGATTCCACCAATCCCGGTCATTTCTGGCCTCATAGTCCTCCCGGGCATGGCAGCCCCGGCTCTCAGTGCGCTGCAGCGCCCCGCAGGCCGTACAAAGAGCCAGCTTCACCATGCCCTGGATTTTTAAAGCAAGTGTCAATTCAGGATTAACCCCAATGCCGTTTGAGCGCAGGCCCACCTGCTGGGCCCGTGCATAGATCTCCTGCAGGTTGTCCACCGCCTTTTGCAGATCCGAACCGTTTCTAAAGATCCCCACTCGATCCATGAGCTCATTCTGCATAGCGTTGCGGATCTCATAGACGTTTTCATTGCCGTCTTTGCCTGAAATTAACCCGTCGATCCGCTCCTGTTGCCTGATCACAGCATCTCTGATTACGCCTGTGTTGTATTGGACCTCGTAACCATGGAGGAACTCAACAATTTTTTCGCCCACAATCTTTCCGGCAACAATCGTCTCGGCCAGAGAGTTCCCCCCCAGCCGATTCAGACCGTGCATATCCCAGCACGCGGCCTCACCAGCCGAAAAGAGCCCTTTGAGCCCATAAGCGGCACCATCTTTATTGGTCCGGACTCCTGCCATGGTGTAATGCTGAGCCGGCCGCACCGGAATCAGTTGGGTGATGGGATCGACGCCCAGGAAATTATTGCAGATCTCCTCAACTTCTCTGAGCTTGGTCTTGATGTGATGTTCACCCAGGTGGCGGATATCCAGCCAGAGATGGTCGCCGTAGGGACTTTTGACCCCAAGCCCCTGGCGAATGTGATGGGTCATCCAGCGGGATACCACGTCCCGGGATGCCAGCTCTGCCTTTTCAGGCTCATACTCGTGCATGAACCGGTTTTCATTCACATCCAACAAGGTTCCACCGTCGCCCCGGCAGCCCTCGGTCACCAGGATATTGGTGGGAACGATACCGGTGGGATGAAACTGAATCGCTTCAGGATTGCCCAAGGGAACCACCTCGGTGTCAAGGGCAATAATGGTACCCCCGCCGTCATTAATCACCGCGTTGGTGGTCTCCCGGTAGATCCTACCGTAACCGCCTGTGGCAATGAGCGTTGCCTTGGCCAGATAAACCCTGAGTTTTCCGGTCTTCAGACATCTGGCCACAACACCCGTGCAGGTTTCTCCGTCATGGATGAGTGCAATGGCCTCTACCCGGTCATGGACAGTGACACCTAACTCCACCACCTTGTTGTCCATGGTGTAGAGCAGCGTGTGCCCGGTGCCATCCGAGGTATAGCAGGTTCTCCACTTGGCGGTCCCACCGAAGGATCTTGCGGTTATCAGTCCCTCCTTCTCGGTTGCCTCCACCTTTTCGAATTCTTTTCCACCCTTGAAATAAGCAGATCTTCCCGGCACAACCCGGTTCCACGGGATCCCCCAAAAGGCCATCTCCCTAACAGCCTCGGGAGCTCTTTCAACAAAAAGGCGTACCACCTCCTGATCAGCACCCCAATCGGAGCCTTTCACTGTGTCCTCAAAGTGGACGTCGGGGCAGTCGCCCTCTCCCATAGCGCAATGGCCAAGGGCTGCCTGCATACCTCCCTGGGCTGCGGATGAATGGGATCTTCTGGGAGGCACAATACTCAGGCAAATGGTGCTAAAACCGGCTGAGGCCGCCTCAACGGCAACGCGCTCACCTGCCAGCCCGGCACCTATACACAACACATCTGTAAATAAAGTTTCCAATGACATCCCTCCTTATTTCAACAAGAGGAACCGCAGAAGAGCGATAAGGCCAATGGCTATAAAGATCGCTGTCAGGTAGTTTTCAAGCTTCTTGAACTTCTTTCGATCTTTTCGTCGGGCAAAGCCCCACTTCACAGCGATTCGATAGAAACCGATCCCCACGTGGAGTTCCACTAAGGGCAGGAGAATCAAGTAAAAGACGAACCAGAATCCTCCCTGAATTCGCGCAGCACTCTTGGCCGCTGTGATGGGTAGGTCAGTGAGTACCGTCCACATATGAATGGAGCCCATGATCAGGATAATCATGGCGGTAGTGGCCTGGACGAGCCAGAGATAGGTGTCGGTATGGCGAAGCTGTCGGCTGAGCTTCCAGATGGTGGACTGTTGCTCGGCGCGAAAGGGAACCTTACGGGCTGCCAGGATGAAGTGGAACAAGAATATGCAGCCGATAATTGGCCCACCCACCTGGGCCATGTAAGTCTCCTCGAGAAATCCGGCGAGAGCATTCATCACACCTGCACCCAGGATCACACTGGCCACCAAGATCATGTGACTCCACATAAACAGAATAAGGGCTGCACCTGTGAGCATTTGTAGCCAGTCAAGGTAAGCGGAAGTCCTACTTGATGACCGAACATAGGTGGTTGTATTCACCGCCATGTCTACCCCCTGACTTTATCGTATGTGATCTTTTTGTTTGTGGAAGGGATAAAGAGTCAGACTCCGAATTCCTGAAGGACTGCCAAGGTGTTCCAGGATTAGGCTGACTTCAAAACTCAAGGATAGTGCATTTCTTAACATCAGAAGTCGGAATATTAACTTCCCTCTACTCCATTGTCAAGGTGAAGATGGCCAGGAGTTTCCCCAAAAATACCATTTACGACCCTGGCATAGGGAAAGGCTACTGCACAACGAGCAATTCGCGCCATTTAGTGGCAATGTTCCTTTAAACAAAGCACCACATTTTCATGCATGCCCTAGCGATGCTGCGATACCACAATACAGGTTGCTCAGATGCTCGTTGTTTCGCAGCCTGCCCCTATGCCTTTGCTGGTGTCTCTTCTGAGTGACTGTGGCAGGTCTGTGCCACTTCCGCGGCTGTGGTTGGGGGAGCCCCTGGCCCCGTTCCGCAGGAACGGGGAACAGGGAGGGGGTGCCTTCCCCCGGGCACAGCCGGGCTTGAAGTGACCAGACCGTGAGCTTTGGAACGACAGAAGAGACACTAGCAAAGGCATTTTCATTTCACAATCAGAACAAGTTACCTCGTGACCTCAGTTGACAAACATCAGCTATCAATTTTCGAGAAAACTCCTACCACCTCCCCGGCGAAAAGAACAGGAAAAATTATGTTGGTAAGATTAGTTAATATCTGCTCAAAACCATCCCAAGGTGTTGAGGCAGATGAAAAACACCTAGCTGCAAACAAAGCCCACTCAGATTTACTATCAGGCAATTCGCAGCCATTGCTCTCCTGAGCCGCCAAAAAATTCGGGCACTGAAAACCGCCTGAGAGGAATTGTTTTAAAGACTAACATACGCCAACCACCCGGGAAAAAAGATATGCTATGAGATTTTCTTAGGAATCGAGAGAAAATCGCAGATTCTCTTAGTATCCTATCGACGGAGATTTTGTTGATAAACAGTCTATGTTTACGATATCTGTCTTTTTTTATACGATGAAAAAAAACTTTGGAATTTTAGCATTTTATATTTGCGCCCCCAAAATATCTTGGATCTACAGGACGTTACTGTTTGTTGATAACGTCATGTCCAGAATTTTGTTTTTCCTGCTAACCGCGTTTGACAGCATATACAAAGGTAATTTATCTTGGCTAGAATCCAGGCGCAGTATTCTCGCCAAACACGCAACAACCCCTCTTTCACCCCAGCCGAAGCAAGAGAATATGAAGCAGAGTCGACTGTCGCTCGAAGAGTCTATTGAGATCATGCAAGTCGTGGAGATCAACAATGCCCTAGCGGTGATACTGGGGAACGCCCAGTTGCTCTTGCTCAAAAATACAGTGGCATCAGAGGACAGAGCTAAACTCAAAGCTATTGAAATGAGTTCCTTCCGAATACAAGGCCTGGTGGAACGAATGATTGAGTCCAAGAAAACTGCCACCTCGCAGACACCCTCGGAAGACCGGCTTGAAGCCATGGCCCCTTCTCTTAATCCCACACCATAGCCTACGGTCCCGTCAATCATCTCATCGGTCTGCTGTGTCTCTGGTGATGTCCCCTGTCTCACGTTTTTCAATTGCCTTCCCCTTGCCTTATGGTATATTTGTGAATCTGTTCGAATTCACACTAGCTCCCTGCGAACAAAAGGATTTCTTATTTGATAAGTCCATGGTCAGTTACCTGCCCACCGAGGACATAGCGGTACTGAGCGGGATGATTGTCTATCGTCTCATCGAAATCCGTCAAAGTTTATCTTCGGGTCTCGAAAGGAAATTAGATGAAAATTGCCATTAGCGGCAAAGGTGGTGTTGGCAAAACGACTCTGTCGGCCTTTCTCTGCAAGTGGTTCGGGGACCAAGGTCGAACCGTGCTTGCCATCGATGCTGACCCCGCCACCAATCTGGGAACGGCCCTGGCCATTCCTGGTGCCGACTCCCTACCGCCCATTACCGAAATGAAGAGTCTCATTGCCGAGCGCACCGGGACTCAACCTGGAAGCATGGGCGGCTATTTTAAGCTAAATCCCAAAGTTGATGACCTGCCGGACAAAATCGCCATCTCTGACGGTAACATTCGTTTAATGGTCATGGGTGGAGTTCAGCAAGGAGGAAGCGGCTGTCTCTGCCCTGAGAATGCCCTCTTAAAGACTCTCGTAGCGCACCTTATACTTGGCAGGGGCGAGGTTGTTGTAATGGACATGGCTGCCGGCTTGGAGCACCTGGGCCGTGGTACTGCCCAAGCTGTTGACCGACTTATAATCGTGGTGGAACCAGGCAGGCGGTCCATAGATGTGGCGCAGCGAATCAGAACCCTTGCCGGTGATCTTGGCCTGAAAAATATCTACCTTGTGGGCAACAAAGTGCGCGGCCCTGAAGACCGTAAGTTCCTACAGCAAGTCCTGGAGGGGTTGCAGTTTATTGGCTTCATTCCTTATGACGACAAGATCATTGAAGCGGACCTAAAGGGAGAGTTCGCCGCCGATGTTAGCGACCAAACCCGTACGGCTTTGGAAGAAATAGCAAACACCATCAGCCCATAATGTGAGAGAACCATGCTTAAAGGCAGAGATATCCCACAGCAACTCTGGCTACCATCTAAGTCGGCAGATCAAAGACTCAGAGACATCCAAAACACCAGGGATCACCGCAACATCAGCATCGACAAGGTGGGTGTCAAGAATATCCGCTATCCCATCACCGTTTTGGATCAAACGCACGGTGGTCAGCAAACGGTGGCCAATATCAACATGTATGTCAATCTCCCCAAGGAATTCAAAGGCACCCACATGAGTCGCTTCATTGAGATCCTCAATGAGCATCATGGGGAGATTCACATCCGCAACTTCGCCACCATCCTCGAAGCCATGAAGAACCGTCTGCAGGCGGAGTCAGCCCACCTAGAAATCACCTTTCCCTATTTCATTGAAAAAAAATCGCCAGTTTCAGACGCCCCAGGTCTCATGGAGTATGGCTGTCGTTTGATGGGATCCTTGAGTATTGAGGACGAACACGATTTACTGGCCGAGATCAGCGTTCCCATTACCACAGTCTGCCCCTGCTCCAAGGAGATCAGTGATTTCGGTGCCCACAATCAACGTGGTATCGTGCGGCTGGCAGTACGTTTCAAACGATTCGTCTGGCTCGAAGAACTCATTCAGATTGTAGAGTCTGAGGCATCATGCGAGGTCTACTCCGTTCTGAAGCGGCCGGACGAGAAGTATGTAACTGAGAAGGCACACCAAAACCCCAAGTTCGTGGAAGACGTGGTCCGAGACATTGCCTCTAGACTGGAAGCAGACTCCAATATAATCTGGTATTCGGTGGACTCGGAGAATTTCGAATCCATCCACAATCACAGTGCCTACGCATTTATCGAACGATATAAGGAGGAATCTCTACTTGCCGACGACGATTAGCCCGGATGTTTCATGAATTGCTGTCGCGAGACCACGAAGATGGGCGTGCCACCTGGCAACCGCAGGGCGTTGGTTCCGAGGCGTACCTCAACGGTACGTCGCAGGGGCCGACACCCGAGGACGCCAGGAAGGACGGCCATATCCGTGGTCGCAGCAAGTGATTCATGAAATATCCGGGCTGGGAGAGCTAGGGGATAAAACCTGGTTGGATCTGACCTGCTTCACTTAGGGGACTTCTTTTAGCTCCTGCACCTTCTCCAACAGCTTCTGGGCCCTGAGCAGGTAGTTCTGAACCTGTTTGTAGTTGGGATCCATATCATTCACCACCTGCCACTCCTCGATAGCCTCCCTGAGCTTCTCCTCTTCGAAATGCTGGATCCCTTTGAGATAGTGTACTTCTTTGTAAGCATCCTCGGAACGTTGCACATACTCTTTGCAAGCCGTCCAATCTTCATCGAAGCTAAGCGCTTTTTGAAATTGGGTGCGCGCCCCTAAATACTCAGCATGGTTGAAGAGAACCTCTCCCTGTCTGTAGTGAGCCCAGGCCATATACTCCCGCACCTGCTTTCTGCTGGGATCGGTGTTGAGGACCTTTTGGAACTCGTGCAGGGCAGCAAGGTACTGCCCCTCCTCCAGCAGACTTACCCCTTGCTCTTGATAGATGGCAGCCTGGTCATAATCCATCTCTTGCTCTCGGGTAATGGCCGAATCCTCTTTGTTGTCAGAGGTCGAGATGGCGGTTTGTACCCTTGCGGCTGGACTGAAGCTCACCCCTTCGATCTCTGGTATTTTTAGCTTCATTCCAGCATAAAGCTTGGTGGCGTCCTCCAGGTCATTGAAGCGAGCAATAATTCCAAATTTACTCTGATCATTGTAATATTTTTGAGCTATCGTAGCGAGAAACTCTCCTTCCTCCACTCGATGTACCACATAGGCGGTGTGGGGCTTTGGCTGCAGAGGCTTGAGCAATTCCACCACTTCAGGAAAATCAGGCCACAACCGCAAGGCCGTAAGGAACTCATGCCGTGCCTTGCCATATTTCCCCTGGTCCTGAAGTTCGAGTCCTCTTCGGTAGTGTTTCTCCGCATTCGTGCGAAGAGAATCTTCCAACCTCTTCTTATTGGCCACAAGTACTGCCAAAGCCGCTTCATAGGACTGCAGGGCCTTGTGGGGCTGATTCTTCCGTTCATATTCCAGAGCTCGCTCCAGCAAGATTTTCTCGAGACGCGCTTCCGGCGGCTCCTCAACCGTGCGCCCCTTTTTCAAAGCAGCGCAACCGCCCAGGGTTAGGCCTGAAATAGTAAAACAAAGTAGTAGCAGCCCCAGCCGGTATTTCATTGCAGCACTTCTCCGTGAAAATATTTCACCAGCTGCTCAAATGCATGCCCTTTCACGGGATTCATCACCTGATTCCGTCCCACCCTGAACGGATCGACAAAAAATGGGGTTGCCCCGCGGGTCACTGTCACTCCACCTCGATAACCCTCTTCTATTGCCATGGAGATCACCAGCTTATTCCAGCGGCCATACGGATAGGCCAGCCAGACTGCCTCCTGCCGTAAGTGCTTACGAATGAGCTCACGAGGAATCCGTAATTCGCGTCTGATGCGCTTGAGATACTCGGCTTGACTCTCCCCTTTTCGTTTGAGAGTTAGATCCGCATGGGTGATGGTATGAGCTTCCACCTCAAAACCAGCTTCAGTCAGTTCCCGGAGTTGCTCCCAACTCAGCGCGTTCGGACTATTGTCAATAAAATCAGTGTATATGAAGAGGGTCGCCTTGAAATTGTACCGCTTTAATATGGGATATACCAGTTCGTACACGGATCGGTAACCATCATCAATGGTAATGGCCACAGTTTTTCGGGGCAGCGGCTGCTGGTAGTTTACAAACCTCAACACTTCTTTCATGGTGACAGTGCGATACCCTTCTTCTGCCAACAGGGCCATCTGCCGGGCAAACTCTTCTACGGGCATACAGAGGGCGTTGGTGCACTTTTCGCTAAAATAATGATAGGTAATGATGGGAACCACCTGATAACCATCAGCAGAGAGGCCGCCGGGATTGCTTGTTAACAACGGGATTACCAACACTTGGCCTGGTTCAAGGCTAACCAGTTCATTGGCCTCCTCGATCATCCAGGTCTTCTCTGGGTCTCCATAAAAGCGGCGGGCGAGATCGGTAAGTCGATCACCTTTTTTGACCACATAAACTGCAACTTTTTTTGATTGGAAAAGTTTCCCAGCCTCCTCAGGTACCAGAGGTTCTTTTTCTGGGGCTGACCTGAGCCGGAATGCACTTGTCTCAGCAGTCGCCAGCCAGCAGCAGAAAAAGATAGCTACCAGAGAGACACATTTAACAAATGTTCCAGCAAAGTCAGTGCTCCTCTGCTGTCTGCTCCCTCTCTTCCTTTTGGTCCACAACCTCATATATTTTCACTGACTCCTTCCTGCCTTTGACCTCAATCTCTCCCCTCGATTGGAAAGTGAGGTTCGGATGTCCAGCCACCTTCATAAAGGCTTGCTCGCTTATGAGTATCTCATCAGGACCTGCCAGATCGGTAAGGCGCGAGGCCACGTTGACGTTGTCTCCGATTACCGTATATTCCATACGCTTGCTGGAACCTAGATTGCCAGCAACCACTTCTCCTGTATTGATGCCGATACCCACCTGAATAGAATCAGCCATCGTTACTAGCTGCTGGTTCAATTTGGGCAAATGCTGGCGTACTTCCACCGCTGCCTGCACAGCCGACTCTACATGTGAGGGATCCGGAATCAAGGCACCAAAGACCCCCATAACAGTATCCCCCACGAATTTGTCAAGATAACCGCCATGCTGAATAATAACATCCGTTACCAGGGTGAAATAGGAATTGAGCAAATCCACCACAGCATCCGGATCGCTGTTTTCCGCCATTGTCGTAAACCCTCGTATGTCCACAAATACAATAGTGGCCTCGAGACGAGTTCCCTTCATCCACTCGTCATCTGGACTTGCCAGGATGCGTTCTACGATCTCCGGAGTAACATAGCGACCAAACGAGGTCTGGATCCTATCCTTCAAACGCAAGTCCTCCGCCATCCGGTTAATTGCCTTTCCCAAATCACCCAGTTCATCGTTGCGCCCGAGGTTTACCCGGTAGGCAAAGTTGCCCTTTCCAACCTCTTCAACCGCCACTCCCAGCCGCTGAATTGGACGTGAAAAATAGAAACTTAACACCATACTCATGGCAATACCAATTACGGTTATGGCAAGGGTCATCAGCAGAATAAATACTTTCGCTTTGACAATACTTGCTTCAATGTATTTTTGGGTCAAGCAGAGGTGAACCTCACCTATTTTGAGTCCCTGGTAGAGCACAGGGATAGAAAAGAGCAGAAGGTTTTCGCCTGTTGCCCGAAAACTCCGGAGCTGCAGTCCGTCCTTTTCAGAGAGTAGTTGGCTGTCCGGAGGACCCACATGCCTGGTACCCACCTTATTAATATCGCTATGCGCCTGAATAATCCCATTACTGTTAATGACTAAGGCAAACACCACTTCTTCGTTTTTGGCAATGTCGGAGACTAGCTGATAGAGTGACAATTCTGCTTCTTCCAGAAGGTCCTCAGGACTGTTCCTGGCGGCATAGCGCGACATGGTGGCGCCGAATTTAATCAACTGGTCGGTAAATTGAATTCTTTGGCGCTTGAGGATGCTCGTACTGATGGTGGCCACGATGGCAAAAATGGCCAGAGTTGCCAGAAGGGAAAATTTGGCAAAAATAGGTATGCGCAGCTTTTTGAACAAGGTTTGAGTCCTTTATGAGCAATACTTTCCCAAGAAACGCAGGGCGCAGAGTGTAAGTTGTCATTAGGTCATTTGCCTTCGGCGTCATTCGGGCTAAACGCCCGTCACTAGGTAGACAAAAAAATCATCAACCAAAAAATAATACTAGGATCAGCTGAACAATCAAATCCCCAAAACGACCTAATGACTATAAGTGACAGCAAAGCGTAATGACGGCGAAGCCAAATGACTTGGCACTAGTTCCAGGCTGCGGACTGCCTGCTGCTGACTGGATTATACCGCTAGGCGCCATGCTATCTAATTTTCAGGGTGGCCAAAGACAACAAGGCAAGAAGACCAGCAACAATCCACAATCTGATTACCACCTTGGTCTCGGCAAAGCCCCGGTGCTGCAGACTGTGGTGTAAAGGAGCCCTGTAGAAGATTCTCCTTCCCAGCCAGCGCACTCCGATTTTATCCTGTACTTGCGAGGTCAGTGCCTCAACCAGAAAAAGGCCTCCAAGCAGGGGAAAAAGCAATTCCTGCTTGAGCAGGACGCTTAGAACCGCCAGCATCCCACCAATGGCGAGAGATCCTGTATCACCCATAAATATTTGGGCTGGATAAGCATTATACCAGAGAAAACCCAAACCTGCCCCGACAAAGGCAGAGACAAAAACAGTCAACTCGCCGACTCCCCGCAGATAAGGATATTGCAGATAGCCCGCATATATCGTGTTGCCCATGACATAAGCAAACACCGCCAATACCCCAGCCACAAAGATTGACGGAGTGATGGCCAAGCCGTCCAAACCGTCGGTGATGTTTACAGCATTGGCAACCAGCAACATAAAGAGAAAGATAAAGAACCCATAGAAAATCCCCAGATCCAATAAAGGTCTCTTCAAGAAAGGTACGTACAGCAGGGTGGCAGTCCCGGGCTCCACCGGAGAAAATGGTCCCACATAGACCACGATAAAAGCCAAGGCAAACAATCCCTGCAGTACAAGTTTCGTTATCTCTCCCAGACCCTTGTCACCGCTGCCGCGGGAACTCTTCAGCCAGTCATCCCAAAAACCAATACCACCGAACCAAAGGAGGGCGGCGAGACTCAGGAGCAAAAAGGGATTGGCCAGATTGCACCAGAGCAATATGGAAACTGTCATAGCCACAATCAGCAACACCCCACCCAAGGTGGGTGTACCAGCCTTGTCAAAGGCTGAGTCAATGCCGGTTTCCCTCACCCGATCCAGGAAGTTCCTCCGGTGCATGGTCCGGATGAAGCGCGGACTCAGGAGAAATACGATCAGCACTGCGGTCAATGCTGCCATGATCGATCGGAAGCTCAAGTAATTCAGCAGCCGGAGAAATCCAAATGCATCAGCCTGGCTCTGAATCCAGCGACCAATGTGATAAATCATCTTTTTCCCTTGTATGTTCCTGCTTAGCTATTGAGCACTGTAGGAGCGACTTTCCAGTCGCGACCAATGGGCAGAGTGCTTTACTAGCCCGGATATTTCATGAAGTAAACACTGCTAATTTTCCTCTTCATCTCCTTTGCAAAGTGCGTGAAGCTTGCGATACGTCTCCTTAATGTCAAAATAGGAGCGAAAATCCGTGGCTGTAAGAATAAAGCGTGAAGTCTCCTTGAATAGCCAATCTCGGTCAGTAACGACTTCCCTTTCTACTAGCATGGTAACAGCCCTGAGGGCAGCCTCGCGAACCTGCCAGTAATGGTGCTCCTGCAATCCCAGTAAGCCCTTTGCCACCTCTCGATTACCGCCCACTGCGCCCAGCGCCAAAACAACCTCCCGCACCACCTCAAACGATCTATCATTGATAAGCGACAGGAGTTTTTCGGTCACAGCCTGCCTCTGGAGAAGCTCTTCAGCACAATGGCCCATGGTACGGGCAGCTTGGGTCCGAACTTCATAGTAACCATCGTCCAGGGCCTCGAAAACCCGGGCTTCTACCTCTGGCCCCCACTTATTCAAAATCTGCAAAGAGATCAGAGCGTTGCGCCTGATGAAGCCGACCTGCCGGTAATCACCTCCAAAAAACTTCTGCAATCGACTTGCGGCAGTCCGATCCGCCAAGAAATAAAGTAGTGAAGAGAGTTTCTCTTCATGTTTGAGGAGCCCTATGAGCTTGACTCCCAGATTGCGTTCCGGCCAACTGGGCGAGGTTAACAAGGATGCAGCTCGATGGCGGTAGTAATCCAAATCGTCAGCATCGACAATAACTTTTCGAGGCTCATATTGTTTCTGATCCTCTTGCCAAGCACTTCTGAGCCGCACCAACAGCTCATTATCGCTCAAAAGCGGATCCAGATCTTTAGCAGAAATATCATTCAGGGAGCTGTGGGGCAGTGGGCTGCCGTAAATCTCCGCAGCAATACGCTCTGCAGCATAGTGATTCATGAAGGCGCGAGAACATTTACCCATCTCTTCCAACCGCTGCTTGGCATCGAGCAAAGAAAGAATCTTCATTGCCAGCTTCTGACCTTCAACCTCCTCCAACAGCATGCCCCCGTCCTTAACAGTATCTTCGAAGATCACTTCAGCCCCACCAGCCCGTTTCATGGCACGAGCATTCATTACCTGGTGGTTGCCTGGCAAATTGGCCTTGGGAATAATGAGAGCCGGCTTTCCCATTGCCGAGATCTCATTGAGACTCCCAGCACCGCCGCGACATACTATGAGATCGCTCACTGCGTAGATGTCGCCAATGTTATGAAAATAGTCCTGCGCGTAGTAGAAGGAATCGATTTGCTCTCGCTCTTGCTCATTGTACTCGCGTTGCAACCGCTCAGAGGTATCCTCCCAGGCGTGGTATTCAGGAGTTTTCATCAACCCCACACCGTGAATGACAAAAATGTCATCCCGCCGCGCTAGAAGGTAGGCCAGCGCGTCCACCAAGGCCCGATTGATGGTCCGAGACCCCTGGGAACCACCAAAAGCAAAAACCACTCGTCTGCCCTCAGGTATTGGCAATGGCATGGCCTTGCCTCTGTCCGAATTTAGCATACTGGTGACCGAACGCCGTACCGGATAGCCTACCACCACCCCATTTTCTGGAAAAAATCCCTTGGTCTCCGGGAAGGTGAGCAACACTTTGTCAGCTCGGCGACCTATTAACTGATTGAGTTTTCCTGGCACGCTGTTCTGCTCGTGGATAAAGACCTGAGCCCGGCTCATGCCAAGGCCGCGCATCAACGTATTGGCTAATATAACCGGAGCGCTAACATACCCCCCCGTGCCCACAATCGTCCCGGGTCGAAAGGTCGCAATATGATAAAAAGACTGCACAATTCCCACGCATAAGGCACAAACAAAACGCACCAGGGCCAGACTCGGTCGAGAACCGGGATAGCCACTGGCCAACACGTATCGAATAGGATAGCCGGCACGGGTAACGATAACCGATTCGGCTTTTCCTCGTAAGCCCACATAGAGAAATTGGGAATGTGGCTCCTTCTGTTTGATAGCCTCGGCTATGGCAAGAGCCGGGTTCACGTGGCCACCGGTACCACCTCCCGTCAAAATGACCCGTTCTGTCCCGGCTGCACCCCCGCCTCGAAATCGGCCCCAATAGCCGAGGGTCAGCAAAAACATGAACATCCCAGCAGCAGCTGTAAGCCCCAGGGCGACAACCTCGCCCCAATGAAAAATCAGGTGCGGCAGGCGGGCCAGAAAATGGATTTCGCTGAATAGAGGAAACAGAATCCAGGCGGTCAAGCCGCCCACACCACTAGCAACAGTGATGGAAAGAAGCGTGTCGCCAAGATCCTGCCAGCCAATACCCTCCTGCCCCAAGCGGCGTAGTTCAAAATTAAAAGCAGCGAACAGTATCACACCGTTTAGGGTAAAGGCGATGGAAGAGGCGAGTGCTAGCCCTCCATGTTTGATTGGCGTCCGCACCAAAAGCAAACTCAGCCCCACATTCACAAAAGCGCAAAGTAGCGAGGAGTAGAGGGGAATCTGATTCTTGGCCAATGCTGGATAAACACGGCTGTAGAGGTTCCACAGCCCCATACCCAAAAGGCCCAAAGCGTAGAAAGCAAAGGCTAAAGCCGTGAGCTTCACCGCCGAACTGTCAAAGGCTCCACGCTGAAAAGCCACCGAAGTTATGGGTCCCACCAGTACCACCACCAGCACGGTGAGGGGCACCATGCAGACGATATTGTAGCGAACTCCGGTAATCACCGTATTGCGGAACCCCTGCCAATCTTCCTGTTGCACTTGATCATTGAGCTCAGTGACCCCCGCCCTTCCCACGGCGAGGCCAATAATGGAGTTGGGCAACTGGACAAGCCTCTGGGCAAAATAGAGAGCAGCAATACTGCCGGGCACAAGAAAAGAAGCAAGCACCCGATCTACCACCTCCACGGTCTTGCTGGCCACGGACTGCCCGAAGATCCAACCTGACTGTCGCCCCACTTCTTTGAGTTCCGGCACAGATTCTCCCAGGGCGGCCATATATTGCATGCCAAGGTTGCTGCGGCGCGAGGATCTAATAAGCATGGGAATTTGGATGATAAACTGCAGCACCCCTCCCAAAACAAACCCCACTGCCAAACTATACATACCAATATAGGGTTTTAGAGCAATGATACCGATAATGACTCCGATACTGAGCATTATCGGCGCCAGGGCGTAGGTGGCAGTGGCGTCCAGAAAAAGGAGAAGGCCGCCCACAAATGAGGCCAAGCCAATGGCCACCATGAAAGGAAGGATAAAATAGGTCATGATCTCAGCCTGGTGGAACTCGCTGAGAGCGAGACCGGCGCCGATCACTCTGACCAATTTTGGAGTCAGCAGATAAAAGAGCCCCATGATGAGCAGAAGCAGAAGCATCATGAGGTTAAAAATTCTGGAAGCCAGCATCCAGGCGCGCCGATATTCCCCGGCGGCAATCAGTTGGCGGAAAGAGGGCAAGAAGGCCTTTTCTACCATATCCTCACCCAGAATACGTCGAAACAGGGTGGGAATAGTAAAGGCTATGGCGAAGAGGTCAGTGGCTCGAGTAGTGCCGAAATAACCGGCAATAACCATCTCCCTTATGAATCCAAACATTCGGGAGACAAGGTTTCCTTGCACCATCTCGAAAAATTTTCTAAAAAAGGATTTCCTCATGAGGCTCCCGCGTCCCTGACTCGCTCCAAGACTGGGTGCGCATAGGGCCGTGAGCTATTTGGGGCGCAGGGATGTAGCAGAGAGGCTTCTGTGCTCATAGGCAACGCGGCACCTATGCATTTTGCTCCCAGCAAGAAAAAACCTCCTGGGCGGCAATTGCCCCGATTCGTAAAATCTTGGGAGGACGAGTAGTTACGTCGGCAATTGTAGAGACTTTGCCCCCGGGCGTCAAGCCAGCATCTAGAATGGCTTCCAGGTCCGAACCCAGTTGAGTTATTGCTTCACCCGCACTGCGACAACTAGGGGATTTTGACCGATTGGCACTGGTGGCAGTGATGGGTGCACCTACCTCTCGGACCAGAGCCTGAGCAACCGGATGAGAGGAAATCCTTACACCTATTTTGCCGGTATCAGCGGTGAGATTGGTTGGCAGATGTGTTGCGGCAGCAAAAACAAGGGTGAGGGGACCAGGCCAAAAGCGTGCCATCAAATGAAGCGCCTGATTGGGGATGGTTTCAATCCAGTCATCAAGTTCCGCTGGATCCGCAATCAGGATGCTGAGGGATTTTTGAGCCGGCCTTTTCTTAAGCTGATATAGCTTGTCAATGGCTTGATAGTCAGTGGCCAGGGCCGCCAGACCATAGAAGGTTTCCGTCGGAAAAGCTACCACCCCGCCGTTGACAATGAGCTGGGCGGCTTGCCTGATGGCTTCTTCGCTTTGGGAAGGATCTTTCTCCACTTTGAGTATGAGTGGCATTATAAGTAGTTAAGATTGAACCACGGAGATCACAGAGGTATATTTGAGATTTTAGATTTAAGATTGTAGATTGTCACAAGCAGCAATAGGAAGATTTCCCAATCTGCAATCTGAAATCAACAATCTGAAATTGCATCCCTTCGTGCTCTTTGTGTCCTTCGTGGTTCGATTCCTGGTTTGCCTTGATTAGGGAATGGACAACTTCTCGCGCAGTCCTGCAGCTTTCTCGGCCACCTGCTCAGCCAACTCTTCCTTGTAGCGCTCAAGTCGCTTCTCCAACTCGCTGTCGGCCACTGCCAGTATTTGTACCGCCAGAATGGCTGCGTTTCTGGCTCCGGCTTTACCCACAGCCATGGTGGCCACCGGCACACCCGCCGGCATCTGTACGGTGGCCAGCAGTGCATCCCACCCTGCCAAGGGAGAAGAGGCTATGGGCACACCGATTACCGGCAGCCTGGTTTCAGCCGCCAGGACACCAGCCAAATGGGCAGCTCCACCAGCACCTGCTATCAGTACTTTGAGACCCCGCTTACTGGCAGAACTTGCATACTCATACACCCTTTTTGGTGAGCGGTGCGCTGACGCCACCGTGATCTCGGCAGGAATTCCGAAACTTGTTAGTACCTCCAGAGCTTCTTGCATTACCGGCAAATCAGAGTCACTTCCCATGATTACACCGACCATGGGATTCTGCTGGGAATTCACCGGGTGTTGATTAGACTCTTTGCTGTGCTGCATCCGGCTCACTCCTTACCTATATCACTGCGATAGTACATGCCGGTAAATTCTACCTTCTCCATCTCCGCGTACGCCTTCTCCCTCGCCTCCTTCAAAGTCTTGCCCCGGCTGACTATGCACAAAACCCGGCCACCGGTAGTGATCAACTGACCCTCGTCGCCGAATCCAGTCCCTGAATGAACCACCAGGCATTCAGGATCAACTTGGTCCAGCCCGTGTATGGGCACACCAATTTTGTAACGCTCAGGATATCCCTTGTACCACCCTTTCTTACCTTTCGTGCGGCCGCTCACAGCAATCAAACACAATTGATAATCTGGGTTCCACTTGGGCGTTATTTCGTGGAGTCGTCCCTGAACAATAGCCTCTGATATATCAACCAGATCGGTTTCCAGCCTCGGTAATATAACCTGGGCCTCGGGGTCTCCCTGGCGAATATTAATCTCGAGCACATAAGGAGTGATGGAGTCCTGCTCTTCCACCAACATCAGCCCCACATAGAGAATGCCCTTGTAAACGATGCCGGTCTTTTCTTTGAAGCCTGTAATGAGCGGCTGCACCACTCGATCCATTATGGTCTGGCTCATCTCTTCGGTGAGCCAGGGATGGGGAGAGTAGGATCCCATACCACCGGTGTTTTTGCCCTCGTCGTCATCCCGAGCCCTCTTGTAATCTTGAGCTGCCACCATGGGCATCACCGAGTTGCCGTCGGTGAAACAG
>Ga0224509_10000081_pt1 | contig 22811 bp, 19 predicted proteins | sample SF_Jan12_sed_USG_5_FD_170158 | JGI IMG/M metagenome (GOLD analysis project Ga0224509, IMG submission 170158) | Sediment microbial communities from San Francisco Bay, California, United States - SF_Jan12_sed_USGS_24 | ecosystem: Environmental > Aquatic > Marine > Sediment | place: USA... | reverse complement strand
ATCGGTTCTATGGCACACGCAATAGCCGGCTGCTTCCGTACACGTTGCGCCTGGTGAAAAAGACTTAGTCACGCCCGACAAAGATGTCCAAAGGCAGTACCGCGGTCACGCCGACGTTCGGAACGTCAACCAACTGACCTATCCGCATATCGACGGCAATACTCGCGATCATGTAAGCCTGCGTCCGGTCATATCCATACTCGGACATGATGTAGTCAATCATGGCGGCCAGAGCATTTCTTGCCGCGAGATTGATATCGCTCGACAGATTGCTCAGGCCTGCAATCTTCGGGGAGTCAAGATAGGCAAGGTCTGCGGGTGTGCTGTCTTTTTCTTTCAGCGGGAATCCGGTGACGGCATAGAAGCGCTCGGACGGAATCCTCAGCACCGATGCCGGGCCCTCGTAATGAGGGCCGTGAGACAGGTTTGGCGGATCCTCGACGATACGGGTGGTGACAGTCATCTTGCCGCCCATCTCGATCGCCGTGCCCGCCACCTCTCCATCGCCCTGCGCATAATGGAAGTCGCCGACCGCGAGTCCGCATCCATCGATGTAACATGGCAGATACACGGTGGTTCCCGTGGTGATGTAGCGAATGTCCATATTGCCGCCGTGCTCCCGTGGCGGGATCGTTCGCAGGCACTCCGACGGTTTCGTCCCTTCCACGCCGCACAGCATTGCCGGCTCAGCCTCGGTGGGGTCAGGGTTCATGACGGCACCGCCCGCTTCGAGCAGCTGTGTCTCTCGCGCCAGCACATGGGCGAGTAACTTTTGGCCCGGTAAGGTCGTCACGACACCGGGAAAACTCGCGTTCGGAATACGCACGCCCGGTAGTGCATCGCTGACGGCATAGTCGTTATTGATGCGCCATACGATGAAGCGCTCATCGGTCCCGAACTGGTCACCAGCGAAACCGAATGGTCCAGCTTCGGTCCAGCCGACATCGTCCGGCTCGAACGCCTCGATCGTCACCGCCAATACGTCACCTGCCTCGGCACCGTTGATAAAAACCGGCCCGGTTAGTGCATGGACAATGCCGAATCCTTCCCGGGGCATGCTTTTGGCAACTGAGAGCTTGTCCGGGTCGAGGGTCAGGTCGAAAGCATCGCGGCCAAGGAACACGATGCGCTCACCGGGATCGGCTTTGGCAACCATCGGGATGTCGGGATGAAGGCGATTGATGCAGGCCGGATCCTCGGCGCAACTTACGCTGCGGTCGCCCACCACGATTTCGGCGGCAGCGTTCGCAAACATGACCAAGCTCAACAGGAGCCCGCCGGAAAGACGTGTCGAAAAACCAAAGTTCATGCGTGCACTCCCGTGGTTACGAAAAAATTGATGCTGCTTTTGAGATCCGTAGCGGCCATTCTAGCCCAGTTTCAGCCAACGGCAGCCTTGGCGTGGTTGGCGGACTTTTCCTGGCTTGAATTCAGACGCTATGCGTTGACTGACTGGAGACCTTATCCTCCCAGCCGTCGCCGAGCGGCGCCGATTAAACGTGCGGGGCGCCGCGTCGCTTGTGGCGCCCCGCTCAACCCTGCGAGGTCAATTATTCAGGTCCATGTAGATGTTGCCGTTGTTCGGAATAACCACGGCATCCGGCAGGATGTTAGAGGCCTGCGAGATATACGTGATCGCCCATGGGCCATAGAAATGGTGCGACATCCTGGGCGCGTAGCTGGCCCCGTCCGTTTGAACACCGTCCGCACCGACAGAGACGCGCTGCGTGCTTCCAGACCATACATAGACATCCGCGAAACTGTTGGTGTCTCCGGGCACGACCCCGTCGGCCGCAGTGACGAACGGTATGGACCCACCATACCAGCTCAAAAAGTCCGGGCCCCATGAGTCACCCGAGATTTGCGCGCCCGTGCTGGTCATTGAGACAAGGATTGTCGATGGATTGCATTCGGGCTCGTTGGTACAGGTGTCTCGACGGAAGACATCCGTGGCACCGTTCGAGTCGCCCGCCACGAGATTGGTTGCGGAGGACACGAACGCTACATAACGTCCGTGGTAGTCATGACCTTGGCTGTCAGATAAGCCCCAACTCACTTGCGGGTCTGAACTAGCCCCATTAGCCGGGCCGCCGAGACGACCAACCGATACCAGTCGGGTAGAGGTGGCGACGCATCCAGGCTCGCCGAGACAAGTGTCACGAAGGAACACGTCTTGTAAGCCGTTCACATCGCCAGGCACGAGGTTGCTTGCAAGTGAGCTGAAAGCCACGTAACGGCCTGTGAAGACGGGCTCACCGCTCGCGCCGTTCGCCTGACCACCATCGTTGGCAACAGAGACCCGCATCGTGCCTGGCGTGCACTGTACGCCAGCCCCTCGACATGTGTCCCGCAGGAATATGTCCGCCACTCCATTGGTATCGCCCGCGACCAGGTTCGAGTCGGCGCTCACGAATACGACGTAACGGCCATCATCCGCGACGGCCGGATAGCTGGCCGGTGCGATTGCCTGTGCACCGTCGTTGCCGACCGAGACACGAATGACGCCCGGCGTGCAGCTGGTGAAAGGGTAGCTCTTGATGCATGTGTCTAACAGGAACACGTCGTCAACGCCGTTCGTGTCGCCCGGGACAAGGTTGTTGGCCGAGGACACAAACGCCACGTATCGGCCATTGAAGCTGACCGCTAGTGAGCCTTCCGGGCTGGTATCGGTCCATCCGATATCGCCGTTCGGCTCTGCTCCCCCGACACCCATCACCGGCCGGGTCGTTGCCGGCGTGCAGGCGTCGTCGGGAATGTAACGCAAGCACGTATCGCGGATGAACAGGTCGTAGGCGTCATTGTTGTCACCGGCAACAAGGTTCGAGGCTTTCGAAACGAAGGTCACGAACCCACCGTCCCAATCCAATCCGCCGTTCACGATCGGTCCATTGGGCGGCGATTCGTCGATTGTTTCCGTAATGAGTATCGGGAAACCGTTGGGCTCGACGCCTCCCGTGGCGACAACGTCGAACGTTAGCTCATTGCTGGCGCCAGCTGTCGGCTCGGGATTACGAACCCGCACGCTGACAGTGCGTGGTGCTTCTATATCTGACGACAGAATGGAGGCAACCACCCGCGTGTCGCTCACGTACCTGGTCGTGCGGTTAGCACCATCCCAGATCACCGTGGCGCCCTCCAGGAAGCCGGTACCGGTCACGTTGAGCTCAACCCCGGTTTCGCCGCTGTGGATCTTGTCCGGAGTCAGCCCTGTGATTTCCGGAACAGGGTTTTGAACCACGATTGCGTCGCTCAGGCGATTCGAAGAATTGCCCGCCGCGTCGACAAGCCAGACCTCTATGATCAGGATACCGGACTCCTCAGTAGATACCGCGAACTCCTCGCTCAGCGTCCCGGATGCGGTGGCAAGTGATGCAAGCGGAATCGACAGACTGCTACCATCGGACACGTCTACGTGCATCGTTTCGATATCCAGGTCCTCATCCGAAAAGGAAAACTCAGCCATGGCCGTAACGCTCCCGTCACCTTGCATAAGCAGAACGGTGTCGGGTGAAACAACCAGATTCGAGATCGCGGGGCTGGCACTTTCGACCGGCAGCGCCTCCGGTTCGATCGGGCTGGAGCCATCTCCGTTACTGCCGCAACCGACTAAGAGAAGCGCGAAGAAATAGAATAGATACTTGCGCATCGTAGCCACCTCCTTTGATCAACCTAATCATCTGGGTCGGCAGCCCGGCGATCTTGGGGTCCTTCGTGGCGTCGCAGAAGGCGTCGCGAAAGAAGCGAGGACCCGTGGCTTTGCGTCATTGGCTTTCGCCAAATTTGCCTTTATCGCGAGGCGAATTTTCCTCCAACGAGCCAATTTGTCAATGCGGGAAAATACTGAAGACTATCCGCCCTGGGTCACGAGCAATGGGATGGACTCCTCCTCACCTTACGGCATCGCAATGTGCCAGACTGGATTTAGTAATTCGTCGATACGAAGAATCTCAGTCACAGGAAGAGAAGGAGTCCACAAATGAAGATTACTCGCGTTGGTGTTGATTTGGCAAAAAACGTATTTCAGGTACACGGAGTGAACCGCGCCGGGCGTTGCGTGTGGAAACGCCAGCTGAAGCGCTCGAACTGGCTGCAGGTGCTGACCGAGACGCTGGAGCCAGGGTGTGAGATCGGCATGGAAGCCTGTGGTGGCTCGCACCACTGGGCGCGTGAGCTGCGTTCGCGCGGCTTTGCCGTCAAGCTGGTATCGCCGCAGTTCGTCAAGCCGTTCGTCAAGAGTCAGAAGAACGATGCCAACGATGCCGAGGCAGTCTGCGAAGCAATCAGCCGGCCCAGTATGCGGTACGTGCCGATCAAGACTGCCGAGCAACAAGACCTCCAGGCCATGCACCGGATCCGCGACACGCTGATGCGACACCGCAAAGCCAAGGCCAATCAGATCCGGGGCCTAGTTGCCGAGTACGGCATCGTGGCACCGAAGACCATCGTGCCATTAAGACGGGCAATCCCCGACTGGTTGGAGGATGCCGAGAACGGCTTGTCCGACAACTTCCGTGCGCTGCTGTACGGCCTGTGGGAGGACTTTCAACAGTTTGAGCAACGGGTGAAAGATGTCGACCGGCAGATCAACGCCGTCTCGAACGCCAACCCCGATGCGAAGCGTTTGAAGCAGCTGCGCGGTGTGGGCCCCTTGGTCTCAACGGCACTGGTCGCCCAGTTTGGTGACGGCCGCCAGTTCACCCGCGGACGACAAGCGGCTGCTTCAATCGGCGTTACGCCCAGGCACGCGGGTACTGGCGGCAAGAACCTGATCTACGGGATCACCAAACGCGGTGACCCGTACCTGAGGAGCATCCTCATCCACGGCGCCCGCGCCGTGGTCTCGCAAGCCAAGCGACGTGATGACGCCTTGAGTCGCTGGGTCACCGACCTGGCTGATCGAACGCACACCAATGTTGCTGCTGTCGCGCTTGCGAACAAGACAGCCAGGATGGCTTGGGCAATGCTGCGACACGGCACCGATTACGACCCCGATCTCGCGAGAGCTTGAAATACTACGAGAAAGATAGAACCAACCGAACGACGGAGCCCCACCACGACGATTGCCAAGTGAGCTAACGATGACGAAACGGTCGGCCCGGCGCCAGCCGAACCCGCGAATGGCCGAGTGCATAAAAGCACGTACAAGCGATTGGGAGCTGGCGCGCGCATACCCATCAAGGCCCGGCGTCAACGCACGCCAACTTACGAGGCCGGATATACGAGCGCAGTCGTCTTATTCTTCGCCTAACGCTCGCTTGTCAACGAGGAGGAGTCCATATACGGTCATTGGAATTGCTGGAAATCATGATTGCCAACGATTTGCAATCGACCAGGTTAAACTGTCACTAAGCCCCTTTCCATAGGCTCTTTACCTGAGCAAAAACACGCACGCGCAGTATTAGAATTTTAGGCGGACACTCAAATCCGTTTTGTTTGAGGAATGACATGTCAGCGAAGACAGTAAGTGAAGAGGCAGCTCAAACGGCATCCCCTCGCCAGTGGATCAGATTAGTTGTGGCGTATCTCCTTATCCCGTTGATTTTACTGATATGCGGCGGGGACCTCGGTTGGTGGCAGGCGTGGCTCTATTCCCTGTTGATCGTTGCCGCTGGTATAGGGGGGCGCATGTGGGCGGAACAGCGACATCCCGGTTTGATGGCCGAACGACAAAATATTGAAAATATCCAAAACGCAAAAACCTGGGACAAAGTGCTTGCCCCACTGATGGCGGTGAGTATCGGGTATCCTATGGTCTGTGTAGCAGGGCTGGACCATCGCTTTATCTGGTCCTCCGAATTTCCGCTATGGCTCATCGTGGCTGGCTTCATTGTGATCTCGCTCGGATACGCATTCGCTGCATGGGCATTGGCAGAGAACCGCTTTTTCTCCAGCGTGGTGCGCATTCAGACGGATCGAGGGCATGTGGTATGTGACAGTGGCCCATACCGGTTTGTGCGGCATCCGGGTTATGCCGGAAATATTCTTGCACTCTTCGGTATTGTTCTCGCTCTGGGCTCGGTATGGACACTGATTCCTGCGGCGGTTGCATCATTCATCGCCGTGATTAGAACCGCACTTGAAGACCAGACTTTACAGGAAGAGTTGCCTGGGTATCGAGATTATGCACGACGCGTGCGCTATCGGTTGATTCCTTGGATATACTGAGTAGCGACCTTCATGGCCCGCATTTCAGCGGCTTTGCGTTTTCTCGGAGACGGCCCTACCAGTGGCCGCTGAGGTAAACGATCGGTCCGGTGAAGGTCGTCTGGACTTCGCCGCGCCATCTATCCTCCTCGATTTTGCCGTCCAATTGGAAGAACTGGTAGCTGAGGCCAAAGCCGACATGCTCCCAAGGGCTGAAGTTGACGCCAGCCGCGGCGTTCCAGATGCCGCCCTTATAGTTGTCAATGCTCGCGGAGAGCCAGTCGGCCCGCAAGTTGAACAACCATTTGCGCGATGGAGAGTAGCGGTACCAGGCGCCGATATTCGGCATCGGGAGGTCGGTTTTAACGACGCTGCGGCGAAACTCTCTGGAGAGATCGTTCAGAGTGGCCTCGCCGGCGAGGCTGGCGCCCATGCTAAGCCAATGAATCCCCGCGCCAAGGCGCAGACTGTGAGGTCCCTTGTCACGGAATTGTCGGGCGAAAAACAGCCGCGTAATTTCCATGCTGCTCTCTGCTTCGATGCGTACGCCGACATCGAACACCAGGTCCCGCCACTCGATGGCGTCGCTCAAGGTCCTGCTTGCGCTTCTATTCGACTCAAAGTGCTGGAGGGCGAGCCCCCACTTTGGCGAGAATTGCCAGCCGAATTCCGCTATGAAGAGGTCCGGACTGTCGTCCAGCCCGGTATTCGACTCGAAGTCGATGCTCCTCGTAATGCCCGCAATGCTCCCCTGGGCAGAGGCATCGAAATCCCGTTCCGAGAAGTAGACGCCCAAGTTGCCCCAGTATTTGCTGGTCATCAGTGGATGTAACTCTTCAGCTTCTGCTGCGAGGCCGGGCACCGTGAGGATGAGCGCAAACAGGTATGCGAAGGAGTGAAGCTTTTTCATAAGCGCATTATGGATAAATCAAGCAGAGTTTGCTCATATTTGCGAAGATTCTGTTCGCCCAGGCGGGCCAGGTTTCGTCTAAATGTACGTCGCATACCGGGTCCTAGAATAGGGTAGGATACCGGCCATGACACTGTTTGCCGAACTCAAACGCCGCAACGTTTTTCGTGTTGGCATCGCCTACATCGTGCTGGCGTGGTTGCTGTTGCAGGCGGGCGATACCCTGGCTCCGGCTCTCCATTTGCCGGACTGGGTCAATTCCGCGCTCGCGTTCTTCCTGATACTCGGTTTTCCGCTTGCGATTTTCTTCGCTTGGGCGTTCGAGATGTCGCCCGACGGCCTGAAGCTCGAGAAGAATGTTGAACGAGAGCTCAATGTCGGTCATGTACGCGAAGGCAGCGTTCGAAAATCAGGCAAGAAAATCCGGATTACCGCGCAGTTGATTGAGACGGAGCCAGACGCGCATCTCTGGTCCGAACCTGCCGGAAGAGCTGACGGCGGTTAAGGGCGGTGGCTGGGATTATCAGCTCGTTCTGGTCCACTCCGTGCGCGGAGAAGTTGAAGAGGCATTTGCCGCTATGGACGCGGCCTATGCCAGCCGAGATACGGGGTTGCAGACGGTTCTGGGTGACCGCTACCTCGAAAACTTGCGGAGTGACCCGCGCTACGACGCGATGGTCGAAAAGATGGGCCTTAGGGCAAATCCTTAACGGTACAGGCGTACAATGACAGCCGTGGGCAATCTGGAACTGACATGAAGAAGCGTGCGTTTTCGATATTGTCCGGATTCTCGGCGGAGCTTTTGCGCCGCAGGGTTTACCCCGTCGTTGTTACCTACGCGATCGTTGCATGGGTTCTTCTGCAGATAGGGGAAGTAACGTTCGGTCCACTGGGATTGCCCGAATGGGTCATGAGGGCGCTCGTGATTGTGTCGATCGTCGGATTTCCGATCGCGGTTGTTTTAGCCTGGATGTTCGACATAGAGCCGACTGGAATACACCGAACCACGTCCCGTGCGAACAGGGAGAAATTAACCGCTGATCCGTCTATCGCCGTACTGCCGTTTACCGACATGAGTCCGGAGCAGGACCAGGGGCATTTCTGCGAGGGCATCGCTGAAGAAATTCTCAACGCGCTTACACAATTTGAATCACTCAAGGTCGTATCTCGTATGTCTTCGTTTCGATACGGCGGTTCGACCGGTGATGTACAGCAAATCGGCAGGAGGTTGGGTGCCAAGTCGATTCTGGAAGGCAGCGTCCGCAAAGCAGGGGACAAGCTCAGGGTCACTGCCCAGTTAATTAACGTCGCCGATGGGTTCCACCTGTGGTCGAAAACATTCGATCGCAATATCGAAGATATTTTCGCGATTCAGAATGAGATCGCCACCTCGATCGGGGAGTCCCTTCTGCAAACCCTGGTACCCGTGACAACAACGACTTGTTGCGACGTGATGGCCTACGAATTCTATTTGCGCGGAAGGCAATTCCTGAATCGCTTTCGCAAAGTCGATATCGAACACGCGCGCCAGATGTTTCAACAGGCAATCGATAGGGACCCGAATTATGCGGCGGCCTGGGCTGGCTTTGCTGAGGCGTATTCGCTCGCCATCATGTATGCCGATCCGGATCCTGACTTTCCGGAAAAAGCGAGGGAAGCGAGCAAGAAGGCGCTGGAGCTCGATCCGGATTCGGCCGAGGCGCACGCGTCGGCCGGGCTGGCGCATCTCGCGCGAGAGGAATTCGACGATGCGGAGCGGGAGCTGGGCAAGGCGATTGATCTCAAACCCGCGTTATTCGAACCCTACTATTATTTCGCGCGCACTCGTTTTCACCAGGGCGACATGGACGGGGCCGCAGAATGGTTTACAAAAGCCGCGGCCGTCAATCCGGATGACTACCAGTCGAGGTTGTTGCGCGTGCAGATCTTGCGCGGAGAGGGCCGCATTGATGAAGCCATGGCTGAGGCTCGCGAAGCGATTGAAGTGGTCGAGCGGCACCTTGAATGGCACCCGGACGATGTCCGGGCGTTACATCTCGGGGCTGGCTCGTTGATCTTGCTTGGTCAGGTTGAGCGCGCTGATCGTTGGCTGCGGCGTGCCCTGGAAATCGACCCGAATGACTCAATCGTGCTCTATAACGTGGCGTGCAATTACGCGACGCTCGGCAGGGTGGAGGAGTCGCTGGATTACCTCGAGCGAGCGATTGAACATGGCACGGCCAGTCCGGGATGGATGAGGAACGACAAGGATCTCGAGAACCTGCACGGACAGCCGCGCTACGAAGCATTGCTGGGGAAGGTCCCAGACTAAACAGAAATTACTGGTATTCAAGGCGCTTTCTGTTACAGTCCGCCCCGTCTTGGCGCACCTCGGTCTGCGCCACTCACTCTGACCCCGCAATTCGGCGTGCTCGGAGTCACTTATAAATTCCAGTCTGGACCGGACCGCAAGCCACTTGTTCTTACTCGTTGGCACGTCGGAACAGGCGACCCGGAGACAATCCAATGTTATTTAACGAACTCGGCCTTTCGGCCGACTTGCTTCGTGCTGTCGAAGAGCAGGGCTACGAAAAGCCTACGCCTATTCAGCGCCAGGCCATTCCTCATATTCTCGAAGGTCACGATATTCTCGCCGGCGCCCAGACGGGCACAGGCAAGACGGCGGGCTTTACGCTACCGATGCTGCAGATCCTCGGAGATCCTCCCACAGGCCCACGTCGAGTGCGTGCGCTGATCCTGACGCCCACGCGCGAGCTTGCCGCCCAGGTTACCGAAAGCGTTCATACCTACGGCAAGTATCGCCCGATACGAGCGATGGAAATCTATGGCGGTGTGAGCCCGCGTCCACAGATCACCAAGATCAATCGTGGTGTTGATGTAGTCATCGCAACCCCCGGTCGCTTGCTAGATCATGTCCGGCAGGGAAACATCGATCTCTCGTTCGTCGAGATGTTTGTTCTCGATGAAGCGGACCGCATGCTCGATATGGGCTTCATCCGCGACATCAAGCAGATCATCAAGCACCTGCCTGAAGAGCGGCAAAACATGTTGTTCTCGGCGACGTTCTCGAAAGAGATTCGTGATCTCGCGAACAATCTTCTCGATAATCCCGCTGAGATTCAGGTCGCTGCTCGAAACACCACGGCTGACCGCGTCGAGCAGTTGGTGTATCCGGTCGATAAAGGGCGCAAACGCGAGTTGCTGTCCGAGATGATCGGGCGCGGCAACTGGCGACAGGTTCTTGTGTTTACGCGGACCAAGCACGGCGCGAATCGGCTGGCGAAGCAGCTCAACCAGGATGGTATCGAGTCCGACGCAATCCATGGCAACAAGAGTCAGGGTGCGCGCGCCAAAGCACTGCGTGACTTCAAGGCTGGCAAAGTTCGCGTTCTCGTAGCAACGGATATCGCAGCACGCGGCCTCGATATTGAAAAGCTGCCGCATGTGGTCAACTTTGAATTGCCGCACGTTCCCGAAGACTACGTGCACCGTATCGGGCGCACCGCGCGCGCTGGACAGGACGGGACAGCGGTCTCCCTGGTCTGTATCGACGAGCAAAAGCTACTCAAGGATATCGAGAAGCTCCTGAAGCGTGAACTGAAGAAAGAATTCGTGGCTGGCTACGATGTCGACAAGCGCATCCGCGCGGAATCGTTGCAGCAAGGCAGGCCCCAGAAAGGGAAACCGCGCAACGCCGGCAACTCCCGTCCGTCAGGTCGCGCGCGGCCGGGCAAGAGTGCGCGGAACAACCAGCGCAAGCGTTCGGGGGCAGCCGCCCGATCCAGGGCGTCCTGATCGGATATACACGCCGCAGGTGATTCGGAAAATACGACTTGATATATTAGATGTAGTTAATATAAAATTTAGGAATTCCTAATATATTAGTCAGCGCGCCCGATCGGGGCGCGGAGAAAGCCTGATGATCCGATTCACAATCTTCCTTTTGGCCATGGCGTCGGCAGCACCTGGCGTTGCTGCCGTTCCTTTCGAGACAGTTGTTGCGACGCTCGAGGATGCCGCACGCGAGCGCGTCTGGGACGGGCGAGTAGAGGCCGTGAATCAGGCAACGGTTTCGGCCCAGACGTCCGGACGAATCGCTGAACTGCCGTTCGACGTGAACGACTACGTCGAAGCCGGCGCCGTTCTCATGCGTTTCACTGATACCGAGCAAAAAGCGGCCCTGGCGCAAGCCGAGGCGGCGCTGCAGGAAGCGACAGCGCGCTTGGCAGAAGCCAACCAGGAGTTCGAGCGCTTCTCGAAAATGATCGAGAACAACAGCGTGTCGCGGGCGGCGTTTGACCAGTCGAGAGCGAATCGCGACGCCGCCAGAGCGCGGCTGAATGCGGCGCGTTCTGGCGTCGAGGGTGCGAAGGAACAACTCGAATACACAGTCATTCGTGCGCCTTACGCTGGCATCGTATCCAAACGTCACGTGGAACTGGGCGAATTGGTCAGCCCGGGACAGCCAGTTATCTCGGGTCTCTCACTGCAGTCACTGCGCGTAAATGTCGACGTCCCACAGAGCATGTTCCACGCCATTCGCACGATTGGTAAAGCATTTGTATACGTCGATGACGAGCGCATTGCCGCCGAAAGCCTGACGTTTTTCCCGGTTGCGGATGCCGAGGCAAATACGTTTCGCGTCCGGGTCAACCTCCCCGATGGAGCAGCGACCCTGTATCCCGGAATGTTCGTCAAGGTCGGTTTTGTAGTTGGTGAAACACACCGTCTCCTGGTTCCTGTTGAGGCTGTTGTCCGTCGCAGCGAGCTTAGTGGTGTCTACGTTACTGACGGTGAGGCAGTTTCGCTGCGGCAGGTGCGTCTGGGTCGCCGCTACGGCGATTCGATTGAAGTGTTGTCAGGTCTGAGTGAGGGCGAAGCCGTTGCCACTGATCCTGTTGCTGCAGGTATCTGGCTCAAAGAACAGGTTAAGTAGACGATGAGTGAGGACAACAAGCTCGGTTTCTCGGGGTCGCTTGCGAAGCGTTTCCAGGATTCCAAAATTACGCCACTGCTTGCCCTCACGGGACTGCTTCTGGGCTTGTTTGCTATTGCGACAACACCGCGTGAGGAAGAGCCGCAGATCAATGTGACGTTTGCCAATATTTTCGTTCCATTCCCGGGGGCGAGTGCCGTCGAGGTCGAAAATCTGGTCGCCATTCCTCTGGAACAGGTCTTGTCGGAGATTGAGGGCGTCGAGCACACCTATTCAGTGTCGCGCCCGGGTATGGCAGCAGCGACCATCCAGTTCGAAGTCGGCGAGGATCGGACCGAAGCAATCGTTCGCTTGTACAACGCCATCTACTCCCACCAGGACTGGATGCCACCTGACAGTGGTGTCATGCAGCCGCTGATCAAGCCCAAGGGAATCGACGACGTGCCAACTGTGACGATCACCTTGTGGACGGAAGATGAGGCACGCGGCGCACACGAGTTGCAACGCGTAGCGCACACGCTGGAAGCTGAGATCAAGCGGGTGCCGGGGACGCGTGACGTGTACACCGTTGGCGGACCTGATGCTGTGGTTCATGTTCAGCTTGATGCGCATCGCCTCGCAGCCTACGGATTGTCGCTCGATACACTTCGTTATGCTCTGCAGGCGAGCAACGTCGTCGCCCATGCAGGGGCCATCGTGTCCGATAACAGGAGCGTGCCCGTAACGGCTGGCACGTTTCTCGCGAACCGCGACGATGTAGCGGAACTCGTTGTCGGCGTTATCGACGGCAAGGCTATTTATCTTGAGGATGTCGCGACCGTCTCCACGGGTCCTGATCAGCCGGAACAGTATGTGCGCTATGGTGATTCGCCGGCAGTGACAATTGCAATTGCCAAGAAGCCAGGTACGAATGCTGCGCGCATGTCGACCCAGGTCATTGAACGGATTGAGTCCCTGAAGGGAATTGCCATTCCCGAGGGTGTCGAGTACACGGTGACGCGTGACTATGGAAAGACGGCTGATGCGAAAGCCAAGAAACTGATTCAAAAGCTGGCATTTGCGACTGCCTCGGTGATCTTCCTGATCCTGGTCACACTGGGGTGGCGCGAAGCCGTGGTGGTCGGCTCTGCCGTTATCATTACGCTGACATTGACGTTGTTCGCGTCGTGGGCCTGGGGGTTCACGATCAATCGAGTGTCGCTTTTCGCGCTCATATTCTCGATCGGTATCCTCGTGGACGATGCGATCGTCGTCGTGGAAAACATCCACCGTCACATGGCGATGGGTGACAGGACTTTGTTCGAAGCCATTCCGCCCGCTGTAGACGAGGTTGGCGGACCTACGATTCTCGCGACGTTTACGGTAATTGCCGCACTGTTACCCATGGCCTTCGTGACCGGACTGATGGGCCCATACATGAGCCCGATACCGATCAACGCGAGTATCGGCATGCTGCTATCGCTCGCGGTGGCGCTGATTATCACGCCCTGGGCCAGCCTTAAGCTGCTCCGGCAGGGGCACGATGAATCGAAAGAAGACAGGTCGGCCGCCTGGCTGGACAAAGTGTTTCGTCGCACCGTTGGTCCGTTCCTGCGTGGCGACGCCGGCAAACGCAACCGCCGCTGGCTGGGTGGCGCAATTGTTATCGCCATCCTGTTGGCCATGAGTCTCGTGGGCTTCAACGCGGTCATCATGAAAATGCTGCCGTTCGATAATAAATCGGAATTCCAGGTTGTCCTGGATATGCCCGAAGGGACGACAGTTGAACAGACCGGCCGTGTACTCGATGAGATGGCGGCATACGTCAAGACCGTTCCGGAAGTGACGGACTACCAGGTCTACGTGGGAACTGCAGCACCGATCAATTTCAATGGTCTCGTGCGCCAGTACTACCTGCGCGAAGGGGCGAATGTCGGCGATATCCAGGTCAACCTCGTCGACAAGTCAGATCGCGACCGAAAGAGTCACGAGATCGCCAGTGCCGTGCGGCCCGTGCTGGATGAGATCGGCAGGAAGTACGGCGGGTCGGTCAAGGTTGTGGAGGTCCCGCCCGGACCGCCGGTGCAGTCGCCGCTCGTAGTCGAAGTCTATGGTCCGGACTACGCGGGCCAGCAGAAACTCGCCGGCGAGCTGCGCGAGTTATTCGAGAACACAGATGACATCGTCGATATCGACGATAGTGTCGAAGCGACCGCGCCGCGCATCGTTGTCTCGGTCGATCGCAACAAGGCAGCGTTACTCGGTGTCTCGCAAGCGAGTGTGACACGAGCGCTACAGACCGCGCTGAGCGGCGAAGACGTTACGTATGTACGCGACGGATACCAGAAATACCCTCTACCCGTGCGGCTCGAACTTCCGGTCGCAGACAAGTCGGAACTCGACAGCCTGTTGACGCTCCGCGTGGCCGGTCATGGACGTAGTCTTGTCCCCCTTACCGAGCTTGTCACCGTTCATGACAGCGAATGGGAGCAGACCATTTATCACAAGGATCTGCTCCCCGTCGTTTTTGTTACGGGCGACATGGCAGGCCGTTTTGACTCCCCGCTGTACGGCATGTTCGACATGGTCGGAAACATCGACCTGGAGCAGCACTTCATCAGCCAGCCTGAGAACCCGTACGACTACAGTATCAAGTGGGACGGCGAATGGCAGATCACTTATGAGACGTTTCGTGACATGGGTATGGCCTATGCTGTTGGCCTGATACTTATTTATCTGCTGGTTGTCGCGCAGTTCCGATCTTACGCCGTGCCGCTCATCATCATGGCGCCGATTCCGCTGACCATTATCGGCGTGATGCCGGGGCATGCCCTGTGGGGCGCACAATTCACGGCCACGTCCATGATCGGCATGATTGCGCTTGCAGGTATCATTGTGCGCAATTCCATACTCCTGGTCGACTTTGTCAATCAGCAGGTGGATGAAGGTGTGGACTTTCAGGAAGCGGTTATCAGGGCCGGTGCTGTTCGCGCAAAACCAATTGCCCTGACAGCAGTTGCCGCCATGCTGGGTGCATTCTTCATACTTGATGATCCGATCTTCAACGGGCTCGCAGTCACGCTGATCTTCGGTATCCTCGTATCAACACTGCTCACCCTTGTTGTTATCCCGGTGCTCTACTATGCTTTCGGCTACTCCAAAGGGCAGCGTATCGATTGAAAGATTCACTGGCGGCATTGTCAAAGGACGCGCTGTTTAGCCTGCGCGATCTCGCGCCGATTGTCGTCGTGATCGCGGTTTTTCAGATATTCGTTATCAAGCAGCCGGTTGACGGGTTCCTGTCACTGGTTTTCGGCGGCCTGCTCGTCGTGATGGGCCTCGCATTTTTTATTTTCGGGCTGCGCCTTGCGCTGTTCCCCATTGGTGAAAACCTCGCTCACGCGCTGGCCCGAAAGGGCAGTGCGGCCTGGCTGTTCACATTCGCTTTTGTGCTGGGGTTCGGCACGACGATTGCCGAGCCGGCGCTGCTTGCTGTAGCGAACGAGGCCGCAGAGGTGGCTGTTGGTGCGGGCGTCATCGGTAACACCGAGGCCGACATCGAAAACTACGCATTGGGTCTGCGTCTTGTTGTCGCACTTTCTGTCGGCGTTGCACTGATGCTGGGTGTACTCCGCATTCTTACCAACTGGTCGCTGCCGGTGATGATCATAGGCGGGTACGTGCTCGTCGTGATCATTACCACGATCGCGCCCCCCGACATCGTCGGTATTGCCTACGATTCGGGTGGTGTGACGACGTCAACGGTTACGGTTCCGTTGGTAACCGCACTTGGCGTAGGGCTTGCGAGCTCGCTCAGAGGCCGCAACCCGATGACGGACGGTTTCGGTCTTATCGCGTTTGCCTCACTGACGCCCATATTGTTCGTGCTCCTGTACGGGATTGCTCGCCAATGGATTTGATTCGCGACAGCCTGTTTTTTGTTCTGGACACAGCTAAGGACGTTGCGCCGATCGTCATTTTCCTGTTCGCGTTCCAGCTGTTTGTTATTCGCGAACGCATTCCGAACTTTTGGCAGATTGTTGTCGGATTCGTGTTCGTGACGATTGGATTGGGCCTGTTTCTCGTCGGGCTGGAAAAAACCCTATTCCCGCTTGGCCGCCTGATGGCCCAGCAACTGACCAATCCGGATTTTCTACACGAGGTCAGCGGGCGTGTTGGTGCCGCGCTGCTCTGGCACGACTTCCATTGGGTGTACCTGTTTGCTGCGGCGATCGGTTTCAGCACGACCCTCGCGGAACCTGCGCTCATGGCAGTGTCGATCAAGGCTAACGAGGTATCGGCCGGAGCGGTCGGCGTGTGGGGCCTCCGTGTGGCGGTAGCGTTGGGCGTTGGCTTCGGCGTCGCTCTTGGTTGTTATCGAATTATTACTGGCCTGCCGCTGGAGTATTTCATCGCAGCAGGCTACCTGGTTGTCATCGTGCAGACTACGGTGGCGCCGAAAATGATCGTGCCGCTTGCTTATGATTCTGGCGGTGTTACGACTTCAACTGTGACCGTGCCGTTAATTACGGCGCTGGGTCTCGGGCTGGCAGAGGCCGTCCCGGGCCGCAGCCCGTTGCTGGACGGATTTGGACTAGTGGCATTTGCGAGCCTGTTTCCGATAATCTCGGTACTCGCATACGGTCAGTTCGCTGTACTAAGAGGAAAAATATAATGCATTTCAAACTAATACTGGCGTTCGTCGAAGACACGAGTACCGACGCGATTATGAATGCGGCGCGTGAGGCCGGCGCAACGGGCTGTACCGTGATAAGCAATGCGCGCGGCGAGGGGCTCGAAGAGGCAAAAACGTTTTTCGGCCTGACGCTTACAACGCAACGCGATGTTGTACTTCTACTCGTCGAGACACACCTCAGCCGTCACATACTCGAACATATAGGCGAGGTTGGTGAGTTCGACGCGAAACCCGGTACGGGTATCGCAGTCGTCATTGATGTCGAGGATGCTGTGGGTGTCTTGCACCAGGCGCAGGAACTGAGTGAAATTGTGGAGGAGAATCGATGAGTATTCCTGATTGGGGCACGGTGCGCGAATGCATGAGCTCGAAAGTGACAGAGGTCGATGGGCAAATGGACGTGCTTACGGCAATGAAAGTCATGAAGAAAGTGGGTTCAACGAGCCTGGTTGTCAAGCGCCGGAACGAGAGCGACGAGTACGGGTTGTTGCTGTTTTCCGATATTGCCAAACAGGTCATCGCCAAGAATCGCGCACCCGAGCGTGTCAATGTCTACGAGATCATGGCCAAACCCGTTCTTATGGTGAGGCCGGAAATGAAAGTTCGCTACTGCGCTCGCTTTTTCGAGAAGTTCAGGATCAGTCATGCGCCGGTCGAGGAAGACGGTAAAGTCATCGGCATGGTGAGCTACTACCGACTCATGATTCACGGACTGCCTGACCTGGAATAATTCAGAGGGGTTCGAACCTCGCCTGGAAGAATCTCAGGTACTCGGGTTCGAATACCATCTTCAGGCCTCGAATTTCATCACGCCGTTCGTAGACATCGATAACAGATTCGGCAACCACATCCATATGTGCTTGTGTATAGACCCGTCTCGGAATAGTCAGTCGGACGAGTTCCAGTTTCGGATGACGATTGGCCCCGGTTATCGGGTTGCGGCCTGCTGAGACGTTACCGCGTTCCATCGTGCGGATACCGGCCTCGATGAACAGCTCAGCCGCGAGCGATTGGGCGGGATACTCGTCCTGATTGATATGCGGCAGGAATCGTCGCGCGTCGATGAAAATCGCATGAGATCCGATCGGTCTAACGATCGGAATTCCCGCGGCCTCAAGTTTCTGGCCCAGGTAACGAACCTGGCCAATGCGTGCGGCCATGTGTTCTTCCGTAACAGCTTCTCTGATTCCCTGTGCCATGGCTTCCATGTCACGACCGGCGAGTCCACCGTACGTATGCAGTCCTTCGTAGACGACGACCAGGTTTTGCGCCTTGAGGAATACCTCCTCGTCGTTGCAGCAGAAGAAACCGCCGATGTTGACCAACGCATCTTTCTTTGCCGACATGGTGCAACCGTCAGTCATGTCACAGATCTCTCGCAAGATCTCGCGTATTGGCTTGTCGGAATATCCTTCCTCGCGTTCGCGAATGAACCAGGCGTTCTCGATCGTGCGTGTTGCGTCGAGCATGATTGGGATATTGTGTTTGTCGCAGTAGGCACGCAACTCGCGGAGGTTGGCCATCGAAAAAGGCTGCCCACCTGCCATGTTCACGTTCCCCTCGAGACTGATATAGGGAACACGGTCAGCGCCGATGTCCTGCACGAGGGCATCAAGCTTGGCAAGATCGACATTGCCCTTGAACGGACAGTCGCTTATAGGGTCGTGGGCCTCATCAACTATGACATCGACGAATTTGCCCCCGGCCAGTTCCTGATGCAGACGTGTTGTTGTGAAATACATGTTACCGGGTACATGATCGCCATCCTTAATGAGAATCTGCGACATCAGGTTTTCCGCACCCCGGCCCTGATGGGTTGGTACAAGATACTTGTAGCCATAGTACTCCTGCACAACGGCCTCGAGGTGATAGAAGTTCTCGCTTCCCGAGTACGCCTCGTCGCCCAACATCATTCCGGCCCATTGTCGGTCGCTCATGGCTGATGTGCCCGAGTCCGTCAGGAGGTCAATATAGACGTCCCGGCTCCGGGTCAGGAATGTGTTATAGCCGGCCTCCTGGATGGCGGCGAGGCGTTCCTCACGCGTCGTCATTCGCAGGAGTTCGACCATCTTGATCTTGTAGGGCTCTGCCCATGTCTGGTGTTTATTTGTGCTCATGCGGCAAATCTAAGCCTCTTGCTGGAGAACTTCGATACGTACAATTACGGCGATTTTCCTCGCTACACAGGCCTGTCTTACGGAAGACTCTGGCATAATTGGGTCCCATTCAGGCACCCCCTAACAACGATTAGAAAGGAACATCCTTTGCGCTACAGATCGGTCCAGGCATCGCGCGCAGCGCTGTCCGTTATCATTTTCTTAGGCTCTTTTTCCGTACAGGAAGCTGCAGCCCAATCCTCAGATGAAGCGATCGAGGAAATTATCGTCACATCGCGGTACCGGGCTGAAAGGCTGTCTGATGTGCCGGACTCGATTACGGCCTTCACGGCTGCAGACATCGAGCGGCACCGTATTGAGAGGATTAATCGTGTCGCATCATTGACGCCGAATCTTCGCTTTTCGGACGACCAGGAAGTCGGGGTCAGCACCCTCGTAATTCGTGGTGTTCGCCAGAACCGGGGCACGGGACAGCCTCCAGTGTCATTTCGGGTCGATGGGGTCAGTGCGACAAACAACCTGCTGACGACGCAGGAGCTATTCGATATCGAGAGTGTGGACGTGCTTCGCGGGCCCCAGGGCGCCTTGTACGGTCGCAATGCCATTGGCGGCGCGGTGCTCATAGCGTCCCGCCAGCCAACTAAGATTCCGGAGTACGGGTTGCGGTTGTCGGCGGCCGAGGGTCAGGACTTCGTGGTCGCGGGGAGCGCGTCCGGACCACTTTCGGACGATGTGCTTTATCGTGCGTCGTTTCGTGTGCAGGACAGGGAAGGGCAGCTGCGTAATGCCTACCTGGACAATGCGTATGTCGATTACAAGGAGTCGGCGGCATTTCGCGGCAAGTTGTTGTTTACGCCAAGTGACAAGCTGACAGTGGATCTCCGCGCCCAATATCTCGATCAGGATGGCGGGTCTGGCTACTTCATGCCGGGCAGTGATTTCTATCTGCCATTGCCGCCACCGAATCCTCCCATCATCGTCGACGTCCCGGAGTATGAGATCCAGTCGAACAAGATTGGCGAGTCGTTCGTGAAATCCTGGGAAACATCGGCAAAAATCGACTACGAGTTCGGGTGGGGTACATTGACGTCAATAACGTCCTACACGGACGTTGAGTCGGGCAACGATCAGGACCTCGACCAGACCTATGTTGAAGCGATCGATATTCTTGTTATCGACAATTCCGAGACGATTGCCCAGGAACTGCGGCTTGTGTCCAACGACGATACCCGTTTGCGCTGGGTTGCGGGCGTGTCGTATTTCAGCCAGGAGCGTTTCCGTTCATTGGGCACGACGTTCCTCGGCACTCCGGTGCCGCCGGCCGCGCAGGAGCTGGAGCTCGAGGACTTCGCGGTGTTCGGCAGTCTCAGTTATGACCTCAACGAAGATCTCGAGATGACACTCGCATTTCGCTGGGATGAGGAGACACCGAAGGATACAACGCAGGGCCGAAGCGAGACCTTCACCGAGTTGCAGCCAAAAGCCAGTCTTGCTTATAACTTTAGCGAGGGGCTCTTGGGTTATGTGACGGTAGGAAAAGGATTCCGGGCAGGTGGTTTCAACAACCTCGCGCCTGGCAGTAACTTTGAACCGGGCTTTGATAAAGAATCATTGATCAGCTACGAGGTCGGTTTGAAAGGTGACGCGTACAATGGTCGTTTGCGTGGCGGCATCTCACTGTTCTACATCGATTACACGGACCAGCAGTATTTCCTGTTTGACCAGACAGGGACGCAGGCAAACATCAATGTGCCGAAGAGTGAAATCGCAGGTGGCGAACTTGAGCTAACAATGCTGCCGACCGACGCATTCCTCGTAAACATCGGAGTCGGCTTCACGGATAGTGAAATTCTCGAGTACGAGGACATTCCGGGCGTGCTCGTACCGGCCAGTGAAATTATTGGCAAGAAAGTCCCCGGCGCACCTGTTCTATCCGCGAACCTCGCGCTGCAACACACAGCAGCCATCAGCGACTCGTTGGACCTGGTCAGTCGCGTTGATTTCGAACATCGCGGCAAGACCTACTGGACCCTCGATAATGTCGATACCCAGCCCGCCTACAACCTGACCAATCTCAGCCTGGCGCTGGAGACGGAGCAGTGGACAACGCGTCTCTACGTGAACAATCTGTTCGATGAAGAGTATATCGAGTGGTTTTTTGCGGCGCGGTTCATCGGGCTGCCGGCGGACATTGCCTGGCCGAGTCAGCCAAGACAGGCCGGACTGGAGATCTCGTGGTCTTTCTAGCCGCCGGAAAGCAGACAGCTTTTCCGGCAGGGAATGAATCACCGCTCTTTGTTCATTCGCTCATCACGCGTTAGTTCACGAGGATGTCGGGCCCGCCGGAGTCCATCAACATAGTGGGCGATGGTGAGCAGCGGATGGCGGAGTAACATTCGTGGGCCGGCGTAGCGCATGATTTCTTTCGCCTGCGCCCGGTAATGTGGTTTGTAACAATGCACCGGGCAATTTGCGCACGTGGGTTTGTCTTCACCGTAAGGGCATTTCTCGAGGCGTACTTCTGCGTAGTTCAGAAATGTGGCGCAGTCCTCGCAGATCTGGTCGCCAGAGTCGTGGCGGTCGGCACAATATATGTCGACCATCTTGCTCATGGTTCGGAATTCGCGTTGCAGGTGCCTGGGTTTTGTGACCATGTGAATTGTTGCCTGGATTGAGATCGCAATTGTCTAGGCTGACACACGAACACGTGCCATTCAACGCAAAAGCGGTGGTATACAATAATCAATTTGGATAGATGACGGATACGTGCGATGGGTAACGGCGAAGCCCTGCTCGAAAATGCGGGCAAGAACACACACAACAAGGTTCTGCAGATCTTGGAGGAGATGGTTCCGACCGGCCGCGTCATGGATATTCCCAGCGGCAGTGGTGCCTTTTCACGCCGACTTGCCGACCTCGACTACGAAGTAGTTGCCGCCGATGTCGTCAATCACGGGGACTTATAAGGCGTTGAGTTCCATGTGGCGGACATGAACCAACCGCTACCGTTTGCGGACGGCTCGCTAAGCTGTATAACCTGCATCGAGGGAATAGAGCATCTGGAGCGCCCATTCGATTTCGTCCGTGAATGTGAACGCGTGCTCCGCGACGATGGTTGCCTCATCCTGACGACACCGAATACCTCGTCAATTCGCTCACGCTGGCGTTTTTTCCTCACCGGCTTCCACAACAAATGCAAGAACATGCTGGATGAAACCGCCCCCAATCCCCTGCATCACATCGGCATGTTGTCGTTTCCCGCATTGCGATACATGCTGCACACAAACGGCTTCGAAATTCAAAAAATCGAATACCCGATGAGTTTTTGGCTCGTTTCTGAGACGTCGGTTGTGTCCGGTGCTAAATTCAGCGTCCATTTACCTTACGTGAGGGACCCCAAAGCATGAGCGAAAAAAGCGCACTATTTGAATCCTTCAAATCATTCCGTAACAGTCTTCGACGCTGGATACCGGGTGTATTCGTATTGGGTAAAGGCCTGACCCTGATTTACTCCAAACGCTCTTTTCTTCGTGAAAGTGGCTACTTCAAGTCCGTTGCCTTGAAACGACCGTGTCGTCTGGACGGTTCCCCGATTCCATGGATGAACTATGGCGCGATCAATTTCCTTGAGGACCGTCTGGGTGCGGACCTCGACATCTTCGAGTATGGCAGCGGTAACTCGACGATATTTTTTGCCGGCCTCGTCAACAGTGTTACGTCGCTCGAATGCGATCATGGCTGGTACGAGTATGTCAAAGGCATTTTGCCGGACAATGCGAGCGTGGTGTTTTGTCCGATCGGTGATCCCGCCTACGTCGGCGCGATTGCGGAACAGGAGAAGAAGTTCGACGTCGTGATTGTCGATGCCGAAGAGCGGGTCAAATGCATGCTCAATGCCCCCGGCTTCCTGACTGACCGGGGTGTGATAATCCTGGATGATGCCGCCCGGCCAGCCTACCGTGAGGGGGTCGCAGGACTGCTCTCGAGAGGCTTTCGCGTCTTGCCGTTCGATGGCATGAAGGCCGGCGG
>Ga0224509_10000080_pt1 | contig 23157 bp, 17 predicted proteins | sample SF_Jan12_sed_USG_5_FD_170158 | JGI IMG/M metagenome (GOLD analysis project Ga0224509, IMG submission 170158) | Sediment microbial communities from San Francisco Bay, California, United States - SF_Jan12_sed_USGS_24 | ecosystem: Environmental > Aquatic > Marine > Sediment | place: USA... | reverse complement strand
CCGGCCGCCACGAAGTCGACCGGCGGCGGCGCGGCCTCGAGGATGCGCGCGACGTACCAGGCCGCGGCGGAGCCGAAGATCCGCCCGCCCGCCGCTGCGTCCGGCGCCCCGGTCTCGGTGAGGACCAGTGGCGCGACCTCGCCGCCGTTGGCGAGGCCGGTATAGAGCGTTACCAGATCGAACAATGTGATTCCGACGCCGCCGAGCGCGAGCGGCAGGCCCGGCGGGCCGGACGGATCGGTCAGGCGAAGCGGCAGGCCGGCGGCCCGCAGCCGTGCGGCGAAGCGGCCCGGCCCGACGCCGTCGAGTACGGCCACGGCGGGGACGTTGAGGGACTGCTGCAGCGCCTCGCGCACCGTGACCTCGCCATGGTAGCTGCGGCGGAAGTTCTCCGGCCGGTAGTCGCCGAAGCGGGTCGGCAAATCCGCGACGATGGTCTCGGGATGGATCAGCAGGTCGTCGAAGGCCATGCCGTAGATGAAGGGCTTGAGCGCCGAGCCCGGCGAACGCACGGCTTGCGCCATGTCGATCTGGCCCGAGCGCGCGTCGTCGAAGAAGTCGGACGAGCCGGCATAGGCGAGGACCCGGCGGCTGCGGGTCTCGACGACCAGAACGGCGGCGGTCGCCTTGGGCTCGAGCGCGTCCTGCTCCTGCCGGACGAGGGTCTCGAGCGCGGCCTGAAGCGCGCCGTCGATCGTCGTCCGCCGGACCGCGGGCCCGTCCCGGGCGATCAGCCGGCGCGCCAGGTGCGGCGCGTGGAACGGCAGCGGGCGGCGTAGCGCCGGCACCGGCTCGTTGCGCGCCTCGGCCGCCTGTCGCGGCGTCAGGACCGCCCTCGCCTCCATGGCGGCGAGCACCTTGTCGCGCGCCGCCCGTGCGCGCTCGGGGAAGCGGTCGGGCCTGAGCCGGGTCGGCGACTGCGGCAGGGCGACCAGCAGCGCCGCCTCGCCCGGCGTGAGTCGCCGGGGCGCCTTGCCGAAATAGGCGAGCACGGCCGCCCGCACGCCTTCCAGATTGCCGCCGAAGGGCGCCAGCGTGAGGTACATGGCGAGGATCTCGTCCTTGCCGTAGCGCGTCTCCAGCTGCAGCGCGCGGGCCGTCTCGACGAGCTTGCCGGCCAGATCGCGCGGCCGCGGCTGCAGCAGCCGCGCGGTCTGCATGGTGAGCGTCGAGGCGCCCGAGACGACCCGGCGCTCCGCCGCGGCCTGGCCCAGGGCCCGCGCCACGGCCAGCGGGTCGACCCCGGGATGGTGCCGGAAGCGCTTGTCCTCGTAGGCCAGAAGCATGGCCAGATAGAGCGGGTCGACCTGGTCCGGCCGGGCGGGCAGCCGCCAGAGCCCGCCGCTGGTCGTGAACGCACGCAGCAGCCCCCCGTCGGCGTCGAGCACCATGACCGAGGACTCGGAGAGCCGCGAGAGGTCGGGCGGAAAGACCCGGTCGAGGGCGAGCCCGGCGCCGCCGGCAAGCAGCAGGCAGAGCCCGCCCGCCTTCAGCGCGCGCCGCGTCCGGGCGTGCCGGAACATCCCGCCTCTCCCGGCCCGCTACTCGTGCGGCAGGATCTTCACCCGGTCCATCTTGTGCCGCGCGAAGTAGGCCGGCTTGTACATGTCCTCGACATAGACCGCGGGCACCCGGAAGGTGCCCGGCGTCACCGCCCGAACCATGTAGGCGAAGGTGAAGTCGCCGTTGTAGTCGTCGAGATCGATGGCGGCCGCGAAGCGATCGTCGCGCAGCTCGGTGTGCCGGGCACGGCTCAGCTCCGGCAGCCAGCCGAGCTCCTCGCTGTCGCGGGCGCCGGCCAGGCGCGCGTTCTCGATCTCGAAGCCGGCGGGCAGCAGGTCGACGATCAGGGCCTGGTGCTCGAGGTCCGTCGTCGCCTCGCCCCGGATCACCGCGACCAGCACGTCGCCTTGCCGTACCTCGTCGAGGTCCGCCCGCTTGCCGTCCAGGCGGTAATACGCCCGCTTGACGACGAAGCCGTTGCGCTCGGCCGACTGGTCGCGGGCCGGCACGCCGCTGACGGTGGCGCTCCACCAGAGGTGCCGCTCGCCCCGGTTCTCCACCGTCAGCTCCGCGGCCAGGGCCTCGGCCTCAGGGCGGAGATAGAGCGGCTTGCGGCGCGGCTCGACGGCTTGGCCGTCGAGCGCGACCTCGATCGGCTCGGCGCCCTCCAGCAGCTGCGCCGCGAGGAGCAGCAGCCAGGCCTTCTCCTGGGTGCTGGTGTATCGGTCCCGCTCCCTCAGGTCGTTCACCAGCTCCATCAGCTCGGGCAGATGTTCCTCGCCGGCATCCGCATAGGACGCGAGGTAGACGATTCCCGAGGCGTCGCGCAGCCGCGTGCCGTAGTCCGAATATCGCCAGTAGTCGCCGAAGAACGACCGGCCCCGCCGGTCCACGCCCCGCGCCTTGGCGAAGGCCGTCTCGGCGCGCTCCCGGTCGCCGTAGAGCGCCAGGGCCGCGCCGATCTGCGCACGGCCCAGCGCGGTCGGGATCTGTCCCAGATAGACGTCGTGGAAGTAGCGCAGGTCGCCGAGCCGCGCCTGCTTGGCCCGGGCCAGGACGTAGAGCGCGTAGGCGCGGGCCGGCAGCTCCCACTTGCTGAAGTCCGACCCCCGGACGCTCCCGGCGAGCCAGTTGAGGCCCCGCCTGTAGGCGAAGTCGGGCACCAGATAGCCCTTGGACTTGGCCTGGTCGAGAAAGTCCAGGACATAGGCGGTCAACCAGGCCTCGCGCTTGTCCCGCGAGCTCCACATGCCGAACGCGCCGTCGCTGCGCTGCATGGAGAGGACCCGGTGGACCGCCTTCTGCACCTTCTTCCTGATGCCGGCCTCGTCCTCGGCGAGGCCGACGGCCTCGGCGACCTCGCCGACATAGAGCAGCGGCAGGGCCCGGCTCGTCGTCTGCTCGGCGCAGCCGTAGGGATAGCGGTCGAGCGACCTGAGCAGGCCCGCGACGTCGAAATCCGGCTGGCCGCTCAAGCTGAGCAGGACCTCGCCGGTGCCGGGCACGAAATCGGCGAGCAGCGCGTCGTCGAAGCTCTCGCTGTCGCCCGGCGCGAGGCGTTCGGCGATGTGCCGGGTCACGACGGTCTGCGCCGGGCGCACCGCGAGGTCCCAGTGGCGCTCTACGGCGAAGCCCTCCGGGCCCTCGACGGTCATGACGATCTCGGCGACCCCGACGCGCATGCCCTTGAGACCGAGGGTGACCTCGCCGCGCGCGTCGCGCTCCAGCTCCAGGACGGATTCTTCGGCTCGCTCGGTGACGGCGACGGCGCCGCCGGCGCTGAGCTTGAGGCGGTAGGCGCCCACCGGTCCGTCCACGTTGTGCAGGCTCACGGTGGCGCGGCCCTCGTCCCTGGGCGCGAGGAACCGGGGCAGCGTCACCTGGCTCACCAGGGCGTCGCGGACGACGATCCGGGACTCGCCGTGGCCGACCTGGTTCCGATCGTAGACCACCGCCATGAGCCGCAGGCGGCCGTTGAAGTCCGGGATCTCGAGCGGAATGCGGGCCTGGCCGCTGCGGTCCAGCCGGACGATGCCCGAGAACAGCGCGACGGTCTTGACGCTGCTGGCGTCGAGCCCGCCCAGGTGGCGGCCAGCCGCGTCCGCCTCGGCGTCGCCGCCCTGGCGCACGCGGCCCTGGCGGCCCTCGGCGCTTTCGATCAGGTGCCCGTAGTTGTCGCGCAGCTCGACGGCGAGGCGGCGCTTGCCGAAGTAATGGTCCTCGGGCGACGGGGACGCGAAATCGGTCAGCTGAAGAATGCCCTCGTCGACGGCGGCCAGGGTGACGAAAGCGGGCCGGCCCGGGGTGACGCCGGTCACCTTGATGTCGAAGGCGACGGTCTGCCGCGGCGTGACCTTTTCCGGCGCGGAGATCTCGACCGACGGCGTGCGGTCGCTGAAGTCCCGGCCCAGCCAGGCGACGCCGATCGCGCGGGTGGGCCCGCGCTGGCCGCCGCCGGCCACCGGGCGGAACGCGGTCGCCGTGACATAGGCGCCGGCGTCCCAGTCCTCCTCGACCTCGAGCGCGACCGTCGTGCCGCCTTTCGGCACCTCGACCAGGCGCGTGGTGTCGAGGCGGTTGCCGGCCACGGTCAGCAGGACCTCTCCGGCAAAGGGCGGGCGGATATGGACCCTGGCCGTCTCGCCCGCCTTGTAGCTCTCCTTGTCCAGGGTGATTTCCAGCTTGTCCGGTACATCGGCGACCTGCGGGGCGGTGAACCAGCCGACGTGGAAGCGCACGCTGGTCGCCGCGCCGGTCGCCGGGTCGTGAACCTCCAGCCGGTAGCGGCCCCAGCCGTGCCTGAAGGCGAGCGCGGCCGGCGCGTCGGCCGCGAGCGACAGCGCGCCGCTCTCCAACGGCTCCTCGTGGATCAGGACCTTGTAGTTCCAGCGCAAGCGGCTGTAGTACCAGTGGTAGCGGTACTCCTCCTCGAACAGCTCGTAGGTCAGCCCCTCGGCCGCCCGGAGCGCGCCGTCGTGGCCGACGGCGATGACCTCGAAGCCGGCCTCCTGGCCCTTCTCGACCGCCCCGTCGCCGAAGCGCGGCTTGATGCCGATGGCGAAGGGCCGCGCGCGCACCGGCAGGCCGACGCTGCGGCTGACGGCCCGGCCGCCGGTCTCCGAGACCGAGGCGCGGACCACGGCCTTCAGCGGACGGGTCGTCTCGGGTGCCCCGTCGAGCCGCACGGCAAGGCGCGCCCGGCCCTCGCCGTCCGTCTTCTGCGGCTCGAGCTCCGCGCGCTTGGCCCGCCACTCTTCCTGCACCAGGCCGAACTTGAAGCCCTTGTGCATGGGATAGGGGTTCATGTCCTGGCGCAGAACGATCTCGCTCTCGACCCGGAGGCCGGCCGCCGGCGCGCCGTAGAGGAAGCGCGCGGCCAGCTCCACGGTGCCGTCGACGCCCGGCTCCAGGCGCTCGGCGGCGGGGGTCAGCTCGACCTCCATACGCTCGGGCACGAAGTCCTCGACCTGGAAGCCGACGCTGCCGACCGGCTCGCCCTCGGGATCGACATAGGCGCGCGCCGTCCACTGCCCGGTCCGCGCAGAGGCGGACAGCGGCAGCGCGAGATGATGGCCGCCCTGTTGGCCGGATTGGTCCAGCGTGAACCGGCGGTGTTCGGTGCCGTCGGGCCGGAACAGCTTGAGCACGACCGGCAGGTCCGGGGCGGCGATGGCCTTGTCGTCGCGCAGCAGGGTCATAAGGTGGACCGTCGCGCCGGGACGGTAGACGCCGCGATCGGTGTAGAGGTAGGCGTCGATCGGGCCCGGCGCCTCGCGCCCGCCCACGCCGCGGTCGGAAAGGTCGAAGGCCGGGCGGGTCAGGTCGAGGAAGTTGAAGTCGCCGGCCGCGCCGAACACCATCACGGCCCCGGGGCGCGCACCGCCACTGCCGCGCACGAGCCCGGGGGCAAAGCTCGCCTGGCCGTCGCCGCCGCTGACCGCGCGGGCCAGCTCGGCGTTGTTGCGGGCCACGAGGCGCACTTGGAGACCGCCGAGCGGCGCGGCGCCGTCGAGCGAGCGCAGGAACACGTGAAGCCCGTCGGCGCCCAGGTAGCTGCTGATGCCGATGTTGGAAACCACCACCCATTGGGTCGCCTGGAACTCCTTGGACGCCCGTTCGTCGGCCTGGTTGGCGACGACGATGTAGATGCCCGGTTCGGGATCCTCGAGGATCCGGCCGATGGGGATCGCCGTGGTGACCCGGCGGTTGGCTTGGGACTCGATGTCCAGGGTGCCCCGCCACACGAGCTCGCCGGACAGCGTTTCGACAAGGCTGGTCTGCGCGTTGCCGAGGATGGTGCCGATGCTGCCCTGGTTGATTTCCTGGATCAGGTTGCGGTCGTTGATGCGCAGCACCCGGAGGCTGGCCTTGTCGATGTTGACCGAATCCAGGGGAAGCTCCCGGCGTCCCTCGCGCGGCAGGATGTAGGCCGTGCCGCGGAAGCCCAGGCTGGGTTCGCGGTCCGGCACGATCGCGTCGAAGTGCTCGGTAGTTTCGGTGGCCAGACCGCCGGTGCCGGGCAGGCCCTTGAGCACGGTGATCCGGTAGCTCTTGCCGTGTTCGACGCCCGCGATGCAGAGCTGCTTGCCCCGCGCGCTGAAGGCCGCGGCGATCTCCGGTTCGAAGCGGACATAGTCCTCGTAGCGGAGCCCGCCGCGCTCCTGAAGGTCTTCGGAGAAGTTGAGGCAGACCCGTGGCTGGTCGCTCTCGGACTCGGTCTCCATGCCGGCCAGCTCGAGCTTCTTGTCCCGGCTGAAGAACGCCTCTTGACGCAGGGCGGGGCCCTCGACGGCCGCCGCCGGCCACGAGACCGCCAGCAGGACTGGAATCACGACGAAATGGCGCAGGCGCATGGGACTTCTCCTCTTCTTCCGGCGGCGACGCCGAGGCTCCTCGCCAACGACGCGTGCCGGCCCGATGTGCGATCCGCGTTGTCCCGGAGGCCTTCGGTCCCCAGATCTCGCGGAACTCCAGCTCATCCCGAGGCTTTCGCGACAAAGCGACGATTCTTGGGCGTCAATGTTGCGCAACTTTGGCGAAACCCGGCGGCCGATTGCGAAACTAGCCGCGGGGCTCTAACACGCCGTTAACGCGGACAGCGCTCATGCATGAGCAAGAGGTATACTCTTTCTCAACCCAGCGCCGGCCACAGTGTCCGGCCAAAGAGCAGCGCCTCGGATTTCGGAGCTCGACGGTCATGCGCCACCTTGCAGCGATTTTCGGACTGTTTCTGTCAACGGTCGCGGCCGATCCCGGACGCGCGGAGACTCGAGGCGCGCCGATCACCTTCCATTGCTCCCTGGACGCCCGCTGCCCCGAAATCCGCATCGCCGGCGATCCCTTCGCGACCCTCGACGGCAGGCCCTCGCCGTTCCGCGGTTACGGCGACCCCAGTCTGGAATACGACCCGGCGACCGGAACGCTCTGGCTGTCCTACACCTGGCTCGAGGCGCTGCCCTCCAAGGGGCTCTTCCCCTGGGCGCCGAAGGTGGACTTCGGCGCCAGCACGCATTTGGCGCGCAGCGACGACGGCGGCCGCAGCTTCCGCTTCGTAACCGCGGTGAACCGGACGCCCCGGACCAAGCATCCGGACAGCGGCGAGGACGGCCGGATGATGCACGAGGTCTCGACGCTGCTGCGCGAGCCCGAGGGCCGCTGGCAGATCCTCTGGCTGACCTATTTCGACCACCTCGGCAAGGGCCCCGAGAACAGGTCCGATTTCCACTTCGTGCGCGCCGGGGCCAGATCGCCCGAGACCCTCGGCCCCGGCGCGGAACCCTGGCTCGGCGGCCGGGCCGCTGCCGCCGGCTTCCGAGTCCGCCATCGCCTGAGCGCGCTGCCCGAGATCGCGGACTGCGCCGCCCTCACTGAACCCGGCCTGTTCGCCAAGGACGACGCCATCTACCTGGCCGCCGGCTGCATCGTCGTCGAGGGCGGCCGGCGCCGGCCCGAGCGCGAGCGCGTCGTGCTGCTGCGCCAGACCGCCGGCGGCTACCGCTACCTCGGCCAGCTGCTCGATTACGCCGACGCCGAGCGCCTCGGCGCGGCCCATCTGGAGCAGGCGGACCTCGCCCTGTCGCGTAGCGGCGAGGTGATCCTCGTCGTGACGCCGATCCGCCCCGCAAGCGATCCCAAGCACCAGGGTTGCGTCGTCTACACCGTCGACGACCTGGCGCGGGCGAGGGTGCGCCGTGACGAGCGAGAGCACGCCGTGCCCCGCGCGGTCATCACCGCCGACGGCAACGGCCTGGGGCCCGGCCTGTGCACATACGACGCCAAGAGCGAGACCGGAGTGATGATGGTGATCACCAGCTTCGATCTGCGCGCAAAGCCAGTCGATATCGTGTTCTCGCTGCGCGCCACCGGCGTCCATCCGTAACCGCCCGGCCTTGAGCGCGCAGCTTGGCCCGTGCCAAGCTGCGCCCGCCATGCCCGAACTGCCGGACATCACGGTCTATATCGAGGCGCTGGAAAAGCGCGTGCTCGGCGAGCCCCTGGAGGGCCTGCGCCTGGCGAACCCGTTCCTGCTGCGCAGCGTCGACCCGCCGATCAGGAGCGCCGAGGGCCGGCGGGTCGAGGGCTTTCGCCGCCTGGGCAAGCGTATCGCGATCGGCCTGGAGGGCGAGCTGTGGCTGGTGCTTCACCTGATGATCGCCGGGCGCCTGCACTGGCAGAAGCCGGGCGCCAAGCTGCCGGGCAAGCGCGGCCTGGCCGGCTTCGACTTCCCAAACGGCACCTTGATCCTGACCGAGGCGGGTTCGAAGCGACGGGCCTCGCTCCATGTCGTCCGGGGCGAGGCCGCGCTCGCTACGCACGACCCGGGCGGGCTCGAGGTGCTCAAAGCCGAGCTCGCGGCCTTCCGGGACGCGCTCGCGCGGGAGAACCATACGCTCAAGCGCGCGCTCACCGACCCGCGCGCCTTCAGCGGCATCGGCAACGCCTACTCCGACGAGATCCTGCACCGCGCGCGCCTCTCGCCCGTCGCCATGACACAGAAACTGACCGGTGAGGAGATCGAACGCCTGTACCGCGCCACGAGGGAGACGCTGACCTTGTGGATCGAGCGGTTGCGTGCCGAAGCCGGCGACGGCTTTCCCGAGAAGGTTACGGCATTCCGTGAAGGCATGGCGGTGCACGGCCGCTACGTCGAGCCCTGCCCCGACTGCGGCACCGCCGTGCAGCGCATCCGCTATGCCGCGAACGAGACGAACTACTGCCCGCGCTGCCAGACCGAGGGCAAGCTGCTGGCCGACCGCGCGCTCTCGCGCCTGCTGAAGAAAGACTGGCCGCGAACTATCGAGGACCTGGAGCGCCTGGGCGGAGCCGCCGGAGAGTGAGCGGGGCCTAGAGTCCGAGCACGTCGCGCATGCCGTAGAGTCCGGGCGCGCCGGTCCGGCGGGCGGACACCGAGGCCAATTCGGGCCAGGACTCCGTGAATCGCACCATCTGTCGTCGCTCTTCACAACAAACTCTTAAGAAATCTGGGCTAGCGTCGGCCAAAACACCGCCTGGCGGGCCCCAGAGCGTAGCGGCTATTTGTCTTTCTCAGGAGAAGAGTAATGAAATCCAAAGCACTGTTCAGTATTGCCATTGTCGGCGTCCTTGCCGCCGGCGCCGGCTATCTATGGTACGGGAAATCCGACCAACCGAGGATCCTCTTCATCGACTCCTATCACGAGGGATACGCTTGGAGCGACGGGATCACGGCGGGAATCGGCAAGGTGTTCGCCGACAACCAAGTCACCCTGAAGATTCATCGCATGGACACCAAGCGCAACAAGACCGAGGAGTTCAAGAAGAAGGCGGCGCTCACGGCCAAGGCCGTGATCGAGGAGTTCAAGCCCGACGTGGTCATCGCGACCGACGACAACGCCTCGAAATACCTGATCGTGCCGTATTACCGCGGCGGCCGTCTGCCCTTCGTCTTCGCCGGCATCAACTGGGACGCCTCGCGCTACGGCTTCCCGGCGAGCAACGTGACGGGCATGGTCGAAGTCAACGCCTCGGTGGCGTTGATGGAGGCTCTCCAGACCTTCTCCGGCGGGGTCACCATAGGCTTCCTCAGTGACGACACGGCTTCGACGCAAAAAGAACTGAAGAACTCCAAAGAGGTTCTGGGCCTTGAATTCGACAAGGTGACCTTGGTGAACACCTTCGAGGAGTGGAAGCGGGCCTACCTCAAGATGCAGGAGCAGGTGGACGTCCTGTATTTCTACAACAACGCGGGCATCAAAGGGTGGAACGATGTCGAAGCCTCTCGCTTCGCAGTCGAGAACGCCAGGATTCCGAGCGGTGCCGTGCAGGCCTGGATGGCGCCCTACGTGTTGTTGGTCTTTCCGAAGGATGCGACCGAACAGGGCGAATGGGCGGCGCTGACCGCGTTGCAGATCGCGAACGGCGTATCGCCGTCCGAGATTCCAATGGTTCAGAACCAGCGCACGACGCCGTTGATCAACAACAGCTTGGCCCGAAAGCTCCAACTCGACATTCCGGCTGAACTGATTGCGGGCACATCCACCTCCGTTCCGCGACAGTGAGACTTCGATGCGTGCCGGTCGCGTGAACCCGATCGAGGGCGATCCTCGATCGGGTTTGCCGGCCGAGGGCCGTTCGACGAACCCAGCCGGTCACTGCCCGTTGCGCCACCGGGCCCTGCGGCGCATTGCGGCCGTGGCCCCGGCCATCGTCATAAGTTGGGAAATCTTAATTAATTACAATTAATAATGGCATTTAGGCTGGCGCTCTTAATAACCAAACTTCTCTCTAAATACTCAGTTGTTTGAATATTATAACAATACAAACATAATCTAATATGTACAGGTATGTTTTGAGGGAAAGTTCTTCCTGTTAACCGGATGTTAAAAGAAAATTGCCATGGTTAACATAGCACTTTTATTTCAAGAGCTTACCCTGGATCTGGCCGGCGCCCAAGCGGTGCCCTAGGAGCAACAGTAATGAAACGCGGACTCAGCATAGCCCTCGGTGCCTGTCTCGTCGCACTCGGCGTTCACGTCGCCGAAGCCGGAGAGCTCAAATGGGTTGGATGCGGAATCTCGAAGCTCGGGTTTATGGAGGCCTTGGCGGAGGCCTACGAAAGGCAGACCGGGGTCACGATCGTTCTGGAAGGCGGCGGCGCGACCCGCGGGATTCGCGACGTCGCGGCCGGGACCGCCGACATGGGCGGAAGCTGTCGGCACAAGATCCTCGTCGACGAGGAAAGAAACACGAAATTGATTCCGGTCGGCTGGGATGCTCTCGTGGCGATCACACATCCCTCCAACCCGGTCAAGGACATCTCCTTGGCGAACCTCAAGGCGGTCTTCGAAGGCAAGATCACGAACTGGCGGGACCTGGGAGGGCCGAACGCGCCGATCGAGCTGGTCGTACGAAAGGGCAAAGTCTCCGGCGTCGGTCTTCTCGTCCGGGAACTCGTGCTGAAGAACCCCGATTACGTGTTTCCCGCCGGCGTAGCCCGGGAACCATCCTCGGGTCCCGTGGAGAAGCGCGTCGAGCGCAGCCCCTTCGCGCTGGCGTTTAGCGGAATCAGCAGCGCCCGGAAGCGCGACGTCGCCATGCTCGAGGTCGACGGGCAGGCCCCCACCTATGAGAACGTCGCCGCGGGCAAGTACAAGCTGATTCGGCCCTTGTATCTCGTCGTGCCCAAGAGCCCGAAGGAAGAGGTCGCCAAGTTCATGCGCTTCGCCACCGGACCCGACGGACAGAAGATCATCGAGCACCAAGGGACCGTGACCCTCTCGGACGGTGCCGGCCTGTGGACGGACTACCGCAAGGCCGTGCGCGAGGCCCAAAAGAACAAGGGCTCCTAGGCGTCCCTATTACTCCTGGGACCCGGCCGACCCGCTTCCACCAGTTCCCGCGGTCAGGCGCAAGACCTCCGGAGGCGGCGCCGGGCCCAGGGCGCGATCCGGCCGATAGCGAAACGTACCCTCGTTCGACCCGGAGCCCACCGGGCCCGACCGGCAAAACCTAGCCGTTCCAGTCCAGCACCACTTTGCCGCTTTGGCCCGAGCGCATGATCTGGAAGCCCTCCTCGAAGCGCGCGACGGGGAAGTGGTGGGTCAGGATCGGCGAGATCTCGAGGCCGCTCTGCAGCATCGAGGTCATCTTGTACCAAGTCTCGAAGATCTCGCGGCCGTAGATGCCCTTCAGCGTCAGACCCTTGAAGATCACCTGGTGCCAGTCGATGGTCGAATCGCCCGGCGGGATGCCCAGCATGGCGATGTGGCCGCCGTGGATCATGCTCTCCAGCATGTCGCGGAAGGCCTCGGGCGCGCCCGACATCTCCAGGCCGACGTCGAAGCCCTCGGCCATGCCGAGCTCCGCCATCACGTCCCGCAGGCTCTCGCGGCTCACGTTGACCGCGCGGCTCGCGCCCATCCGCTCGGCGATGTCGAGCCGGTAGTCGTTGACGTCGGTGACCACGACATGGCGCGCGCCGACGTGCCGCGCGATGGCTGCGGCCATGATGCCGATCGGCCCGGCACCGGTGATCACCACGTCCTCGCCGACCAAGTCGAAGCTGAGCGCGGTGTGCGTGGCGTTGCCCAGCGGATCGAGGATCGCGGCCACCTCGTCGCTGATGTTGTCCGGCAGGTGATAGGCGTTCATCGCCGGGATCACTAGGTACTCGGCGAAGGCGCCCGGCCGGTTGACGCCGATGCCCTGCGTATGACCGCACAGATGGCGCCGCCCGGCACGGCAGTTGCGGCACTGGCCGCAGGTGATGTGCCCCTCGCCCGAGACCCGGTCGCCGGTCTGGAAGCCACTGACCTCGCTGCCGGCATCGACGACCACGCCGCAGAACTCATGGCCCACGGTCATCGGCACCGGGATGGTCTCCTGCGACCATTCGTCCCAGTTGTAGATGTGGATGTCGGTGCCGCAGATCGCGGTCTTGCTCACCTTGACCAGCAGGTCGTTGTGCCCGACCTTCGGCTCCGGCACCTCCTCGAGCCACAGGCCCGGCTCCGGCTTCGCCTTTACCAGCGCTTTCATGGCGTCCGGTCCCCTTTTCGCCAGCAAATCAAGAAATCACCCCCAGCTGCCGCCCGACCTTGGCGAAGGCGGCTAGCGCCCGGTCGATCTGCGCCTCCGTGTGCGCGGCCGACATCTGGGTGCGGATCCGCGCCTGCCCCTTGGGCACCACGGGGTACGAGAAGCCGATCACGTAGATGCCCTCGTCCAGCAGCCGCGCGGCCATGTCCTGGGCCAGCTTGGCCTCGCCCAGCATGACCGGGATGATCGGGTGCTCGCCCGGCACCAGGGCGAAGCCGAGATCTGCGAGCCCGGTTCGGAACCGGCGGCTGTTGCCGGCGAGCCTTTCGCGCAGCTCCGCGCTCTCCTCGAGCATGTCGAGCACCGTGATCGAGGTGGCTGCGATGACCGGTGCCAGGCTGTTGGAGAAGAGATAGGGCCGCGAGCGCTGCCGCAGCCACTCGACGACCTCCCGGCGGGCCGCGGTATAACCGCCGGAGGCGCCGCCCAGGGCCTTGCCCAGGGTGCCGGTCACGATGTCGACGCGCGCGGCCACGCCGCAGTGCTCGGGCGTGCCGCGTCCGCCGGCGCCCATGAAGCCGACGGCATGGGAATCGTCGACCATCACAAGAGCGCCGAAGCGCTCGGCCAGGTCGCAGATCGCCGGCAGGTTGGCGATGACGCCGTCCATGGAGAAGACGCCGTCGGTGGCGATCAGCCGGAAACGGCAGTCCTTGGCCTCCTCGAGCCTGGCCTCCAATTCCGCCATGTCGTTGTTGGCGTAGCGCAGTCGCCTGGCCTTGCACAGCCGGATACCGTCGATGATGCTGGCGTGGTTGAGCGCGTCGCTGATCACGGCATCCGTCTCGTCCAGGAGGGTCTCGAACAGCCCGGTGTTGGCGTCGAAACAGGACGAATAGAGGATCGTGTCCTCGGTGCCGAGAAAGGCCGAGATCCGCTCTTCCAGCTCTCTATGGACGGTCTGGGTGCCGCAGATGAAGCGCACCGAGGACATGCCGAAGCCGTAGCGCGCGAGCGCCGCCCGGGCCGCCTCGACCAGCGCCGGATGGCTCGACAATCCGAGATAGTTGTTGGCGCAGAAATTGACCACCTCGCGCCCGCCGACCTCGATCGCCGGCGCCTGCGGCGAGGTGATGACCCGCTCGGCCTTGTACAGGCCGGCGGCCCGAAGGGCCGCGGTCTCACGGCTCAAGTGGTCGAGAAAAGAGCGGTCCATCGGCGCCACCCTCGAGCGAGATTGCCGGACGGAGTCCCGGATGCGCGACCAATGCGTTAGCACAGATTGGCGGGCAAGGCCAATCCCGAGCCGCGCGGCCTGCACCCAGCGAACCGCAGACCGGATCTTGGGTCAAATATGGGACATGGGCGGAGATGTCTTGAATCCGGTTGCCGTTTGCCTCACATTGATTGGTTCAATCGTACTAGATTAGGGAGCCTTGGGGGCGCAGCTTCCGGGCATTCGGCGTGATCGGCCGGAAACTTAACGAAATGTAAACACCCGTTCGGCAGACTGCCCCGCCTTTATCCTTCGGCACGCCGGTCGGGGATGATAGGCTGCGTCGCCACGTAAGTCGGATATAATGCGCACACCCACCCGGTACCTCCTCCTCGGCATCCTCCTGTCGGCCGTCCTACCGGCCGCTGCCGTTTCCGCGGAAGCACCGGGGAGCGTCGCCCTCTCCTACCACCTCTGGGAGGGCGGACTGCACGCATTCAGCTTCGAGACCCGCCTCGACCGCGGCGACAATACCTACAGCGTCAACCTCGACGCACGCACCGAGGGGCTGGTCAAGCTGCTGTACCCTTTCAAGCTGAAGGCGCGCACCGACGGCATCGCGGATGAGGACGGGCTGAGGCCCACGCATTACCGAAGCACCTCCAAGAAGCGCGGCAAGAAGCGTCGCCAGGACATCATCTACCTGAACGACGGCTCGCTCGACGTGCGGGTGGAACCGGAAAAGGATGCCAAGCGCCAACTTGAGATGCCGGAGACCCTGAAGTCCGGCACGGTCGATCCGGCGAGCGCCGTGTTCTCGATCATCGAGGCCTTTACCCGTATCGGCCGCTGCGAAGGCAGCATCCCGGTCTACGACGGCCGGCGGCGTTACGACCTGGTGGTCACCCAGGTGGGCACGCGGACCCTCCGGCCGAACAGCTACGGCATCTACAGTGGTCCGGCGACCGTGTGCCGGGTCGCCGTCGAGCCGCTGGCCGGTTTCAAGAAGAAGAAGCGGTCCCGCCGCGCCTTTCCGTCCACCGTGAAGGTGTGGATGGCCCCGGTCGCCGAAGGCGAGGCCGCTGTACCCGTGCGCCTCGAGGGCAAGACCAACAAGGGCCGTATGGTGCTGCACCTGGTGGAAGCCCAGCAGCAGAACCGGATTGAACGCGCCGCCCGCTGAGTGCCTCGCCACCCTCACCCGCGGCCCTGGAGAGGAAGACTTGCGCAAGGAGGACGAACATTGGGGCTGCGGTATGGCCCGATGCGTTCATGAGTTCGCGAGCGCCGGCCCCGCGAATCTGCTGTCCACCGGACGTCGTGGGCCCGGCCTTACAAACGGTCTAATGATCGAAGAATCCAAAACATGACAACAATGACCATAGAGGCGCCGCGGGAACGAATTAAGGCCCGCGGCGGCCATCATCCGGCCCGGTTCCTCCAAAACCTGAAGTGGTTCGCCCAGGCCTTCGCAGTGGGAGCGTTCTGGCAAGTCGCCGCGCGGTTGCCGACCGATCGGGCGTCCTCACTGGGACGGTGGATGTTGAGGGCCATGACACCGCGCCTCAGCAGAACCCAGCGCATCAGGCGCAACCTGCGCCGGGCTCTCCCGGGCAAGAGCGGGCCGGAGATCGACGAGCTAGCCCGGGAGGTCTGGGGAAGCGTGGGCCAGCTTTTGGCTGAATATGCCCACCTCGAGGCGCTTTGTATCGATGGAGCCGAGGACCGCGTCGAGGTGGTGCTGGACTGGGACATCGAGGCCTACCGCCGCGCGGGCAAGCCCGTGGTCTTCGTCACGGCGCATTTGGCCAACTGGGAACTGACAGCCGCCATGGCCGTGGCGATGGGCGTTCCCCTGACCGTCGTCTACAACCCCATGAGAAACCCCTTCATCGACCGCATGCTGCAGCGCAAGCGCCGCGCCGTGGGCTGCAACTTCGTCACCAAGAAAGCGGCCAGCCGCCGCCTCCTGCGCGACCTCCAGAACGGCACCTCTGTCGGCCTGCTCGTCGACCAGAGGGTCCGAGAGGGCGAGCCCGTGGCGTTTTTCGGCCGGGATGCGCTCACCTCGATCTCGCCGGCGCGACTGGCGCTGAAGTTCGATTGCGATCTCGTCCCGGTCCAGGTCGAACGGACCGGCGGCGCACGGTTCCGCGTGACGTTCCACCACCCGGTCAAGCCGGATGGCGACGCCGCCGACAGCCAGACACGGGCGCTGCAGATGACCCGCAAGATCAACGAGCGCTTCGAGGCCTGGATCCGCAAACGGCCCGAGCAATGGATCTGCTGGAAGCGCCGCTGGCCCGACACGGCCGGGGCCTGAATAGCTTTGAGAGCCGTGCGCCTTCGGGCGCGAAGGGACTCGCGGTGGCCGGCCGCCGCCTTGACTGGTCCGCGGACGGGAGTTAACCACTCGTAAACCATACTGCAGATACCGTGCCGAGCGTGCCTACTGCCCTTTTTTTGCCCCTTTCCCCCTCCATAAGGGCCGCCTTAACCTCGGTCCGGGCTCGAGGTGACTTTACTCGCGTGGTGACGGGTGTCTTGTAACGTGCGGATTTCCGGGAGCGGACGCCTGTGGTTGTCGGCGGCCGCCACATGCTATGATTCTGCCGGGCCGATTCGCCGCCGCCGGCCGGCTCGGGGGCGGACCTGGCTCGGCACCGGCAACAGCCGCGGTTTGGTTCGCGCGATCAAAGGCTTGGCGGGAGAAAGGCTGGGTGAAGCCATGGGACGGGTCATACGGTGACGGCCTCTATGCCATCCAAGCGGTACCGCCGCCTGCTCGCTTCGCGGCAATTCGCCCTGCGGGAGCCCGATGAAAAGATGACCGTGGCAAGCCAAGGCAACGCGCCGGCGCCTGGAGAAACCCAGGCTTTCAAGCTGCGCGGCGGTTCCTATACCCTGCTGGTCCTGCAGCTCGTCGACCTCAAGAACCCGAACTTCTTCCAGTGGCTGCTGGACAAGATCGCCCAGGCGCCGAATTTTTACCGGCACGCGCCGGTCGTGCTCGACCTGGAAGGCCTGGCGGGGTCGGGGCCCTTCAACTTCGCCGAACTCGGCCGGCGTCTGCGCCAGCATAAGCTGGTACCGGTCGGCGTCCAGAACGGCACCGAGGAGCAGAACCAGGGCGCCATCAACGCGGGCATGAGCGTTTTCCCCATGTGGCGCGCGGCCCAGCCCCTGGAGGAGCCCGCCGTCGCCAAGCCGTCGGCCGAGCCCCCCGCCAAGCCGTCTGCCGAACCGCCCGCCAAGCCATCCGCAAACCAGTCCGTCAAACCCTCCGAACCGCCCGTGCAGGCGGACGGCGGAACCACGCTGGTCACCAAGCCGATCCGCTCCGGGCGCCAGGTTTACGCCCAGCAGGGCGACCTGGTCGTGCTCAGTACGGTGAGCGCCGGGGCCGAACTGCTCGCCGACGGGCATGTCCACGTCTATGGCGCCCTGCGCGGCCGCGCGCTGGCCGGCGTCTCGGGCGATACCTCGGCCCGCATCTTCTGCCGCAGCCTGCAGGCGGAACTCGTTTCGATCGCCGGACACTGGCTGGTCAGGGAGGATATGGACGACCACCTGATCGGCCGGACCGTCCAGATCTATCTGAAGGGCGACCTGTTGGTGATCGAGCCGATGTCCTGAACCGTCCAATCAACCCAGCAACCCTCGGAGAACTTCGTGTCCAAGATAATCGTCATGACGTCCGGCAAAGGCGGTGTCGGCAAGACCACCTCCGCCGCGTCCTTCGCCGCCGGTCTCGCGCTCAGGGGCCACAAGACCGTGGTGGTGGATTTCGACGTGGGCCTGCGCAACCTCGATCTCGTGATGGGTTGCGAGCGCCGCGTCGTGTTCGATTTCATCAACGTCATCAACGGCGACGCGCGGCTGAAGCAGGCGCTGATCCGGGACAAGCGGGTCGAGAACCTGTGGATCCTGCCGACCTCGCAGACGCGCGACAAGAACGCCCTTACGAAGCCGGGGGTCGAAAGGGTTCTGGGGGCGCTCCGCCAGGAGTTCGATTTCATCATCTGCGACAGCCCGGCGGGCATCGAGAAGGGCGCCCTCATGGCGCTCTACTTCTCCGACGAGGCGGTCATCGTGACCAACCCGGAGATCTCCTCGGTACGCGACAGCGACCGCATCCTGGGCGTGCTGGCGAGCCGCTCGCGCCGCGCCGAGCTGGAGATGGAGCCGGTCAAGGAGCACCTGCTGCTGACCCGCTACGACCTGAACCGCGTTGAGACCGGCGAGATGCTGACCGTCGACGACGTGATGGAGATCCTGGCGATCCCGCTTTTGGGCGTGGTTCCGGAAAGCCAGTCGGTGCTGCGCGCCTCCAACCTCGGGTCGCCGGTCATTCTCGATTCGGCGTCGCAGCCGGGCCAGGCCTACGCCGACGCGGTCGGCCGCTTCCTCGGCGATTCGCTCGAGCATCGCTTCCTGACCGCCGAACGGCGCGGGATCTTCCAAAGGCTGCTGCGGAGGTCGGCATGAGCCTTCTCGATCTGTTCAGAAGGCAGCCGCCCTCGGCGCCCGCGGCGCGTGAGCGGCTGCAGATCCTGATGGCGCACGAGCGGGCCGGCGTGAGGGGGCCGGACTACCTGCCCAAGCTGCACAAGGACCTGCTGCGCGTGTGCAAGAAGTACATGCAGATCTCGGACGACAAGGTCTCGGTCCGCGTCGAGGAGCTGGGCAACGTCTCCATGCTCGAGGTCAACATCGAGCTGCCGGGCGGCGGCGCCTACGCCAGATAGGTGGCGGCCCGGGGCGGCCGAAAATGGCCCGGGTCGCTTCGGCGCGGTCAGCTCGGGCCGCGCGAGGGCGCTCTGCGGTAGACGAGGTACCAGAAGGTCAGGGCCGAGAGCGCGCCGACGAGCGCCGCGAGGCCAGTGCCTCGTGAAAAGACCCGTTCGGGAAGGCTCCCCGCTTCGGTCGACGCGAGATAGCCGAGACCCACGCCCGCCGCCACGCCGACGAACACGCCGCCGGCGACAAAACACCACCAGAGTTCCAGGCTCAGCCGTCTGAGGGTCAGCACGATCGGCAGTCCGATCGCTATCGCGGAAACGCCGCTGATCGCCGTATAGACAAAATACATCTGCCCGAAGAGGCCCAACGCGTCCCCCCAGGCACCGACAAGGGTGGGGGCCTCAGCATCGACGATCCGGCCGACCAGGGCCGGGCTCATGAAGACCACGGCCAGCACGAAGGGCACGTGTACGGCTACGCAGAGACCCACGAAGACCCGGCGCCTATAGGCATAATCGACGAATTCCATGTGACACCGACTTATACCAAAGGTCACTGATAATGACGCATTTCATGGGAGCGAATCGGGTCGCCGGGCAGGCGCGGTGCGCAGCGCGATGCGTGCATCGGGCAAGCGCCGCAACGCCCCCGGCGCCCCGATCCGCCCCACCCGCAGGGCCGGGCGCTTTTGGCCGCCAGCCGCGTTGTGCGCTGCTTGTTGTACCCGCACAACCGCGCAGCGCGCGCCTTGCTGGCGGACAAAATCGCCTCGGTGAAATGAGTCATTATCAGTGACCTTTGGTATTACCAGACGCTGCTACCACCCGGGAATATCGATCTCGAGCCGAGGCAGAGGTACCGCTGCGGGCGGATCAGCCGTCCGCTGGCGCGGCGTTTCGGCTCAGACCGCACTGCCGAGATCCGCGAGCGCCTGCAGGCGGATCGCCCGGCCGGGGCGCGCGCCGGTGGTCTCGCCGTCCCGCCAGACCGCGCGGCCGTTGACCAGCACCAGGTCGATCCCGGCGGCCGGCGTCTTCGGCGCCTCGAAGGTGGCCGTGTCGATCACCGTTTCCGGGTCGAACAGCACCAGGTCGGCAAAAGCGCCGGGCCTAAGGGCGCCGCGTTTGGCAAGGCCGAAACGACGGGCCGGCAGGCCGGTCATCCGGTGCACGGCCTCTTCGAGCGGGAACAGCCCGACGTCGCGCGCGTAGTGGCCCAGGACGCGCGGGAAGGTGCCCCAGAGGCGTGGGTGCGGGAACGCGTCGTGCGGCAGGCCGTCGGAGCCGATCATGGTCCCGGGGTAGGCCAGAATGCGCCGCACGTCGGCCTCGTCCATGGTGAAGAAGATGCCGCCGGCGGGCTGCAGCGCCTCGGCCGCTTCCTGGAGCCCGAGGCCCATCTCCCGTGCGATCCCGGCGAGGTCGCGGCCGGCGACCTCGGGCCGCGCCTTCGACCAAGTGACGATGACTCGGCTCGCCTTCTCAATGAAGCTCCGCTCGAGCACGGTCGAGGCCGCGTTATAGGGATAGGCGTCGAGGCCGACCGCCTGGCCCTGCCGGGCCCGGTGGATCAGGGCCAGGGTCTCGGCCGAGCGCCCGTGGTTCGCCTCGCCGGCGCACTTGTGGTGCGAGATCACGACCGGCACCCGGGCCGCGCGGCCGATCGCGAAGGTCTCCTCCAGCGAGTCCATGACCCGGTCGGCCTCGTTGCGCATATGCGTGCTGTGGAGGCCGCCCGCGACGCCCACCGCCTCGGCGAGCGCGATCACCTCGCCGGTCGGCGCGGCCGCCGCCGGCGCGTAGTCGAGCCCGGTCGAAAGCCCGATCGCGCCGGCCTCCAGCGCCCGCTCGAGCGCTCCGCGCATGGCCGCGATTTCGGCGCCGCTAGCCGGACGGTCGAGATCCTCCATGGCGCCCGCGCGCAAGCTGGAATGGCCGACCTGGCAGAGTGCGTTGACCGCGGCGGGCGTGCCGTCCAGGCGATCGAGATAGGGCCCGAAGTCGGCGAAGAAGCCCTCGGCGCTGTCGCAGACGAGGTCGAGCGGCGCGGGCGGCGGCCGGCGAAGCGCGAGCGGCGCCAGGCTGACGCCGCAGTTGCCGGCGACCACGGTCGTGACCCCCTGGCTCACCTTGCAGGTCATCGCGGGGTCGATGAGGAGGGCGCGGTCGTCGTGGGTGTGCACGTCGATGAAGCCGGGCGCCACGGCCCGGCCGCCCGCCTCGATCTCGACCGCGCCCTTGATGCGGCCGAGGTCGCCGAGCGCCGCGATGCGGTCGTCCGTGACCGCGATATCGCCCTGGAGCGAAGGCCCGCCGGTGCCGTCGATCAGCCGCGCGCCCCGGATCACCAGATCGGCCTTGTCGGAGTCTGCCATGTTCATAATCGAGCTCCCCCCCGTAGGCCCTCGAGCAATTGGAAGGCACGCATCATAACGGCGGCTTGCAGGCTCTCCCAGGGCGAAACCATCCGGCGCTTCCGCCGTTAGCGGACACTGGGTTCATTGCGGCGCACCCAATCGCCTGGACGTCTCAAGATCGCGTAGCGCATTCGCTTCCTTGCCGAGGTCCATGAAGATCCGGCCACGGAGTTCGTAGGCAGGTCCCGACATCGGATCAAATCGGATAGCGCGGTTGATGTCGGAAAGTGCCTTCTGCAGGTCGCCGAGCGTCCGCCACGCCTTTGCGCGCGAGATGAGCGCACTAATGTGAGACGGTTTGGCATCGAGTATGCGGGAGTACGCTTGAACTGCGGATAGAGCCTCGCCCAACGCGGAATGAGCCAGGCCCTGGTTGTAGACCGCGTCCAAGTCCTTAGGATCGATTCGCGCTGCTTCGGAGTAGTCTGCCAAGGCGTTCCTATAGGATCCCATCCGATAGTGTGCGTTGCCGCGCGCCTTATGGGCCGGCGTGAAGGCGGGGGCCAGCTGGATCGCTCGAGACAAGTCCGCGATGGCGTCGCCTGGGCGCTCGAGCTTCATCAGAGTGAGCGCCCGGTTATAGATGACCGGCGCTACGTCGGGAGAGAGGCCGAGAGCACGATCGTGGTCGATCATGGCAGAGTCGAGCTGGCCTTTCCGACGATGGACAGCAGCTCGATTGTGCAGGGCCGGCACGAAATCGGGGTTCCGTTCCAAGATGGTGGTGTAGTCGGCAAGCGCTCCGTCGAGATCGGACACCTCGGCAAAGGCCACGGCGCGGTTGAAGAGCGCAGATGTGTTCTGCGGGTCAAGAGCCAACGCCTGGCTATAGAGCTCGATGGCTTTGCCCGTCTCGCCCGCCTCGAAGTGGCGGTTGCCCCGCGCAATGAGCGTTTCGATCGCGTCGGAGCGGGTGGCCGGCCCCGATCCGGTCGCGGAACCGATCCGATCCGATTTCAATGCCCTCGGGGGTGACAAGACGGGCCCATCAGGCGCCTGCACGCCGCTCCCCGTCTGAAGCGCAACCACAAGAGCTGCGGCAATGAGAAGGCCCTGCAGCATACCAGGGTCATCCGTCCACGACGGGCCGACGCTTGATGAAACTGTTCATGGCTTTCGCGCGGTCATGGTCCAGGATTCCGCCTTGTTGCACCGAACGGGCATGACAAGAAGCACGCTCGCCTTTTCCGATCTTTCGATTGCCGCCGGCGTCAGATCACTCACGAAGAGCTTCCTAGGCCAAGGTCGCATTCCGTCTCGCAATCATCTGCACCGGTGCGATGCGGCCGCGCTCGATATTGCTCAGGGTGTTCCTGAACTTCTCGCGGGCGGTCGCGCCCATGACGATATGGATCCCAAGGGGCGGCGGCCCATCCGAGGCGGCGCCCAGGCTCTGCGCAAAGAAGTCGAGAGCAAAATCCGTCCGGTCTTCGACCTCGCGAACCTCGAACCCCGCGCGTTCGAGCAGCGTGCGCATATCTTCCGGCGTGACCAGGTGGCTTGTTTCCGGGGTTTGCGCCCAGGGCACCGGAAAGGTGAGATCTTCGCCACTCTTTCTCATTACGTCATAGATGCAGAGCGTGGCGTCAGGCTTCATCACGCGTGCGATTTCGGAATAGAGCGTTGTGCGATCAGCGATATTCATGGCGGCATGAAGTGTGATCGCGGCGTCGAAGATTTCGCGCTTGAACGGTATGGCAAGAGCGCTTGCGACCTTGAACGATACCTTGTCGCTGAGGTCGGTTCGGTCGGTCAGCATCCTTGCGACATCGATATACTCGGGCGTCAGGTCGATGCCGGAGACGCGGCACCCGATATTTTCGGCCAGGTATCGTACCGCGCCGCCGATGCCGCATCCGACGTCAAGAACATGGCTTTCCTTGCTCAAGGCCAATTTCGATAGGGCATGGGCTGTCGCCTTGCGCCCGCCTATGTGGAACTCTTCGACCGGTGCCAAATCATCCGGCTGCAAGCGATCGATGTTGGCACCGGAGGCTTCGAGTCCCTCGAGGATTCGCCCCAGCAATTCCGCATCGCCGTAATGCTCCGCAACTGCCCTTTCGATATTTCTCACACTCTTTCCCCTCGTGAACATTCAGAAAGCCGACGGTATAGAGATGTCTCAACTAAAGATGCCCATTCCAATTTCTGTCTAGGTTCTCTGTTCTATTGAGCTCCAGGACTGATCAATTCGACGTCAGGCGGCATGAACGAACAGTGCAACGATGCACACCACCCCAGAGGCCCACGCGAATGTTCGCAG
>Ga0224509_10000079_pt1 | contig 23202 bp, 21 predicted proteins | sample SF_Jan12_sed_USG_5_FD_170158 | JGI IMG/M metagenome (GOLD analysis project Ga0224509, IMG submission 170158) | Sediment microbial communities from San Francisco Bay, California, United States - SF_Jan12_sed_USGS_24 | ecosystem: Environmental > Aquatic > Marine > Sediment | place: USA... | reverse complement strand
CTGAGGACCAGCCGTGCACCGAGTGAACGCAGGATCCAGGCCGAGCTATCAGTTGGACAGTGCGTGTCATCATGAAAAGTACTTCTGGCGTGATCAGGCGGCAGTTGGAGGTGGAACCTAGTTGTCATGTTCTTACGCCGAAACGGAAACCTTCCGCTCTGACCCCTGTAAGACGCTATTTTCGCAACTAAAATTGACCTTCAGAGGCTGTTCGACAGCCTCCCGTAAGCCTTGATTTGTCATTCTGAGCACGAGCATCTTCTGTGAGATGGTGCTTACTTTTATCCTTATGCGGCCAATTGGCAATTGTGCCCTAAATAGGTTTCACTAGAGACTGTGAAAGTCGCACCACATTCAACCTCGTTAGGAATGTCACGCATATGACGGGTCTTACATTGGAGGTGAAGTTGCTGATCAATGTGAGGCAGTTTGAAAATGAGTTCAAACTGAGAATCTCTATTGATGGATTCGACCTCAATCCCAGTGCTTTTTGGGCAATTTACCGAAATGCACCTCTCAGAGATATCCAGTACCACGGTTTGACAAGTCTCGTTTTCCAAGACCTCCGTAATTGTTATCATGCATTTCTTCATGACCCCCTCCTTCGATTACGACTTATCCAAAAAATCATCAACCCTTGCCTCTTTATTAAGGCAAGTGGCATGCCAACTCTGCAGCAAATGAATGAAATTTAAAACATTCATTTAACAAAATGATATTATTAGATATTTTTATACATCTGAGGAGGAGACACCGAGAAGAAACCAATCTCGTTTTATTGAGAAAAAGTCAACTAAGTTGACAGCTCTTCTATGGTCGTACAAAAAATCTTTATTTTCGGGAAGTTACACGGTGCAAACTAGGTTGGCAGACTGATGTCAATTAGCTTGGCAGCAGTGCCGATCAACGGGAAGAACTCTCAAGGCTTGTTTTTACGTCCCGCCTAATCGGTTATCCGATAATATCCCCATGCCTCTACTGGTCTAACCCGGATACATAATATGGGGAGATGTCATCTGATTGATAACACTAAAAAAAGCCCCCGCTGGTCAGTCCAGCGAAGGCCATAGTGAGCAATTTGGTGCGAACCACTGTATCATTTGGGAGATTCAAATGGAGGCTTGAGCTCAGCCTTCAATGCTTCCATGATAGCGAACCTGTGGCACTTGTCACAGAGAAAGTAAGACCCCCAAGGAATGAAATAATCTCTCCTACCTTGCACCACGTAGGAATAGGTAACTCCACAATTGGCACACTTCGTCTGAGAGTTAGTTTTCATTTTCCGTGTTCCTTCTTCTCAGCGGAGTGAGTGCAGGGAGTCCAGCAGGAAGCCAATTGAGGTTTGTGGGTATTCGCTAGCACGGGGAATGCAGCATACTCTTAGGTTAATGTAAACCTGTTGATTATGTCAATCCGTAAAACCACCATTTTGCTGAGGCAAGCGGGCAGCATGGGGTATAAGAAGGATTGCCTAGCCTTTCGATTGCAGCTCTGTGAGGCGCAAAAAGAGAACATCGTCGGGTGGGATAAAAAAGCAGAGCCAAAGCTCCGCAGGGTTCTTTGACATATGAATAGCCTGCCCCAAAAAGGGGCCGGGCAACACTCCTATTACTATAACCAGCGAGTTGATGAATGCTAATATCTATGCCTACGCTGCGGACGTTTACGTTTCGCTTCAGCTTGGTTAACCTTTATACTGCGACCACTAAAAGCCTTACCATTCAAAGCCTTGATCGCCTGGTCAGCTTCCGAGTTGCTCGGCATTTCCACAAAGCCAAACCCCTTAGATCGTCCTGAGAACTTATCAATGATGATTTTCACACTTGCCACTTCGCCGAACTCAGAAAAGGCATTTCTCAGATCGTCCTCTGTGACGTCATGGGCTAAGTTGCCGATATACATATTCATAGAAGCAATCCTCCATTAACGTGCGTTGATTCAATTTGCGCTATTGAATAATCAACAGCACAAATTAAACAATAGGGATCAGCCGACTCTCCACTAATTCTTTGATACTCAAAACACCTAACCACGCATCATCTGTTGCAGTTGCCCATGCAACAAAAAGAAAGGGCTTCTCGTCTGATATAGGCGAGACGCCCGTGATAAGTGTGTTGCTGCCAATTAAAGCTTCGTGACGTTCTTGGCCGCAGGCCCTTTGGTTCCCTCTCCAACCTCGAAACTCACCTGGTCACCTTCAGCGAGGGTCTTGAATCCGGGCATATTAATGTCGGAGTGGTGAACGAATATGTCCCCTCCGTCATCCTGCTCAATGAAGCCGTAGCCTTTCTGCTCACTAAACCACTTTACAGTTCCTTCTGCCACAGTGCTGACCTCCTTCAAAAAGTTTCTGTTATGGTCCCAAATCTCAGGTCACCGCTTTGGCAAAGGAAACGACCCTTCAGAGCGAAACCGACCTTTCAATATGACTGGACCCTTAGTACGTGCACATTAATCTCTATAGGTCGCTCAGTCAAGCCTCAAGTTAAAAGAGGTCGGAGAGTTTCTGTTATGATGAGAAACAGGCAAGATCCTGATCGGTTAGTTGGACTGCATATTAGTCCATTGGGCCGGCCATAGCTATCAGTAGAGCGACCCCCCAAATAATGGAAATGTAGGTACGACTAGGTGTCATCAAGATGTTGGTGGGGATACCTGTGATGGGAAATTGTAGATAGTTTGCCAAACACGCAAGTGGAGCCGAAGTTGGATTTGTTAAAGGTATGATTTAGAGATGGCAAAAATCTGAGGTTTCACCAGCTAGCTCCACAGGCGGGACACATTCTGTCAGTCGGCGTAACCATTGCGGCGAGTTTGCACTTCGGGCATTTGCCGGGGTGGACTTTGACTCGTCTGATTTCGTCAGGATCCAGATGGCTACTCATTACTGCTCTTTTCAACCAAGACAGCTATGTAGTTTCGGTCTTCAGGTGAGATTTGGATGAACTGCACACCCATACCGAACACTGTTCTATTGTCAATAGTAAAGCTACCTGACCAAATCTTTTCGACAGCTACAGAAATGGTTCGCTGTTCGGAAGGCTTTAGAAGAATAGAAAAGCTTTCTCCAATCTCAGGCTCTTTTGAGCAGAAGATGAATACACCGTCGACGCTAATGTCCTTTGTCTCTCCTTCTAATGGACCTTGCGGAGTTTCCACTACGGCGGGCCACTTAACCAGGATTCTGGGATGGAGTCGTCTTTCTATACCCATATTTTTTCTTGGCGAGACTGCTTCTCCGCCTCTTCCTCTCTTCAGTCTATGCTTCAGGCTTGCTCCCCACCGGAACCGTTGGGGATACCGAGGTGGCTGTGAGATGGTCTGTTCTCATTTGATGTCGATACAAACGAATTCCCCACTTTCGTCACGGATACATATATTTTTTTTATCGTAACTCGTCATATCTCCGCATCTGGGGCATGCAGGCCGATTCTTAATGAGGGTCTCCATATCAAAGCTCTTCTTATCTTTGAAGCTAATAGACGACGGAACCAATTCTTGGCACCGCATGCAACGAACATGGATTTCTTTGCCTTTGGACACGTTGAACCTCCCACTTCTCGTTTGCCAACACCCAGACGATATCGTCCTCGGTATGGGCCGAAACTGCTTGGCTATCTAATTAGTAACCATACCATAAGCCAAGAGAAAAAAGAAAGCCCCTCGACACTGGGGAAGTCCCCGCGAACCAACTGCTTCAAGCCGACATGGTCTTTGGCAGGAAAGCCTATGGGGATTTAAGAGACTTGTGCAGCAAATCAACGCGAAAGAATTAACAGTTCACGCCTTGACCACATTGGGTTCATCGTCACGGTAGACACCGCGGGTGTCCACTATGAGCGATGCGTGGGCGGCAATGAGATCATAGGGAAAATCGTCGTGATCGGTAATCAACAGCACACAATCAAGGTGTTGAAGCGCTTCCGGGGTCAGCTCCACAGACTGCAATTCAAATTGGTGCCGACGCATGGGGGGAAATACCGGAACGTGAGGATCACTGTAACATAGGTCCGCTCCCTTGCTCCTAAGGATTTCCATAATCTCCATGGCCGGCGACTCCCGAGGATCGTCAACATTTTTCTTGTAGGCCAGGCCCAGCACCAGTATCTTTGCCCCCTTGAGCGACTGACCCTTTTCATTCAAGGCATCTATCACCTTCCCCACCACCCATTGGGGCATGGCCGTATTCACCTCTCCGGCAAGTTCTATGAAGCGCGTGTTAATCCCGTATTCTCGAGCCTTCCAGGTCAGGTAAAAGGGGTCAATGGGAATGCAGTGTCCGCCTAAGCCCGGACCTGGATAGAATGGCGTGAATCCGAAAGGCTTGGTGGCAGCAGCATCAATAACCTCCCGAATGTCTATTCCCATCCGATCCGCCACTATCTTGAGCTCGTTTACCAGCCCGATGTTCACCGCCCGGTAGATGTTTTCCAATAGTTTGGTTAACTCAGCTGCCCGGGTAGAAGACAACGGCACAACCTGCCCCACCACCATACTGTAAAGGACTTGGCCCACCTCCAAACACTCTTTGGTTGAGCCGCCGCAAACCTTAGGGATATTCTCGGTATTGTAAATGGGATTGCCCGGATCCTCCCGCTCCGGTGAATAGACCAAGAAAACGTCCTTGCCGATTATAAAACCGGACTTCTCAATTCTGGACCGAAGTTCCTCCTCGGTGGTGCCCGGATAGGTGGTGCTCTCCAGGCTGATCATCTGTCCCCGCCGCAGGTACGGTTGCAATGACTCAATGGTATGGCGCACATAAGATAGATCCGGTTCACGATGTCTGTTGAGAGGGGTTGGCACACAGAGAATGAGCACATCTGTTTCAGAAGCCCGACTGTAGTCACTGGTGGCATCAAAAAGAGGCACGGTCTTTCCTCTTCCTAGCTGCACCTCCTGCTGCCGCTTCTCAGCAATGGCTGCCGATGGGATATGGCCGATATAGCTCTCTCCATTGTTGAGCTTGGCCACTTTAACTTCATCGATGTCAAAGCCCAGCACAGGAAACCCCACCTCTGTAAAACGTAACATCAGGGGAAGACCCACATATCCGAGCCCCACAATCCCTACTACGGCCTGATATTCCTTGATCTTTCGGATGATCGCTTCTTTCATACTAGCCCTCGCAGTCTATCTGGCCCGGATATTTCATGAACGACTTGCTGCGACCACGGATATGGCCGTCCTTCCTGGCGTCCTCGGGTGTCGGCTCCTGTGACGTACCGTTCAAGTACGCCTCGGAACCAACACCCTGCGGTTGCCCGGTGGCACGCCCATCTTCGTGATCTCGCGACAGCAATTCATAAAATATCCGGGCTAGGATGTTATATCGTCAAGGAAGCAAAGTGCGTGCCGTAATCAGCAAGCAAAGAATCTTGTAGTCAGTAGGCAGTAGGCAGTAGTCAGGAATTAGGTTTCAGGTGTCAGGAGCAAATGGTAAATCATTATCGAACATCCAATATCTCAAATCCCTAAATTTTTCAATTCCTCAATTCCTTATTCCGCATTCCGCATTCCCAAATCCAAAATCGAAAGCGGTTGCATTCTTTACCACTAGTGGTTATATTCCCTGTTGCGTTTGCATACTCTAGCGCGGCAGACGGTCAGTATCATGCTGGAGAGACCTTTGGACGATATGGAGGGGTGTAGCCGAGCGGTTTTGTCATTGCTTAGATTCTGACAGGTTCTGCCCCTACAGGAGGATAGGATGAAGGAACAAATTGAACAAGCTCTGGACAAAATCCGGCCTGCTCTTCAACGCGACGGCGGCGACATCGAGCTCGTGGATGTGGAAGAAAACGGCGTGGTGAAAGTACGGCTGACCGGTGCCTGCAGCGGCTGCCCCATGTCACAAATGACCCTTAAGCAGGGTGTAGAGCGCATCGTCAAGCAATTGGTACCTGAAGTAAAAACGGTGGAGTCCGTATAACCAGGCTATTTGTGGTACTTTTCCCCTCGCATGATCGTGCAGGCCCTATAGAGCTGTTCCAGTAAAATCAGCCTGCTCATTTCGTGGGTGTAGGTCATTTTGGAAAGGGCGAGCAGGGTTTGGGCCTGACCCCGCAGGTCGTTGGAAAATCCCAGAACCCCTCCCACAGCAAAGCATAGTTTCCGGCAGCCTGCCTGCTCCAATTTTTGCCACCAGTGAGCCAACCCTTCCGAGCTCAGCTGTTTTCCCTGGCGATCCAGAACTACAAAGTGAGCGTCCCTGGGGACTGCTGCTGCCACCTTCTCGCTTTCAGCGGCCACCACCTTGGTTGCCTGGCTTTCTCGAGTCAAGCGCTCGGAACGGACGGTTTTTACCTCCACCTGCACATATCGGCGCAATCGCCCTAGGAAGTCCTCTATGCCCTCTCGCAAATAGAGTTCGCGGGTTCTACCAACAAATACAAGATGGATCTTCATTATTGGGATTTCACAGCGTAGATGAAGAACTCACGGTTTCCTTTGGGCCCTAGCAGGCTTGACTCCGAGACCCCCTCAACCTCCAGCCCCTGACTGCGACAGAAATCTTCCAATTCTCCCACCACCTGCCGATGCAGCATGGGATCACGCACAACTCCTCCCTTGCCCACCTGGTTTCGCCCGACCTCAAACTGGGGTTTAATTAGTGCCAGTAACTGACCACCACTTTTGAAAAACTCGAGGACCTTGGGAATAATTTTCTTGAGGGAGATGAAGGAGGCGTCGATAACTGCCAGATCCACAAACTCTGGAACTTGTTCACGGGTCAGGTAACGAACATTACACCGTTCCAATACCACTACCCGAGAATCTTGGCGAAGCTGCCACGCCAGTTGGCCGTAGCCCACATCAATGGCGTAAACCTTGTGTGCCCCTCTCCGAAGAAGACAATCGGTGAAACCACCCGTGGAGGCGCCCACGTCCATGGCTACTAGCCCAACCACCTGCAATGAAAAAGTATCCAGAGCGGAGGCCAACTTGAAGCCACCGCGGCTAACATAACCCTCGCCCGGATCGAGCACCTCCACTTCAACGTCCGGGGTTACTCGCTGGCCTGCTTTCAGAGCCTTGCGCCCCTCGACCCGCACTTTGCCGGCGAGAATCAAGGCGGCGGCACGTTGGCGGCTTTCAGCCAATCCTCTCTCTACCAGCAGTAAATCAAGGCGTAAGCGCTCAGCCATCGGCTTTCAGCCTGCAGTATAAACCCTAAGGCACATACACCGCCTTTGTCAAAGCAGTCCCTGAATGGCAACTCTTTACTGGACGACCGCTGCATGCTGACGGCTGCAAGCTATCATTGAGACGCGGCTTGTTTGACGCCATCGCCTGCAACCATGGCACGGGCGGCCTCTACAATTCCCGGAGTATCAATGCCGCAGGCGGAGCGTTGCACTTGTTGAGAGCCGTGCTCCACGAATTGATCACTGATACCTAAGCGAACAATCCGAACTCCGGTGTGGCCCTCTTCAGCTAGCAATTCAAGCACGGCAGTGCCAAACCCACCTTGCAAGGCATTTTCTTCAACTGTAAGCAATCGATTGGTCTGGTTGGCCAACTGAATAATCAGGTCTCGGTCCAGCGGCTTTACGAAACGGCAATTGACAACAGCTGCCTTGATACCTTCTTTTTCCAGTTCCTTGGCCGCCTCAAGCGCTGGCAACACCCTATTACCTATGGCGAGAATGGCAAGATCTTTGCCTTCACACAACAACTCACCTTTGCCGATTGGAAGCGTCCGGATCTCGCTGTCCATGGACACCCCTGACGCCGTGCCCCGGGGGTAGCGCAAGGCTATGGGGCCATCATGCTCCAAGGCGGTTTTCAGCATCCGCTGCAATTCATTTTCATCGGCCGGGGCCATTAGCACCAGGTTTGGAACGTGGCGCAGGTAAGAAAGATCAAAAACACCATGATGCGTTGGGCCGTCTTCGCCCACCAGTCCACCCCTATCCATGACAAAGGTAACTGGTAGGTTCTGCAGACATACATCATGAACCACCTGGTCGTAGGCCCGCTGCAAGAAGGTGCTGTAGATGGCCGCCACCGGTTTGAAGCCCTCCAATGCCAGGCCGGCCGAGAAGGTCACTGCATGCTGTTCACAGATTCCCACGTCAAAAAAGCGCTCCGGATACAAAGCGGCGAATTGGCTCAAACCGGTGCCCTCGGGCATAGCAGCTGTGATGGCTACTATCTTGTCGTCTTCCTCAGCCAGCTTCACCATGGTCTGTCCAAAGATTTTAGTGTATGAAGGCGCCTCCGGCTTGGTTACGGGCTCGCCGGTACTCACCTCGAATCTGCCCAGGCCATGAAACTTGGAGGGATCACATTCTGCCGGCTTGTAGCCCTTGCCCTTGATGGTTAGGGCGTGTACCAACGCCGGCCCCTTAACGTTCTTGGCATTGGTGAACGCTTCGATGAGACGGTCCAGCCGATGTCCCTTGATGGGACCAATGTACTCGAATTTCAAGGCTTCAAAGAGCATGCCGGGGGTAAAGAAACTCTTGAGCGAGTCTTCACCTCGTCTCGCCAATTGCAGGATGTCATCACCTATCCCGGGAATACTGGTGAGAACATTAGCCACATCCCTCTTGATGCGGACGGCCAACTTGGTGGTCATCTTGCGGCTCAAAAAAGATGACAGCGCGCCCACGTTGGGAGCGATGGACATCTCGTTGTCGTTGAGCACAACTATGAGGTCGCGCCCCAGATGTCCGGCCTGGTTGAGTCCCTCGAAGGCCATCCCTCCGGTCATGGAGCCGTCACCAATGACGGCTATTACCCTGTTGGTATCGCCCTTCATGAATTTACCGGTGGCAAGACCCAGGGCCGCGGAGATGGAGGTGCTGGCGTGCCCAACACCAAAGGCATCGTATGGGCTCTCGCTCCGTTTGGGGAAGCCACTGATGCCCCCATGCGTTCTGATCGTGTGAAACCGGCCCCTTCTACCCGTTATCAGTTTGTGAGCATACGCCTGATGGCCGACATCCCAAACGATCAGATCCTGTGGGGCATCAAATACGTAGTGCAGGGCCAGGGTCAGTTCTACCGCTCCCAGGTTAGGGGCCAGATGACCGCCGTTACTGGCAACAGTACAGATAATTTCCTCTCGGATCTCTTCAGCCAACTGGTAAAGTTCTTCGATGGACAAGGACTTTAGATCCTGCGGGCCGTCTATGCCAGGCAAAAGAGGCTGTCGCTCCTGCTCTGACTGGGAACTTTCTTTAGTGGTTTCCATACTCAACCTGGCACTCCTTTCTAAAAACGCAGAGCGCAAAGCGTCTCTAAACCTTATATGTTGAAATCGTTGGATCGATAACTACGTTACTTTTTAAGTCCGAGAGCAGAGATTTCCCTGCTTACTGCGCGATGCTACTTCTTCCTCGTTATTATATAATTTGCCAGCGAACGCAAGGGGTTAGCTCTATCATCGAACCCCTCTAACGCTGCCAAGGCATCATTTACCATTTCGTTAGCTGTTTGCCGCGAGCGTTCCAGGCCAACAGCCGCAGGATAGGTCACCTTACCCCTGGCCTCGTCTGCACCTGTGGTCTTGCCGAGAAGCTCGGTATCCCCCTCGATATCAAGAATATCGTCTGCTATCTGAAAAGCAAGGCCAATGGCCCTACCATATCGGGCCAGAGCAGCAACCTGGGCTTCGGAGCCTTTTCCTGTCAGCGCTCCCGACTCCGTCGCCGCGGCAATAAGCGCCGCAGTTTTACGACTGTGCATTTGCTGTACAGTTTCCAGATCGGCTCGCTTATTTTGTGAGAGTATATCAACCACTTGGCCACCCACCATACCACGGTAGCTTGCCGCCTCGGCAATGACCCCTATAACCTGCACCGCTCTTTCAGGCAACAAAGAATTGTAGTCGCTAAGTAGCACAAAGGCTTCGGTGAGTAAACCATCACCCGCGAGAATGGCGATGGCTTCTCCAAAAACCTTATGGTTGGTTGGCTTTCCACGCCGCAAGTCGTCGTCATCCATGGCAGGGAGATCGTCATGGATGAGAGAATATGTATGAATCATTTCCAGAGCACAACCAGCTGGCATGGCAGTTTTAAGGTCGCCACCCACCGCTTCGGACGCAGCCAGGCAAAGGATTGGGCGCAGTCTCTTGCCTCCAGCAAAAAGGCTGTAGCGCATGGCTTCAACAACTCTGGTTTCCGGCCCATCTTGCTGTGGCAAGGCAACCTCCAGAGCCTCTTCCACCATGAGGCGGCGAGCCTCCAGATACTGCTTGAGGTCGAAGTCAGGAGTCATCTTCCTCCTCACTGAATGAAGTGGTCTGCAGTTTGCCGGCTTGATCCCGCATCAGCTTCTCCACTTTACGCTCAGCCTCGTCTAGTTTACTGGCACAGAATCTGACGAGCCTGACCCCCTCCTCAAATGCTTTCAGCGTCTCTTCCAGGGGGAGGTCTCCTTCTTCCATCTGAGCGACGATGGCCTCCAGTTTCTGCAAGGCCTCCTCAAATTTTTCTTTCTTTCTAGCCACTTCCTTCCCTCATCCGCTAGTCACTCTCAAGAGGGCGAAGGGATCCACCCGGGCGCCTCCAAGCCGTACACCCCAGTGAAGGTGTGGCCCGGTGGCTCGCCCCGTGGAGCCAGCAAGCCCAATGACTGCGTTTTTTCCGACAAAATCTCCCTTGGAAACATTCAATTGGGATAGATGAAAATACATGGAGTATAATCCCCAACCGTGATCAAGAACCACGGCCTTGCCGTGAAAATAGAAGTCACCCACCAGAACGACCTTGCCATGATTGACCGCTCTTATTGGCTCGCCCTCAGCTGCACGCAGATCCACTCCAGAGTGCGAACTTCTCGGCTCACCATTCAGAATCCGCCTGAGCCCGAATGGTGTGTTGAGCTTGCCTGGAACCGGGCGGACAAAATTGCCCCTCCAGTAACGTCTGGGGTTTTGTTTGTACCATAGTCTGCTGAATTTCGCGCCTTCTTTTTTTACCCGCTCAAGCGTGGCAGGATCCAAGGTAACCATCTTTTTCGGCAGGGTCAGACGCTGTACCCCATAGTCCTTATCCACCACCTTCACGGTTGTCCGTCTGGTCAGCAGAGGACTGTTCCCTGGAGAGCTAACCTCCACTTTCAAAGGGTACGTCCCAGGAGCCAGTTTCAGATCAATACCCACCAGAGAGCCATAATTGTCCTCATCGATCCTGAAGAACTCAAGGGTTTTCCCCTGCCAAAAGCCCATCACTTCTGAGCCGTCCGTCGCCCCTTTTAGTACGATTTGTACAACTTCTCCCTGGGCCACTGGCTGTTCCGCTCCAATTAGTTCTAAGGTATCTGCCATTGCTTTCACTGCTAGAGCAAAAATCAAAAGTGTAAATACTATCAAAAATACTCTTCTCAAAATCATCACTCCTGGCCAGAAGCGCATCAAATCTCTCTTAGCCCGGATAATTCATGAATTGGTTTTGCGAGACTGTGAAGATGGACGTACCACCGGGCAACCGCAGGGGCTTGAATCCGAGGCGTACTTGAACAGTACGTCGCAGGGTTCGAGGCCCGAGGACGCCCGGAAGGGCGTTCATATCCACAGTCGGAGTAGCTAATTCATGAATTATCCGGGCTAGATCCGGCGAGCGTCCAGATTATCAGTTAGTCTCCTCTATGTCGGTCACATTACATCTCATCGCTCCCTCGTGAAGGCGCACTCGCACCGTAGCACCTTCTTTCACCTGCCTCACCGAGCGAACCACCTTCCCCTTCGGCCAGGTGGAGGTAATACTGTAACCACGTGCCAGTACCCCAAGGGGACTCAAGCCATCCAACTGTGCCAGGCTGCGTTCCAGGGTCTGGCGTTTTCTCTGCAAACTCTGGCTGGCGAATAGTCCAAGATCTCGCCAACACTGGTCCAGAAGACTGCGTGACTCGGAAATCCTGCGGCCTGGGCTGAAATGGAACAAATGATCTCTGAGCCGAAGAAACGTTTGAGCCTCGGAATTCAGCCTTTGACCACTAGCGAAATCCAGTCGTTGTGTATGTTCATCGAGGCGCAGCCGAAGATCAGCCAGTCGTGCAGCAGGATGCCGCAACCGCTGTTTGCGGCTGCTCAAACGCTCTCCGGCAAGGCTAAGTATTTGCCGGACGCGGCCTTGCAACCGCTGAAGCAGATCGGCCACGTATGCTTCGAGAGCCTCTTTGTGCTGGGCCACCAGTTCAGCAGCAGCCGAGGGTGTAGGCGCGCGTACGTCTGCCACCAGATCGGCCAAGGTGGTGTCTATCTCATGGCCTACCGCAGAAATAATCGGGATTTGTGACCTGAAAATAGCCCGAACGACGGCTTCTTCGTTGAAAGCCCACAGATCCTCCCAAGACCCTCCACCGCGACCGACGATCAGAGCATCGACAGGAAACTCAGCGTTAAAGGTATCAATCCCTACAGCTATCTCCTCTGCAGCCCCTTCACCTTGAACCCTGACCGGGTAAAGGTAAATCTCCAGGTTGCTGTAGCGCTCCCTGACCACCCTAATAATGTCCCTAATGGCAGCTCCCGTGCCAGAAGTCACCACCCCAAGACGCTGGGTGAGAAAAGGAATTGGTTTCTTGTGTTCGGGATCGAAGAGTCCCTCTGCTTCTAGGCGCCGCTTCATCTGCTCATAGGCAAGCTGCAGCGCCCCCAGACCCCTGGGTTCCATAACATCCACCAGCAGCTGGTATTCACCCCTAGGCTCGTAAACACTGACCCTGGCCTGACATAGCACGTGTAGGCCATCTTCCGGCTGAAAGCGCATCCACCGCTGCTGGGAGCGAAACATAACACAGCGCACCTGACTTTCGGCGTCTTTGAGCACGAAGTAGTAGTGGCCGGATGCAGGCACCCTGAAATTGGAGATCTCGCCTTCCACCCAAATAAAGGGAAAGTGATCCTCCAGCAGCCCGCGTATTTCCCTGGTGAGTTCGCTAACCGAAAAGATACGGCGTTGGCCTGGCTCTTTTAATGTAAATGAGGTCGGGTCGTTGAGATCCATATGTCAAATGCCTAAAATAACTCAAGTGAGCTAAAGTGCCTAAATTGAACTAAAATGTACTAAAATACCTAAAGTTATTAACGCAAAACTCCCAAGTAGTTCGACAACTTATTTCAAATCCTCCCGCTTGATTTCTAATCAGCCTCCTACTAGCATAATTCGGTGTCAAGATCAAATAAAGCCAGTTCGCAGCTAGCAGCGCGCAGCTGGCAGAAACTTTTAGTCTCAAGCTTTGAGCTGCCTGCTGTCTGTTGCCCTCTGCCCGCTGCAATCTGCCTGCTGCGCTAGGCGCACTGGGCCTAGCGCCCCAACACCTTCCAGCAACGCACCCGGTGGCTGGCATTAACCTCATAAAGCTCAATCTCTCCTTTCCTGCAGCGGTCCTCAACCAGAGGACAGCGGTTCTGAAACTTGCAGCCCGGGGGAGGATTGAAAGGGCTAGGTACATCGCCAGCAAGCGGTGTCCAAGAACGCTTGACCGAAGGATCCGGCACCGGGGCCGCCTCCAGCAGAGCTGAGGAGTATGGATGCAAATGTTGGTCGTATACCACCTCAGATGGGCCGCACTCCACAACGTGTCCAAGATACATGATGGCCACATTGTCGCTAACGTACTCGACCACATTCAAGTCGTGGGCTATAAAGAGATAGCTCAGGCCCAGCCTTTTTTGTAAATCTTGAAGAAGATTGAGAATCTGGGCCTGGATGGAGACATCAAGGGCTGAGATCGGTTCGTCACAGATGATCAGCTCTGGCTCCACGCTAAGTGCCCGGGCAATGCCCACTCGCTGTCGCTGACCACCGCTGAATTCATGAGGATAGCGCTGGGCGGCCCAGGCCGGAATCCCCACCATTTCCAACAGCTCGGCCACGCGGTTTTGCCGCTGCTCCCGGCCTCCAATCTGTATGGTGCGCAACCCCTCCTCAATAGATTGCCCCACGGTCATCCGGGGATTGAGGGAGCCGTAGGGATCCTGAAAGATAATCTGCATCCTCCGACGGTAGGATTGCATCTCAGCCCGAGAAAGCTCGGTGATATCCTCACCCTGGAATAAGATCTTGCCTGCATCCGATTCTATCAGCTTGAGGATAAGACGAGCCAAGGTTGATTTGCCGCAGCCGCTCTCGCCCACCAGTCCAAGTGTTTTGCCGGCTGACAACCCCAAATCCACCCCATCCACCGCTTTTATCCATCCCACTACTCGCTGGAGAAAGCCGCGGTGCACGGGGAAATATTTCTGCAGGCCCTGCACTTCAAGGATTAGGTTGTTATTTTCTGTACTCTCTTTGCTCATCTGACCAAAGTCTTTGTGATATGCGCTAGGCGCTATGCGCTTTGCGCTTTGCGTATATTATTGGACACCTTGCCAGGTGGCTGTCAGCGAAGTTGCACATCTCTGGAAACTGACTGCGACAACTATCTTGGACATGGGAACAACGGGGATGGAACGGGCAACCTGGAGGTTTCCTGGTGGGATCAGGAACTGCCCCAGGGATGGTGGCCAATTCTTGCCCCCTTTCCCTGCGACCAGGCAATGATTCCAGTAACCCCATGGTATAGGGATGACAAGGTTCATGGAAAATCTGCCAGACCGAGCCCACCTCCACCACAATCCCAGCGTACATCACGTAGATCCGGTCGGCCACGCTCGCAACCACACTGAGATCGTGGGTTATCTGCAAGATGGCCATTCCTCTTTTTTCCTGAAGCTCTGCAAAAAGGTTGAGTATCTGAGCTTGAATGGTCACATCCAGGGCAGTGGTCGGTTCGTCTGCAATAACCAGATCAGGGTTGCAGGCTAGAGCCATGGCGATCATGACCCGCTGGCGCTGCCCGCCGCTCAGGTTGTGAGGGTAGTCGTGGATTCGTTCCTCTGGCGAAGCAATGCCCACATCGTGCAGTAGTTTAATGATCCTCTCCTCGGCCTCGTTGGGACTCACGTGCTCATGGGTGGTGAGCACTTCCTCTATCTGGTAGCCGATGGTGAAAACCGGGTTCAGTGAGCTCATCGGTTCCTGGAACACCATGGAAATTTTCTGACCCCTGATTTGCTGCAAATCCTGTTCACCCAAATCAAGGAGGTTTTGTCCTTTAAAGGTAACGGTGCCGCCAGCAACCCTCGCCGGAGGCTGCGGCAGGAGGCCAAGAATGCTAAGGGCGGAGACTGTTTTGCCACATCCGGACTCACCTACCAGACAGACCGTCTCGCCCTGCCCCACCTGGTAACTCACGCCATCAACGGCCTTTGCCACGCCCTGATCAGTATCGAAATAGACTTTTAGATTTTCAACATTTAAAAGAGGTTCATGTGTCATTGTTTTTAATCAACTCGTGAGTAGTGCCCACCTTACACTATAGAATGCCTAAAATGTCTAAAGTGTCTAAAATGCCTAAAATATAATAAAACCCGCAATCCGAAATCTTCCTTAGTGCCGCTCTCTAAGTTTCGGATTGAGAATATCCCGCAATCCCTCACCAAATAGGTTGAAAGACAGTACCACTACCAGTATGGCTATGCCTGGAATAAAGGTCAGCCAAGGTGCATCAAACAAGTAATTCTTGCCATCCGAGAGGATGTTACCCCAGGTGGCATCCGGCGGAGGAACCCCAAAACCCAGGAAACTCAGGCCAGCCTCCGTCAGGATTGCCCCCGCGATACCGATGGTGGCCGAGACCAGAACCGGAGCAATGGCATTGGGCACCATATGGCGGAAGATAATTCTCCAGTCTGGTACCCCCAAGGCCCGGGCCGCAGCAACGAAATCCTGCTCACGCAAAGAGAGAAACTCGGCCCGGACAAACCTCGCCGCCCCCATCCAACTGGTGATACCAATGACGATCATGATGTTGTATATGCTCGCCGGCAGTAATGCGACTACAGTGAGGATTAAGAAGAAACTGGGAAAACAAAGCATGATATCGATCAGGCCGGTGATGACCATATCAACTGATAGAAAGTGGGCACTGAAAACGTGGAGAAGCCCCCGGGAATCGCTATCTCGCTGCACTACTAAAGCGGCTGCAATGGCAACGGCCGCAAGGGCGAGAACGACCAAAATCAAAGTGGATAGTTTGCCCCATCCCAGTGCCATCCAAATTACCAGGACGGCAATGAGGACCTCCCCTACCCGAATTGGGTTTTGGCCGTAGTAACCGGCCAGTCCACCCAGTAGAATCCCGATGAACACGGCGATCCCAACTGCCACAAACCCTACGGATAGAGACACCCATGCCCCCTGAAGCATGCGGGCGAAGACGTCCCTCCCCAGTTCGTCTGTACCCAGGAGATAGACGCCCATTGGCGGCATTTCCTCTGGGAGCAATGATTCCATGTTGGGACGAGACAGTGGCGGTCGGAGCTTTTCCTGGAGTCTCACCATACTGGGATCCAGAAGCGGGGACGTGCCAAAGGTAAGGAGTCTACCAGTTAATGCAATGACAAAGAAAACGAGAAAAATGACGAGGCCCATCAAGGCAAGACGGTTCTTACGGAGCTGGATCCAGAACTCCTGCAGCCTGGTTTGTTGCGGCGGCAGCTCAAATGAATCAGTTAAGAAGGTATGTTCAGAGGCAGAATCCTGCACGTTTCACCTCGTTCTGCACGTTATTAGTTATTCGTTATCCGTTACAAGGTTGACTAATCATTTTTTAAGAGACCTCGTAGTCCACAGTTCCTAGTGCTTAGTGCTTAGTAAGTTCACAATTTAATCCTCGGATCCACCACCATGTAGAGCAGATCGGAGATAAAGGTCCCGACCAGCACCAAAATCGCTGATACAAAATTAACTGTAATTATAAGGGGATAATCCCGAGCAAGAATCGCCTCGTAGGCCAGGCGCCCAATTCCGGGCCAGGCGAAAATGGATTCGATGATCACCGAACCACCGATGAGTCCAGGTAAAACCAGGCCGAACATGGTCACAAACGGCAGCAGAGCGTTGCGCAGGGCGTGTTTGTAATGCACCTGTTCCTCAGGAAGCCCTTTGGCCCTGGCGGTGCGAACATAATCCTGGCCCTCCACTTCCATCATCTGATTACGTACATAACGTGACAGCACAGCTATTCCCGCTGTTGCTCCCAGAATTGAAGGGATCACCAGGTGCCAGACTCGATCCATAAACCTGGTAACGACACCGGCTCCGCTCAACCCAAATGTTTTCATGCCAATAACCGGGACATGAAACGTACTCACCACAAAAATGATCAACATGTACGCAAAGAAGAATCCCGGTATAGAGATAAGCAGATAAGCAAAGAAGGTGGTGGTTCGATCGTATACACCACCTCGCCGTATGGCCGCCTGAATGCCAACTGGAAAAGAAAGGGTCCAGGTGATCAGGGTACCGACTATGAAGAGCGGCAGACTGTTGAGGAAACGATCGTACAGCTTGGCCAGCACGGAGCGACCGTCTTTCCATGACACGCTTTTTCCCGTGAACAGATCCCGGTAGAAAAAAAAGTACTGCTGGTGGAGCGGCTTATCAAGGTGAAACTGCTGGCGAAACTGCTCCAACACCTCTTTGGTGAACTTTGGATTGAGAGGATCAATCTGACTGGGTTCTCCAGGCGCCAGATGTATGACGGCGAAGGAGATCACCGAGATGAAGAAAAGGGTAATCGTTTTCTGCACCAGGCTCCGTCCAAAAAAAGCAAGCATCTACTAGCCCTCCGCCTGAAAGGTTGGCACATCTGGCAGCTTGATCCATTTGTTGAAAAAGAAGGTATAATTGCCGGTCTTGGTTGGCCTTATCTTTTCATATTGTACTTTACCAGAGGGATCCCTCTCCATGATGACTATGCGTTTGTCCAATAGTGCCGTCCACTTTCGAACGAAAAGAAAGGTGTAGGGCTGCTCCGCAGCTATTATCTCGTGCAACCGGCGGCAGTCTGACACCTGCCGCGCTCGGTCATATTCCTGCCTAATCCTTATTATTAGATCGTCTGCTTCTTTGTTTTTGAACCCAACGAAATTGAGCTGATATGGCCCTGTCTGACTTGAATGCCAGATCTGATAGAGGTCCGGCTCAATGCCCATGCTCCAGCCAAGTATCAAAGCGTCGAAGTCCAACTTGTTTACTCTCTCCTGGATGAACACGGCCCACTCGAGCAGGTCTGTTCGAACGTCAACGCCTATCTTACGCCAGGAGTTCTGGGCTATAGACAGGATCGCCTTGCGGATATCGTTGCCTTGGTTGGTGATCAGGGTAAACTGAAGCCGCTTGCCGTCTTTCTCCAGCCACCCATCTTGGTTACGGTTCCAGCCCGCTTGAGCCAGCAACTGCAAAGCACCTTCTGGATCGTAGGGAAGCGGCTGGATTGCATGGTCATAGAAGTCGGTCTGCTTGGGAAATGGTCCGGTGATATTTCCCCCCTGGTTGTAGAGGACGTAGCGGATAATCTTTTCCACGTCGATGGCCATGCCCAGGGCCTTGCGCACCCTCAGGTCGGCGAAAGGTTGTCGCCGCAGGTTGTAGCCAATATAGGTGTAGCCAAAACTCAGCCCGGCAAAATTTTGGTACCTGGGGTCATTTCTGAGGCGGTGAACTTGGTGGGGCTGGACCCCATAGCTGTCTACGGTTCCAGCATAAAATTCCATTTCTTGGGTCAACATATCTGGAAGGATACGATAGGAATACCTCAGATAGTTTGGCGGGCCTTCCCAGTAATCATCAAAACGATCCAGCAAAATGTACTGGTCGGACTTCCACTCCCGAAAGCGGAAGGGTCCGCAACCAATGGGGTCTCGATTGAAATTGCTCTGCCTGATGGACATGTTTTCGTGATCCAGGCCACGTCTCTGAGCCTCATCCCGTAGTGCCTCAGAATTCAGCAGGTGCTCCGGCAGAATCCCCATCATCCAGGTCCCCAGCGCCGGCGAGTAAAGACGTTTGTAGACTATACGGACGGTTAAAGGATGCAGCACTTCCACCGTTTTAACCGGCTCATAGTCAGGTAGCCGTGGTGAGACATTGGCCGCATCCATGATGGCATCATAGGTGAACTTGACATCATAACCATCAAAGACGTGGCCGTCATGGAATCTTACCCCGGGCCGAAGTTTGAAAAGAATGACGGGATTATGCTCCACCGGCGGCAGCAGGATCTTGGCATACTCCTTCTGCTTTGATTCAAACTCCGCAGGTTTTACTCCGACAAACCGTTCAGCCTGGAAGGATGTAAAATAGGAGGCACCCAAAAGTTTTTCCAGATTGTCAAATATGTCCTGATCCACCCGCTTAAGTCTCAGCTTAATTCTCGGGGGAGCAGAGATCTGCAGTCGCACTTTGACCTTGTTGCCGTCCGGTAGGGTTTCAATGACCTCTTCCAGTAGCTGCTGTGCCGGCAAAACCTCTATCGCCTCAATGTTGCTCAGTGACAGAGAAAGTGAATCTGTTCCCTCAGCCTTCCTGCCTCTGGCCTGAACAATCAAGGTGGCCAACCCCTCAGCATTTGGGTGCCCAAGATTGGGAACCTCCGCCCGATCATTTACATAAAAGTAGGCCTCCTCGTGAATCTCCCAGCTGGTTGCCAGACGAGGACGGAAATTCAGATTTTCGTCATAGTCAAGCAGTCCCTCGAATACCAGCCCATTGATATCACTACTGGCACTGTCCGCTGAGAGCGCGGGATTGAGCACCTGCGCGTCACCAATGGACGCAGTGACATATTCTTCCAGCCTCTCCGGATTACCCCTGGTCTGCTCCTCGTAGGTAGGCACCCAGAAGTAAGACTGCAGCAGGAAAAGGAGGACAATGATAGGAAGACCTATGAGTAATCGCCGTGTGGTCAAAGAAACACCTCTATAAAAGAAAGTTTAGCATGAGAAGGCGGTTTCTCAAGCCTCGACCCGGCCCCCGGGCGCAGTTGCTAATTCTATTCTTTTTCCAAGTGACTGTCCACACTTGTCCTTCTTGTTTGACGCGTAGAAGGGGAACGAACAGGAGGCAGACGGCAGTTAACAGTTGGCAGTCTCTGGAATGGACGAATCGTCTTTTGCTGCTTGCTGCCCGCCTGTCCCGAGCGTAGTCGCGGGGCTGCAAACTGCCTACTGAACTAGCCCGGATATTTCATGAATTGCTGTCGCGAGACCACGAAGATGGGCGTGCCACTTGGCAACCGCAGGGTGTTGGTTCCGAGGCGTACCTGAACGGTACGTCGCAGGGGCCGACACCCGAGGACGCCAGGAAGGACGGCCATATCCGTGGTCGCAGCAAGTCATTCATGAAATATCCGGGCTAGGGGTTCCGCATCGCCCGTTTTGAACTTACTTTGATGAACCAGAATCCCAAGATTAACAAAACTATAAAAAGAATGCTGAGGATATTGAAATAGCGGGAGATGAACTGATTTATGGTCGAACCAAAGAAATAAAAGAGCCCAGCCACCAGGAAGAATCTGGCACTGCGGCTCAGAATAGAAGCGATTACAAAACGAAGAAAATCAAGAAGAAAAGCGCCGGCACTAATGGTAAACACCTTGTAGGGAATGGGAGTAAATCCCGCCACTGCCACCGCCCACACATCCCAACGCTGATAATGGCGTTCCACCAACTGAATACGCTCGGCCCGCACCCAGCGCTCCAGAAGGGGCCGGCCACCGATACGCCCAATCCCATAGCCGAGCATACCCCCCAGGGTGGACCCCAGGCTGCAGATGAGCGCGTACCAAAAAGACATGGGTGAATTCGCCATACACAAAGCTATGAGAAGAACATCCGGAGGAATGGGGAAAAAAGAAGATTCGCAGAAGGCAAGTACAAAAAGAGCCAGCCCTCCGTACGGGGTATTGGCCCAGTGCATCACCCAGACGCTCAAATCTTTTACCCAGTCAAAGATTTCCATGATAACCCAAAGGTCTAAGGCACAGGGCTCAAGGCACAAGAGCTAAGGCAAGAACTGATAGTCTATTCAATCCTTCTCCTTGTGCATTACGCCGTTCGCCCCAATGTTCTCAGTTCTTCCCCTTGCCGCTCACCGCTTACTTACTATTACTAAGCTCCTTGATCCTACTTAAACAAGTATCAATGAGGAGAGTCGGAGAAAAACCGCCGGCGAGCCGTTCATCAAAAGAATCGGGAACTTCTCTTAACAGTCTCACTACATTGGCATATTCAAGTTTTGCCTCGTCAAGCTGCCCCACCTGGTTGTAGAGATCTCCCAGGTTGAAACGCGCCAAGGCATGCTCGGGCTTCAGGTATAAGGCTCTCTTGAACTCTTCAATGGCTTTGCGCTCCTTTTCCCAGGTCCGATAGACCACCCCCAGCAAATAATAGCCGGCAACAGAGAGTGGTTCGCAGCTGATTATCCTTTGGCATAACTGCACTGCATTTTCCAGATCGCCTTGGTTGAGGAAGATCTCTGCTTGCAGCAGAAGAACACTTTCGGAAGCCGTTTTTTTCTCCAGATAGGGCGCCAGAAGATCCCCTGCTTGCTCAGGTTGGCCCATTTCCAGTAGCTCTTTGGCCCTGGCACAGATCTGTTGGATCTCAGCTACCTTTCGATCAGGAAGAGCCTCCAACCGTCGGCTGCGACCACTGGTAGGGGTGCGTTGTCGGCTCCGGTTGCGCCTGGTTCGCCGAGCTTCCTTTTTGGGCCTTTTATCCTGGGGTTCTTTCTTGTAAACAAAGGTCCCTCCCACCTGAACGGTGGTGAATTCATCTGAAAGATAGCGCAGGCTTTCAGAATAGCCGGCAATAAGGTAACCACCCTGCCGTAAGCTCTGGTAAAAATTATGAATGACTTTCTTAGTGGATTCAGGCTGGAAGTATATGGTTACATTGCGGCAGAAAATGATGTCCCAGCCCGACATCTCAAGGAGGGGATACGGCTCGGTCACCAGGTTGAAGTAGCTAAATTCCACCATCTGCTTTATTGACTCGTCCAGGAAGTACTTATCCCTTTTCTTACTGAAAAAGCGGTTCAGGTACTCCTTTGGCACATCACGGACGGAACGAGCCCCATAGACTCCCCGACGAGCCGCCTCTAGGGCAGCATTGCTCACATCGGTGGCCAGAATTTGGACTGACGGATACTTCACGCCCTCTATTCCCGCAGCCACAATCAAGGCAATGGTGTACGGCTCTTCACCGGTGGAACAGCCGGCACTCCAGATTCGCAGTGATGATCCTGAATCAGATTCATTTTTGAGAATCTCGGGGATTATGAAGTGCTCGAGAGCCCTGAACTGGGCCTGGTCACGGAAAAAATAGGTTTCTGGAATGATTATCAGGTTGAGTAGATGATCAAACTCTTTGGTACCCGCAGGGGAAGAAAGAAGTTGGAAATAGTCTGCAAAATTGCTTAGACCACAATCTTCCATCCTCTGGAGTAGATTCGTTCTCAGGAGGTCCTGCTTACTAGGTTCGAAGTAAATCCCAGCGCGCTCTGCAATGAGATCCCGAAAACTTTTGAATTCTTTATCACTGAGTTCTAATTCCACCACTCTTTTCGCTTCTATGGTTACTGGAGGAATGCTGTTCAGAAACCCACTTCATGATTTGAGGTCCTATCTCTTCCAGCGGCAGAATCATCTCGGCCGCATCAAGTTCAATGGCTGACCGGGGCATGCCAAAAATGATGCTGGACTGCTCATCTTGAGCGATGGTATGTCCACCACCCACCCGAAGACTCTTCAACCCTTCCGCCCCATCTGAACCCATCCCGGTAAGAATGACTCCAGTCCCTCGGTTCCTATAATGGTTCGCCACTGAATCAAAAAGTAGTTCTGCCGATGGTCGGTGGCCGTTAATCGGCAAGGACCTGTTCAAGCGCACAGTACCCACGTCGGTAACCATCATGTGGTGGTCCCCAGGGGCTATCAGCACTACACCGGGCTCCAGCAGGTCTCCTTCTTGGGCTTTCTTTACCTTCAGTCCCACTTCGTCATCTAGCCAGCGGACTAGGCCATCCAGGAAGCCAAGACTCATATGCTGGACGACAACGAAAGCGGCATTTACCTCTCTGGGCATTCGTTTGAACAGCCTCATGAGAGCGGTGGGGCCTCCGGTGGAAGCCGCAATTGCAACCACAACAGGGGGCTTAACTGGTCCAATTTGAGTTGGCGCCACTGTCACCAACGCCTCAGGTTCAGCCGCAATGCTACCCACAGCTTGCCTCACCCGAGTGGAGGCCAGGGCTCGCATTCTGCGAAGGAAGCTATTCCTTATCTCCGGTCGGGTCCGCCAGAGGTACAGCTCTTGCTTGTCAAGGACGTCCAGCGCCCCAGAGATAAAAGCCCGAA
>Ga0224509_10000078_pt1 | contig 23225 bp, 16 predicted proteins | sample SF_Jan12_sed_USG_5_FD_170158 | JGI IMG/M metagenome (GOLD analysis project Ga0224509, IMG submission 170158) | Sediment microbial communities from San Francisco Bay, California, United States - SF_Jan12_sed_USGS_24 | ecosystem: Environmental > Aquatic > Marine > Sediment | place: USA... | reverse complement strand
GAAAACAAAAATGAAAAGATCCGCACTAATGTATTGCTGCCGCAGCGGTAAACGCTCCGGAAACCTCAGGCGCACCATCGAAGTGGCGCGCAAGCTGAGTGACACGTTCGATGTCACGGTGCTGATGGGGGACGCAATACCCGAGCGGATCGATTTTCCCGACAACATCCAGACGGTGCTCCTGCCGTCACTCGGCATCGACGCCGACACCAATGTCTTCGATATCCGTCGTTCCCAGGAACTGCGGGAGCTGATCAAGGCGCGTCGCAACGTCCTCGTACGCGAGTTCGAACGCCTGAAGCCCCGCGTGGTCGCGATCGAGGACTTCCCGTTCCGCCAGCATGCGTTGCGCGGCGAGATCCTGCCGCTCGTCGAGCGGGCGCGTAACGGCGTCTACGGTGATGCGCTCGTGGTTGCTATGACCGACGGCATCTTCGCTGACGATACCGAACGCGACGATGCGCACAGGGACCAGACGGCACAGTTGCTCGACAAGTACTTCGACATGGTGATCGTGCATTCGGATCCCGTGTTTGCGCGCATCGAGGAGTTCTTCCAGCCGCAAAACGTCATGCGCGTGCCCGTCTACCACACGGGCTTCGTGTCGTCCGAGAACGGTGCGCAGCCGGCCGACCCGGCGATCATGCCGGACACGGTCCTGGTATCCGCAGGCGACGGCGAGCACGGCTGGCCCCTGTACCGCGCGGCGGTGGAGGCACACAAGATTCTCGGTTCGACGCTGCTGCTGCCAATGAAGATCGTGGCGGGCCAGGGACTGCCCGAGGACGAATGGAAGGACCTCGTGGCGATCGCCGACGAGTCGCCGGACCTGACCGTCGAACGCACCCTGCCGGACATCGGCGCGGCGCTCACGGCGGCCCGCTGGTCCGTCAGCCAGTGCGAGTACAGCACCGCGGTGCACACCATGCAGACGCGTACGCCTGCGCTGTTCGTGCCCTCGGGCAGCAGCGACCGGCAAGCCCAGATCGTTCGGGCCCAGCGGCTTGTCTACTGGGGGGCAGGGCGGCTGCTGTTGCCGCAGCACCTGAACGGCGCGTCGCTCGCGAACGAGATCCACGAGCTCATGCGCTTCCAGCCGCGGCGCATGCACTTCGACCTGAACGGCGCTGTGAACGCGGCGAACCTCATCTACCAGGCTGCCTACCGGAAAGATATTGCGCCGGAAATTGCGAAGCCGATGTCGGACGACCAGCGTCCGAATTGAGGACGGATTCAGCGCGAGGCACGAGCTTCGCCTTGACATAACGACATTCCGGGTTTCCGGGTCAGCGCAAAAAGTCCTTTATTTGTGCGCATTTGAGCAAAACTGACCGATCGGTTAGGTACGCTCTGATCGAGTTTGCAAGTAAACTCCGATCGTCAGGTGGAAGCGCGCTCGGGTTCCTCTCGCGCACACTTTCCCCTACAAACACCAAGTCCGCTGCGTTACCCACCCTGGTGTTTATTCATCGAGACGATGAAGCAGTCCTCTTAGGGATTACTACCACCCTTGGAACTGTGGCTGCGAAATCGTCCCGTTTTGTAAATTAATTCTCCGAAGGGAGTAATAAAGATGAATAAGCAACTGACAAGAAAGACTATCGGAATTGCTGCCTCGGCAGCGCTAATAAGCTCTGTGGCTTTCTCGGGCAGTGCCCTGGCTGGCCATAACGGCAATCACAATTCCAACAAGCAGGGCCCGCAGGCAAGCCTCGACGTCATGACGGTCTGTAATATTGATGAGGATGCCGGCGAACTGATTGTTGACATCACTATCACGGATCCCAACGAGGGTACCGACAAGGCGCAAGCCGTGCTCGACTCCGTCAATGTCCAGGGCCTGCAGAAGGCTGGCGGAAAGGGCAAAGGCAGCAATGAATGGGGGTATAGTTCCGATTCCTGGGACAACGCCAACGCAACCGATCTTTGCATAGGCAGCCCGTATGATTCCCCGATCGAAATCGGCACGACCTGCCAGATTAGGTTGGATATCTGCACCGGTCTCGGAGACAGCAAGGCAGTTAATGCGCAGACCACGGTTGAGATTAGCGGGCTGGCTGACGGCAATGCTGTCGACTCAAGCAAGGAAACCTATATGAGCCTTTGCAAGGACGACCCGGCCACCGAATACGTGGACGAGGCTGTTCTGAAAGTCGCGGACTATGAGGACCTTTGCAAGTAAGAGCCATAGACTTCATGGCACGACCGAGTACACCCCGCACGCCTGGTTGAAGCGCCAGCGGCGGGGCCCGTACTCGACAATTTAAGGAGCGATCCTTAAAACCCAAGACGCGCCTCCGGGCGCGTCTTTTTGTTGGTGGCGACCGAAACGATTCGGAAATATTCGCTCAACCACGCAGCCTGTACCTGCATTGGACCCTGTCCAAAGGGTCAGGTCCGGTCTAACCGAGCGGCCGGGCAAAATCTGACCCCTTGCCCGAAGCCGCCGGACCTTCGCAGGCCCACAATTTCCCCATCGAGGATGTACTGGCCCACATAAGGCCGGTCGCCTCCATTAGCGACGCGCCGCGGCCGACGGGCCCGGCACGGGGAAAACAAGGACAACAACAAATGCAGCACGGCACTCCGCAACGTGTCTCCGAAAACACCGCCAGGCAGCTCAGCCGGCGGTCGCTTTGCATCCGCCTGCAACCCTTGTCCCACGTCGCACGTCATGTTTTCCAAACGATTTCGCAGTACCTGGTAACAACCGCAACTTTGTTGTTTTCAATAAGAAACGTGCCAACCGCACGCATGCTCGTGCCAGTGCACACCGGCGGGCGCTCTCGCATCCATCCAGGAAGCAGGGTCTCGCGCAGAGGGAGGATAGTCTCGTGACTACACTGAAATTGTTCGACAACATTAGCCGCAAGACGGACGTTTTGCCCAGGCTGGGTTATGGCCTTTTCTGGCTGGCCCTGTTTGTTGCCTCATTGGGCTTCGGACAGAGAGCTTCCGCAGCTCTACCGCCCCAGTGTGACAATACGATCACAGCGAGTGTTGTCGTGCTCGACAACCCGACGATTTTCAATCGCCTCGGCGCGCAGAACCCGAACTGGATGATGTATGCGCTGAAACGCGACGTCGTCCACAAGTCGAGCGCAAGCTCCGGCAAGGGCGGCCAGGCGTGCGAACTGCCACCCTTGACTGCCGACGGCGAACCGCGTGACAACGGCTGTAAAGAAGGCGAAGTCGAGCTGCGGCCCGACAAGCGGCCGCGCCCGATCGTGGTGCGTTCGGTTGAAGGCGCATGCCTGACGGTCAATTTCACGAACCTGCTGGCTCCCGAGGCCAATCCGAACAATTTCATCGACGACAACCCGGATCCGTTCAAGGGCACCGATACCGTCCTGCGAAACAACGACCAGGTTGCTGGCCGTTGCGCCGGTTTCCACGCAACGGGCACCGAGCTCCTCAACGGCATGGAAGACGATGGCAGCATGGTCGGATTGAATGACGGCCCAGCCATCGGTCCCCAAACACAGGCGGGCCAGTTTAATTGCGGTTACGGCCTTGCGGCACCGGGCGAGAGTCGCGAGTACGAGCTGTACACGCCGCACGAGGGCGCTTATATCATCAACAGCTACGGCGCGACGATCGGTAGCGAGCAGAGCGGCGGCAACCTCGGCATCGGCCTGTTCGGCGCGCTGAACGTCGAGCCGAAAGGCGCGCGGATCTACCGCAGCCAGGTGACCGAAGAAGAGATGCGCCTGGCGACGACGGGATTAACAGCCGGCGGCCAGCCGATTATCGATTATGACGCGGTGTATCCGAACGTCTCACCCTGGACTAAAGAAGGCAAGGCCGGCCTGCCGGTCCTCAGGATGGTGACAGGCGATGACGGACGCAGCGGCTATCTCGTGCATTCCGACATCAACGCGATCATCTCGGGCCCGGATGCGGACGGCAGCTGGCGGTCCGTGTGCAACGGCTCGGAAGGGAGCCCTGCGCCCGACTGCCCCTATCCGCTGGAGAGTGTGGGCAAGAACAACCCGCAGTTACCCAACCGCATCGAGGCGTTCCGCGAGTTCTCGTCCATCTTCCACGACGAGCAGACCAACACGCAGGTATTTCCGAAGTGGTACGGCGACCCCGTACTCGGCTATACGCTCGACGGTGTCGGCGATGCCTTCATGATCAACTACGGATCCGGCGGTATCGGTTCAGAGATCATCGCGAATCGCCTCCACGCAGGTCCGATGCATGACTGCACCGACTGTGCCTACGAAGAGTTCTTCCTCGCTTCGCAGACGGTCGGCGACCCGGCCCTGCTCGTGAAGCACCCGGCCAACACGGGTATCGAGCAGTGCGATCCGAAGAATATCCTCAGCCAGGACTGCTGGCGTCAGTTTAACGATCCGGTCTACGGCGCCGTTGGTCCGGGACCCGACGGCATTTTCGAAGATGATCCGTCGACACCGGACATTGACGAAAGCGCCGACAACACCATGGTCGACAGCGATAATGATGGAGTACCTGAGGTCGGCGCCAACCCGCCAATCCCGGGCAACGAAGCGTTGTACCAGGAAGACCCGAGCAACGTGCACCACGCTTACGTCGGTGACTACACGAAGATTCGCAATATCCACGCGGGCGCGTTCGAGCAGCATATTTTCCACCTGCACAACCAGCAGTGGCTGTTCAACCCGAACGACGACAATGCGAACTACCTGGACGCCCAGGAAATCATGCCGGGCTCGGGCCACACTTATGAGCTCGTGAACGGCGGTGCCGGTAACCGCAACAAGACCTCCGGCGACGCGATCTTCCACTGCCACTTCTACCCGCACTTTGCGCAGGGCATGTGGTATCACATCCGCATCAAGGACACGTTCGAGCGCGGTACGGTACTCGCGGCTTCCGGTAGTGTCGATCCGCAGAATCCACCGGCTTTTGATCCGTACAACCCTGGAGTAGGCATCCACGGGAGCACCTGGGGACTGAAGAGCGGCAAGCCGGCTCAGGGCGCGCGCGCGCTGCCTGACGGCGAACTGCCGGACGGCTCGCCGATCCCGGCTATCGTGCCGCTGCCCGGCAAACCCATGGCGCCGATGCCGGCCAAGGTGTCGGTTGCAGCCGTTGACCGCGGCGATTTCGGCGTCCTTTCCGGCCGCCGTGGACCCAATGGTCTCGGCCAGGGCCCGGATTCCTCGCAGGCCATTATTGACCTCGCGAGCATGGCCGGTCCTGACGAAATCCTCTTCACCGTTGACGACGTCACGCCCGGCTTCCCGTTCCACCTCGCCGGTAACTCGTGCGGCTTTGACAGGAACGGCGACGGCGACCCGATTGGCAACGCAACTGGCGGAGCTGCCGGAGCTGGTTTGAATTGCCCCGAGGGCACGGTCGGCCAACGCATGCCCACGCCGGTTCTCGACCTCTTGACCGAACAGGGTGCGGCTGCCCCCGGGATGCCGGAAGAATGGGCCAAACTCGGCGGCGGCTGGGACGGCGGACTGCCGCGCCACAACCTGCGCGGCTATACGTCGGGCGGACTGTCGCTCGACACGCAGAACCGCCTCGACTTCCGCAAGATCATCAAGTCGGCGGCACCGGTTTACTTCCCCGAGACGGGCACGGAAGCCGAGAAGGTCGCCATGGCCTTCCATGCGGACCGCTTCAAACCGTCACAAGCGAACCTCATGGGCAGCACGGATACGAAAGAGGGCAACTTCCTCGTGAACGGCTCCGCGCCGGTTCCGGGCGGTCCGTATCAGGATCCTTGTGTCGACGACCAGGGTGACTCCACCGTTTCGGGTGAGCAGCACGACTGGTATGACGGTCAAGGCATTACTAATAGCCCCGATACAAAGAACAATGCACTGGGAACCAAGGGTGGTTCGCCCTACGGTGCCGACAACCCGCGTACCTACAAGATCGCCAACGTGCAGATCGATGCGGTATTCAACAAGGTCGGGCACCACTATTCGCAGGAGCGCATCATCGCGCTATGGGAGGACGTGCTCCCGACGATCAACAAGCAGCGTCCGCCCGAGCCGCTGGTCATGCGTTTCAACACGTTCGACTGTGGCAAGATCCTGCACGCCAACCTGGTGCCCGCGGAGTTCGAAGTCGACGACTTCCAGGTGCGTACGCCGACCGACATTATCGGCCAGCATATTCACCTTCCGAAGTGGGACCTGACGACGAATGACGGCGCGGCCAACGGCTGGAACTACGAAGACGGCACGCTGTCGCCGCTGATGGTCCAGGAGCGCATTGCAGCGATCAACAACTACACTGCGCTTACCGGACTGCCCACCATGGATCTGACTACGATCCTGACAGACGTACTGGGTCTGACGCCCGGGGTCGATTTCCACCAGGATCTCGAAGCTCCCTTGCGCAATCATTTTGTCGATATGACCGGCCTGGCCCCCGTAGAGACGATCGACACGGGCGACCCGTACATCGATGATCTGAGACAGGCTCAGAGAGCCCTCGATCCGTACACACTGACTGCGGAACCGCATCCCTTCTTCGGTACAGGCCTGATGGTGAACGGCCACTACGAGTACAAGGGTGCGCGCACCACGATCCAGCGTATCCTCGTGGATCCGGTGATGAACGTCGCCGGTGTTGACCGTGGCCTCGGCCTGACGTTCTCGCATGACCACTACGGCCCGTCCTCGTTCCAGCAGATCGGCCTGTACTCGACGATTCTCGCCGAGCCCGCAGGTTCGAACTGGTATCACAACGAGAGCGGCAAGCAGCTCAATACGCGCCTTGACGGCGGCCCGACGACCTGGCAGGCAGCCATCATCACGGGCGAGGACACGGACTACAACGTCGCCAACTGCGACCCAGACGGCACTAATTGTGACGACGGCGTCGGTGGCGTGAGTGTGCCGGCTCATCGCGAATTCTACTTCGAGATGAGCGACTTCCAGCATGCCTACAACGCCGGCACCTATATTGCCGCGGGGCCCGACGGTCGTCCGCTGGAAGCCGAATTCGGTGACAAGATCAAGCAGATCTATCGAATTCGTCAGCCCAATTACTTCGACGCGACCAAAGCCTACGCCAAGACCATCGAGGGTGCGTGGCGTGAGTCCGTGAACCCGACGCTGAAACTCGAAGCGCATCGGCTCCCGGACGTCGTGACAGCCGAAGGTGGCTGCCCCGGCCCCGGCGATGGCGTTCATCCGACCAATAACGACCCGAACGTGCCGCGGCCCTGCGCAGAGGCCATCAATCTTGGCCACTCGTCGACGTGGGTGATCAACTACCGCAACGAGCCGATTGGTTTGCGCGTGTACGATCCGGAGGAGACAGGTCCGGACGGCAAGAAGGGCGCTCAGGCTAAAGGCCGTGCCGGCGATCTGGCGCTTGCGTTCTCGAGCAGCATCGAGCGTGCGATTCCGGAGCTAAACACGCGCTTCGGCAACACGCCCGCCGGCTGGCAAGACCCTGCGTACTGCGGTGGCAGCGGCAACGGCGACAAGGTCAACTGCGACCGCGGTTCCGGCGATCCGTTCACGCCGATCATGCGTGCCTACGAAGGCGACGAGGTCAAGGTGAAGATCCAGGTCGGCGCGACCGAGGAGCAGCACCAGACGACGGTCCACGGCATCAAGTGGCTGTCGAATGGTTCCGGCTTCGGCCGCTCGCCGAACTCAGGCTGGCGCAACTTCCAGTCGCACGGTATCTCCGAGCAGTTCAGCCTGCAGGCGCCGTTCAACCCGGCGCTACGCCAGGCTGGCCAGACGGTGGACTACCTGTACGCAACGGACGCCACCCGGCCGGGCATGTGGCTCGGTACCTGGGGCATCTTGCGTACCTACGGTAGCGAGCGCAGCGACCTGGTCAAGCTGCCCAACAATGACATCAGCAAGGGCGTATCGTTTACGAATGCCAAGGACTTTAATGGCGTCTGCCCGAAGACCGCTCCGGTCAGGGAGTTCGATATCGCGGCCGTGCTGGCCAACGACGTGTTGCCGAACAACCTCGGCGTTACCATTCCGCAGCTGTCGGATGTCGATCTGGCGTCCGATCCCACCGATCCGCAGACTTTCGGGGAACAGACCGCCGGCGGCCCGCTCAATCCCGATGGAGGTACGCTGGTATATAACCGCCGCGAGACCAACGTTCCTGACGTGTTCTTGAACGAGGGCGGTGTCCTGACGAAGTTCAAGGGCGGAGACGGCCCGCTGAACGACCCGACTGCGATGATGTACGTGCTGAACGACGACCTGATTCCATTGGTCGAGTACGAGGCGTTGATCGAGAACAAGGAGGAGTTACAGAGTTGCGTGAAATCGGGCGGCGGCAAAGGCCAGAAGGCCAAGAGCGGCGGCGCGAGCTTTGACGCCACGCTCCCCGACTGCGCCGAGAAGGCTCAACTCGAAGCCAGGGGCTGCATGCTGGCTGGCTCGTACAAGTCGGATCTCGCGACCTGTGCCGCCGTGCTGAGGCCTGAGGCCCCGGTCGAGCCGCTGGTGCTTCGCGCCAACGCGGGCGACTGCATCGACATTCAGCTACGCAACCGCCTCGTTACCCGGCAGGGTGTCACCATTGACACCGGCGAGAAGGTGTTCTACGGCGACGGCAGACCTGCCATGCATGACGATGGCAAAGGCGACACGTACTACGCCGGCAGCGCCACGGGCAGGCAGGTCTATCTCGACAACATCGAGTTCTCCCGTCCGCCGGATCTCGCTGGCTGGCAGGACATGATGTGGGGCGTTACGCGCCGTGTTCAGGACAATGACACCGCGAATAACCCGGTAGACGACGAGATGTACTTCTTCAACAACAACCTCATCGCCCCGTCCGGTTATGCCGGTATCCACCCGCAGCTCGTCGAATACGACGCGAGCCGTGATGACGGCCTCTGGATTGGCAAGAACCAGCCGCAGATAGGCACGCCAGGTGGTGCAATGACGGCGCGGTACTACGCCGGTCACCTCGAGTACGTGCCGCAGCCTGACGGCAGGCGAAATCGCCGTTCGCTGGAAATCGTGCCTACGCCGGTCGAATACGGTGGCTCCAACCTGCTCTCCGCGGACCGCGTCAAGCAGCCGCAGAAGGGCCTGTTCGGCGCGCTCGTGATCGAACCTGTCGGTGCAGATTACGTCGATTCCGACACGATGGTGCCGGATGGCCAGGGCCGAGACGCGGCCATGCGTGAGACGCGCGCCCAGCTGACGGTAACCTCGGCGGAGGTGACCCGCGAGACACCTGACGGAACCGTTGTCATCGGTGGGGGAACGTACCGCGAAACCCTTGCGATGGGTCACAAGATCGGCAACCTGCGCTGGAAGGACGGCACAGCGATCGTGAACCTTCACCAGGGTGAACTGGGTCGCGAAGGTGCCGAGGACAGCGGCCATGCCGGCTTCAACTATGGCATGGAACCGTCCTGGTTCCGCTTCAAGCTGCCGCCCAACGTGCCGTTTGGCAACGCAGGCTGCGGATCGCCCGCTCTCAATGAGTGCTTCGGAGATATCGACAACCCGCACGCGATGTACTCCAACCTGCTGGTTAACGGTGAGCCGAACAGCTATCCGAACGACGATCCGGCCATTGCGGTGTTCACGACCGATGCCGGTACGGCGACACGCATGTACGTGTTGAACGGCGCTTCGGCCGACCGTGACGGTGTCTTCATCCTGCACGGCCACCTGTGGCAGCGCGATCCGTATATTTGCCCTGACGACAACTACCTCGGCCTGCCGGGCTACTGCGAACCGACGTCGATTGGCTCGCTGGCACTGGGTAAGAACCCCATCGGCAAGTACATGGGCGGCGAGGAAGGCATGGGCCACGTCTACGGACACTGGCCGATCCTGTTCAATGCCGGTGGCACGCATGAGGTTGACGGTGACTACCTGTACCGCGACTACTCGCCGAGCGGAAACCGCAACGGTCAGTTTGGTATCCTCAGGGTGAAACCGAAATAACCGTAACAGGAAACCGATGACAGGGATGTCCCGGGAAACCAAGCGTGGAGCGGCCCAGACGGGCCGCTCCACACTCTTTTAAAGGAGCGCCGATCTAGCAAACGGCGAATACAGAAAATCTAAATCAGGAGATAAATGGTGGCCGCCCATTTACGTAATCCAGCCGCGACGCTCGTCGCGGTGTCAATTCTTACGCTCGCAGCTGGCTGTAGCCGCGAACCGGAACAGCCGGAATCCAGCGGGCAAGTCGATACCATCACGCGTGAGGGAGTGAACGTCCAGTTCACGGTACGCCCGACCAGGGGCGGTATCGGAGCCGCGGTTGCCGGCGATTGGGCCGATGTCACCTTCCGGGTGACCGATGCGAACACGGGTGAGCCCATAAAGGGACGCTACCCCGCCGCATGGATGGACCTGGGCGCGGCCTGGGAGGCCATGGGTGAGCGCCCGATGAGCTGCAGGGATCGCGTCGCGACCTACCTGCAGGGCATCGTCGGCGTGCGGCCGATGATCGACCTGAACAGCCATTTCCTGCTGGTCATGAACCGCGATAATTCGATCTCTGTGATTGACCCGGTCGTGGGCATAACGGGCGTAACCAACCTGTTTGCGCAGATCAATCTGAAACGGCCGGGCGCGGACTGGGTGCTGAGCAGCGACAGCAAACAGTTGTTCGTGTCCATGCCGTTGTCCGGCGAGGTCGCGGTGGTCGATACCGAAATCTTCGAGGTTTCCCACGAAATCGAGGCCGGACTTCAGCCGACGCGCGTCGAATTGCAGGGCGACGGTCGCTACCTGTGGGTCGGCAACAGCACTGACAATGTCGACAGCAGCGGCGTGACGGTGATCGATGCTGCCGATCTCGAGCCCGTTGCGTTTATTCCAACCGGGCCGGGGCATCACGAAATTGCCTTTTCCGACGGCGATCGGTATGCCTTTGTTAGCAATCGGGATGGCGGCACCGTGACCGTGATAGACGTGCAGGCGCTGTCCAAGGTGACCGACATCGAGACCGGTCCGAAGCCCATGTCGGTAGCATACTCGCCGTTGGGTAGCGCGATTTATGTTACCGATGCCGATACGGGCGTGATTTCGGTGATCGATCCGGACAAGCACACGATCCGTGGCCGGATCGAAGCCGAGCCCGGCATCGGCCCGCTGCGTTTTAACAGCGAGGGCCGCTGGGGCATGGTCGTCAACGCCAGTACCGATACGGTATTCGTGATCGACGCATCGGCAGACCAGCTCGCGCACTCGATCCCGGTCGGCAAGCAGCCATTCCAGGTCAATTTTACGGCCAGCCTTGCCTACGTGCGCTCGCTTGGCACGCAGGACGTGGGCCTGATTCCGATGTCGGAGCTCGACGAGCCTTCGACGCCCCCGGTCACGTACATACCGGTAGGGCAGCAGCCGCCCGGCACGGCAGCGGAAATAAGCATCGCGGACAGCATTATCCCCGCAGTCAAACAGGCGGCAGCGGCGTACATCGTCAACCAGGCCGAGGGCACGGTCAGCTATTACATGGAAGGCATGGGTGCGCCAATGGGCAGCTTCCGCAATTACGGTCACGAGACCCGCGCTATCGAGATCGTGGACCGCAGCCTGAGCGAAAAATCACCGGGCGTTTACCAGGGCCGCGTCAAGATCCCCGTCGAGGGGCTTTACGACGTCGCGTTCATGATGGATTCGCCGCAATTCCTGCACTGTTTCACGGCAATCGTGGAGCCGGGCGAGTCTCCCGATGACGATGCGGGTACCGGGTCGCTGGCAGTGGAATTTTCAGCGGTCGACCGGCGCATGGCGGTCGGCGAAACCAAGTTGGTCCAGTTCAGGCTCAAAGATGCCTCGAGTGGTGCCCTGGCGATGAACGTGCCCGACGTATCGGTTCTATACTACCGCGCCGATGGCGGAGGACGCACGGTATTGCAGGCGCAGCCGCTCGCTGACGGCCTGTACCAAGCCAACGTGCAGGCCACCGAGGCGGCAACCTATTATGTCTTCGTCGGTGCGCCCTCCAGGGGGCTTAACTACTCCGATCAGCCATTCCTCAGCCTGATGGCACTGGATATGCCCAAAGTGCAGAAGGAGGAGGCGAAGAATTGATCGTTCGAGCTTGCATATCGATGGCCTTGCTGCTCGTTTCAGCGGCTGGCCTGCATGCGCAAGGGATATACCCCGGTGATGCCGTGCGCGTGAACGACGAAACGGTCAGCAATCAGCGATTCCAGGGGTTTTACACCGAGTATCGGAACACGAAGGGCGTAGCCGTCGGGGCCCGCGGTGATCAGCTCGAATTGCTGAAGCAGCTCCGGCGCGAGGCCATGGACCTGATCATCGAGCAGACGCTTGTAGGGCAGGCAGCGGAAGAGGCGGGCATTGAGGCAGACCCGGCCGAAGTGGAGAAACAGGTCGAAGAACTGCGATCTGTGTTCGACAATGACGACGGTTTCAGGATGAAGCTTCAGGACGATGGATTTACCGAGGAAAGCTACCGTCACCACATCGCCCGAATGATCTCGGCGAAAATCTATCTCGACCGCATTCGTGCAGACGCCTGGGACGTCAGCGACGTCGAGCTGGAACGCTACTACGAGGATAACGAGAGCCGGCTGACGCTGCCGGAGCGCGTTCGGGTGCGGCATATCCTGCTGACCTGGAAACCGCTCGGTACGCAGGATGATCGCGCCGCAATCCACAAGCAGATGGAACCGATCCTCGAACGTGTCCGCAACGGCGAGGACTTCGCCAAGCTCGCGACGCAGTTCTCTGACGACTATGCGACCAAGAATTCAGGCGGCGATACCGGTTTGTTTACGCGTGGCACGATGGTGCCGGCTTTCGAGGATGTCGCTTTTGCACTGGAACCGGGCGAAATTTCGGACCCGGTGGAGACGGTCTTCGGTGTCCACATTCTGCGCCTCGAAGAGCGCAGCGAATCCCGGTTGTTGCCGCTCGATGAAGTTCGTGAGCAGCTGCGTGAGCACGTTCGCGAAGAGAAAATGGAAATCGCCGTGCAGGAAAAAATCGACGAGCTGCGGACAGCAGCTGACATTGAAATTCTGATCCCGCTGGCGTCGCGAAACTGATAAGGAGTCATGATGAGATTAATCGGCCGCACACTCATTACGAGCTTACTGACCCTGGTGCTGACGATCCCGGCCGGCGCGATTGCCGACGAAGATCCGCACGCGAAGCACCGCGCGATGATGAAGCAGAAATCCGAACCTGCGCTCGAATCGGCGGATGTCGACCTGCGGGACCGCCCGCTCCTGACCCAGGACGGGGAAGAAGTGCTCTTCGTGAGCGATGTCATCGGCGACAACATCGTCGTGATGGATTTCGTCTACACAACCTGTACAACCATTTGTCCGGTCCTTTCCGCAATATTTACGCAGGTCCAGGGCAAGCTGGGCGAACAGGTCGGCGACGACGTGGTGCTGGTCTCCATGTCGGTTGATCCGATTCGCGACACGCCGCAGCGCCTCAAGGCCTATTCCGCCAAGCACCGCGCCGGTGACAGCTGGCTGTGGCTGACCGGCGCCAAACCCGTCGTGGACGAGGTCCTGGTCGGCGTGGGAGCCTATACCACCAATTTCGAGGATCATCCGACCATGGTACTGATCGGCGACGGGCGGACCGGCGAGTGGAAGAGGTTGTTCGGTTTTCCGAATCCGGATCGCATCGTGAGTGTCGTTAACGAAATGCGCGCACGCCGCGAGTCCGGCGGCTAGTAACGTGGGTTTCAAGCCGCTTCGTTTCACGCGACAAATTTCTCGCGGAGGTTACGCCGCAGCCGCAATCCTGTCCTGGGTCGGCATGGCCTCTCCGGCGATGGCACTGGACGACGCGGAAATGCGCGGCAAGCAGATCTATTTCGAGGGCACGAGTCCGCGCGGCACGGAGATCACGGCGGTGGTCGGCGACGAGGCGGCGTTGCTGCCCGGCAGCGCGATGCCCTGTTCCAGCTGCCACGGCGGGGATGGCCTCGGCCGCCCGGAAGGCGGCCTGATCCCGCTGGACATTCGCTGGAGCGAGCTCGTCAAAACCTATGGCCACGTCCACCATAACGGGCGCCGGCATCCTCCTTACGACGATGCGAGTTTTGCGAGGTCGATGGTCGGTGGCGTCGACCCCGCCAACAACCAGCTGGACCGGGCCATGCCGCTCTACCAGATGTCGACCGAAGACATGGCCGATCTTATCGCGTACATGAAGGTGCTCGAGAATGATCTCGACCCGGGCGTGAGCAACGATCGGGTGCAGGTGGCGACGTTGCTGCCGCTGAGCGGGCCGGCGGGCGCGACGGGCGAAGCGATGGCCCGGATCATGCAGGGCCATTTCGAGGACATCAACAAGCAGGGCGGGATATTCGGCCGTCGTATCGATTTACTGGCGGTACCGTTCGGCCAGTCGGCCGAGGCCAGCCTGGAAAATCTGCAGCAGGCGCTCCGGGTGGAAGGAGCATTCGCTGTGGTGGGGGCCTACACAATCGGGCTCGACAAAGCATTGCTTGACGTGCTGCGCACGGACAACGTGCCACTCATCGGGCCGTTCACGCTCGATCCCGGCGACGCGTTCCTCGATTCCGGCGCCTTCTATATTTATTCCGGTTTCGACGAGCAGGCGCGTGCGCTGGCGGACCAGGCCGTGTTGCAGGGCGCAGACGCCGGGAAGATTGCCGTCGCCAGCCCGGAGGACGCCCGCTTCAACAGCCCGGTAAGGGCGGTGCGGGAGCAGGTACGGACGAAAACCGGCGGCGGCGCCCCCGACGAACAACGCTATGCGAGCGGCGAATTCGATGCGACGGAATTCGCAGAGCGCGTGGCCGGGAGCGAGGCGCTGATTTTCCTGGGCCCGCAGAGTGACGTTGAACCGCTGCTTGCCGCACTCGACAGCAAAGGACTGAGCCCGCGCGTGTATCTGCTGTCGTCATTGCTGGCGCAACCCTTGTTCGATGCGCCAGCGACGTTCGATCGCCGGATCTTTATTGCGTACCCGACGCTGAGCAGCGACATGACGCCCAAAGGACGTGAGGAATATCAATCACTTGCAAAGACTTATTCATTACCTAGAGAGCATGTGCAGGCGCAGCTGGCTGCCTTCGCCGCGGCGAAGTTGCTGGTCGAAGGCCTGCGCCGGGCAGGCCGCGACCTGAGTCGCGTGAAACTGATCGAGGGCATCGAGGAACTATTTGCGTTTCAGACCGGTGTTACCCCGCCATTGAGCTACGGGCCGAATCGCCGCATCGGTGCTCGCGGTGCCCACATCGTTGCGGTCGACCTGGCCAACAAGCGTTACGCTCCGATCGGGGACGGCTGGTACGAACTGCGCTGAGGAATTAGCTGCGTGGTCGAGCAGACTCGTGCGTCAATCACGCGTGGCGTCGTCGAGTGCAATCCATTGCGTGTTTTCCTCGAACTGGCCGTTAACGAGGTCGGCGCGAACGATGTGCCCACCCAGCGTGCCGACGCGCCTGTCCGGCCCGTAACTGACGGGCGGCACCAGCCCGGGGTGAAAGCCATCCATTGACTCCATCGCAGACACCAGTTGCTCGCGGCTGAGGTTCCGATCCGCTCGCCGCAGGCCCTCAACCATGATCCTCGCAGCTGTGTAGGCCGAGATCTGGGCGATGCTGTAGGCGTAATCGATGCCGAATTCATCATGCAGCTTTTCGAACTCGGCGGTGCCTTCCGCGGTGAAATCGGTCGGCAATGATGCGTAAGCAAGCAGGACCCGACCGCTCAGGCTCTTTGGCAGCTCGAATACGCCGCGCTCGGCAAGCAGGCCGGGCGCCATGACATACGGGAGCCAGCGCGTATTTGCCGCCGCGCTCCCGAATTCGACCAGCGCCTCGGCCGAGCCCAGGAAGACGACGACATCGACGGCAGAAGCGCGCAACGTTGCCACGGTTGCAGCGCTGTCGAACCGGCCGTAGGCGTAACCGGAGACCTCGACGGACTTGAAGCCGAGCGTCTCCGCACGCGCCTCCGCGGCACGCGCAAGCTCATTGATCGAGGCGACCTGCGGGTGGACGATCGCGAGCCGGGTAGTTCCGGCGCCGTGATCGGCTGCGGCAGCCTCAACGAGGACTTCCGCCTGGTGCGCAAGCCCTGCGAGCGCGTAGAAGCTGTAGTGAGTCTTGTCGTCCTGCTCGTGCTCGTGGCCGTGCGAATCATCCTCGCGCGGGGGCAGGGCAGTGTAAGGCCCTACCAGGGGCATCTTCTTCTCGTCGGACAAGGCCGCGAACTCGGCGTCGTATTCCGGCACATAGCCACTGATCAGCGCAAAGACCTGCTCGCTGTTAACGAGGTCCCTGGCCGCCCATATGGCGGGATCATCATTGGCACCCCACGGGCCTACTACCAGTTCGAGCTCGCGGCCGTGCACGCCGCCTGCCGCATTGACGACGCTGAAGTACGCCTCGATCACCTCGCGCATCGCGTTCCCGAGACCTGCGTATTGTCCGTCCAAGGGCAACACGGTGCCGAGGCGTACACTGGTGCTCGTGAGGCCCGGATCCGACTGTGAGTCCATCACCTTGAGATACGCGATAAGGTCCGCCATGTCGTCGTCGGAAATGTTATAGCGAGGCATCGCCGGGTCGAGCGAATTGCCGTCAGGGTCCAGGCCGTCAACTATTGACCGCGCCACGGACGCTTCGTCGAAGGCTGCGTGACTGCGCTTGCTGTGTGCGTGCGGGCCCGATTGGACCATCGCATACCAGTTGATATTGAGTGGTGCTACGTCCGTGTAATCCTCCGCGCCACGACCGTCGACACCATGGCAGCTCTTGCAGGGCAGGATTTCGGCGGGCACCGGGGGCTCGCCGCGTTGCAGGTCTGCGGTAATGATGCGGCGACTGCGTGACTTGCCGGTCTCGTAAACGTATTTGCCGCGTTCCTCCGCCTCTGACAGTACGAGGTCCTGTGCAGTGACGGAAGTCGGCAGCATGACCCCATGTACCAGGAGGATCGCAATCGCGAAGGGTGCCGCGGCTGCTCGCGGGGTTGGTGTTGCGGCTACGGCTCCGTTGCGGAGGTCACGGTGCCGCATTGTCCTCGACGAGCAGCCGCAGTCGTTCTGCGACGCCTTTGGGCGGTACATTCGGTGCAATTTTCGTCCAGTGCGATTCCCTCACGTTAGCGGCAATCAGCATGGTTGTGTGCGCCTCGAGTTCATCGGTGTAGGTACCGAGCTTCTTGGTTACGAGATTCACGTTGTCGGGTTGACCTGTGAGCCACAGCCAGCTTTCCTGGTCCGCATCGTGGGTCTGAGCGAATTCTTTCATAGCGGCGGGCGTGTCACGCACAGGATCGAGACTGATCGAGATGAAATGAATCTCGTCGCGCACATTGCCCGGGAGCATGTCGCGGATCATGGTCAGATTACGCGTCATGAGTGGGCACGCGCCCTGGCAGTTGGTAAATATGAAGCTGATGACGACAATGTTGTCCTTGAGCACATCATCGTAAAACTTCAAACGCTGACCATCCTGGTCGATCAGCTCGACATTCGTAAAGTAGTCGCGGGCCTTTGCCTCGGCAGCGGCCTTGTCGGCTGATGTCGTGCCGGCGACGGCGATGTCTGCAGGGGCTGCAATGCAAAGCATTAAGGCAAGGGCGGCAGACCCTGCAAGCAGGTTTTGAATAGGTTTGAACACGCGGCGGCCTCGAATCAGTAATCCGGTCATTCCAGTCTAATGATTTGGGCTCTGAGTGCCACTCTCTGCCCGAACAGTTCCGCCTGTCCGAATGGACAGGTCCTCGGACTATCGCTATCTGCGGAGCCCGCCGGCTGCCGGATCAAGAGGCAGTTCAGTGACTTGTTCGCCGCGCTTGAAGCTGGCAGCTGTGGAACTGACCGACTCGAGTGTCCAGCCGTCGTGCGTATCGCCTTCGGCGAGCTGCAGCAAACCGTTGCCGTTCAGATTCCGTAAAACGGCAACGCGCGAGCCGCCGGCAATCGCGATGCCCTCCAGTTTGAGGCGCAAGGGGCTGGGAGGCGGCGCTGATTGTGCCGCCGGAGGTTCGGGAAGCCGGCGCTCAATATAGAAGACGGGTCGGTCGAGCATGTCGACGAAATGGCTCATGGCCGGTGGATTCAAATTTGTGTCGCCGAAATCCGGCAGGACTGCTGCCTTGCTCTCAGGCGGCGTATCGACCTCCACGCTCGCGGTCGCAGGGTAGAGTACCTGCAGCGCGACCAGAAGCGCCACAGTCACATTTGCGGCGACCAGCGCCTGCGTAGGACGGCTTATCCGGTATTTTCTCATCACGATGCCTCCGGCATGTATGCGACGAGGTCGAACTCCGCATCCATCTGTCGAAGGTGGGGCTCCGACCGACCAATCCTGTTGTCACGCAAAGCGACGTTGCCAAGAAACATGTAAATATCGTCAGTCTCGATGTCATAGAAGGATTTCAAAATAGCCGGCAACGTACCGCGGAGCCTGACCTTCAGCGCTACCCGGACGAAGCCCTGTTCCTCCCCGATTGGCAGAATCTGTGTGCTTACGATCTGCGTCTGGTTCGCGGCGGTAATCGTTTTGACCAGTCGCTGCAATTCCGCGCCTGCCACGGCGGGCGTATCGCTGCGCAAATGGTTGCCCGCAGATTTTTGCTGCCGGATCAGCGCCTCGTATTGCGGCAACAGTTTCTCGTCGCGCGCCGTGATCTGCTGATAACGCTGCAGTCGTTCGATACTCTCAGCAAGCCTGGACTCGCGCGATGAATTGGCAGCCCAGATCGGTAGCGCGGTGACACTCAGCAGAGCGATGACCACGAAGACGAGCAACCCGATGGCCAGTTGCCGTTGCCGGTTTTTGTTGAGCCTGGTGTTCATTGCGGCCGCACCTCTTCGACGTCGGCGGAGATGTGAAAGCGGTCCTTGTCCGTGCCGGAGATTTGCACGACGGGGGAGCGGAAGCGGGCGTTCTCGAAACGGGGCGATGATTCGATAATCGCTATCAGCGAGGCAGAACCTGACGACTGACCCTGAATCTGGAGTTCGCCATTGGTCAGGTCCAGCCGGGAGACCCACGTGTGGTCGGGAAGAATGCGGCTGGCCTCGTCGATCAGTTCCACGGCCATCACGGCAGTAGCCTTCTTTTCGACCAGGAAGCGCGACGCGTCTGCCATCTTCTCGAGATTCTGCCGCAGCTGGCTGCCCTCGCGCGCCTCGGCGGCTGCCGTTTGCACCTGCGCCTCGAGGGCCTCGATCGCACGGTTTTTCTGCACGATCGGGATCGTGATCGCCGCGACGAGCAGAACCGCGAGCAGGGCGGTCAGCGCCAGGTTCATGCTGCGCACATCGATGCGCCGCGTGCGACGCATCTCATGCGGCATCAGGTTGATCGGCTGCAGGTTGTTGTTGTCGCGCCGACGGCAGGTGACGACGTCCGTCTTCATGCCGAGGGATGCGGTGCTGTCGACCAGCCCGTCTACCACGTCTATTGGAGCGTACACGAGGTCCACCGTGACCTGCTGCCGTGTGCTGTCGCGGCCGACAATCGTGTAGTCGTAGCAAACTTCGGATGCCTCGAACGGCGTGTGCAGGTCCATCTCGAAACCCAGCACTTCGCGGAGGTTCTCTTCGGCGGCAGCCGGCAGGCGGATGCGCTTCGCCAGCACCTTGTCATCGGGCAGAAGCAGGATCGTCTGCTGAACTTCACGCGGGATATCCTCGACTTCGGCATCGGCTGCATCCAGCGCCAGCCGCAACACTTCGCGCTGCGCGACCTGATTACCGAGACTCAGCAGCAGCTTGTCACTATCGACCTCGACATACAGTTTCTGCTGGCGCTGCGCGATGGCTTTCTGCAGATTTTCCGGCAGCAGCTCGACGAGCTCCCCGGACCACCAGCGCCAGAAGCTGCGCAATCGGCCCAGCAGCGGTTCCGCATAGCGGATTCGCAGCGGTTGCAGGCTGCGTTGCACGTTTACGTTCATCCCTGACCTCCTTCGCGCGGCGGAAATTCGACCCGCGGCGGTTCGCGCCAGTCGAGCACCTTGAACGGTGCATCCGACGCGCGCGATATTTCGATGACCGCCTCGATCGCGGCGATAGCGCCAGAGCTTCCGGACGCGCTCGCGTAAATGTGGAATGTCCCGTTGCGAGGTGTGCCGGCTTCACTGTCGGCGCCCTCCGGCGCGACCGCGGGTATTTCCTCGCCGGTCAACGCGGTGATCAGCGCGGGCGGCGCGTATTCCATGTTCAGTCCGGCCCGGCCCGAGTGGACAGTTACGAAGGGCGCCAGGCAATCGTAGCGGGCCTGGCTCATGCCGGGCAGGTACTTGAGTTCGTCAACCGCCTCGAAGGCGTCGTCGCGCGACGACCAGGAGACTCCGGCGGCGAAGTAGTCGTCGTCCTCGACGCCGTGGAGACGCGTCAAGTCGTCCTTGTCGCGCCAGTCGAGGACGGCGTCGACGAGATCGCGGCGCTCCGTCTCGCTGACGCCGCAGACCTTCAGCGCGGCATTCAGCAGTTCCGCGTTGGCGGCATTCAGGTCCACGAAACCGGCGGCGTCACGGATAGCTATCGTTACATCGTCATCGCCGATACGGATGCTGAACAGGCTGCCGTCGACGGGCAGCTTCCTGTCGGAATCCGCGGCGAGCATCTCGAGGATCACGTGGTTGATGCCGGCCTCGGCGATTGCACGCGCTTTCGCGGACTGCACCTGGCGCGACGCGAGCGTGGTGTCGGTGTGCACGTTACGCGAGTGCCCGGCGGCCATGATGCTCAGGAGCACCACCAGCCACAACACGACGATCAGCGCCATGCCGTCCTGGGGGCGCCGCATCGACATTGCGCGTCCGCGGGTCATGACGTGTCACCCGAGCGCAGGTTGAAGAACAGGTCCGGCCAGCCGGCGCCGCCGAATTCCGTGCGGGTGCGAATTCGGATGGCCGTCGGCAACTGCTCCGCGTCTTCGCGCCAGACCGGCGTCCAGTCGGGCCTCTCTTTTTCCTTCTCTGCGCCGAAGTACTCGAATTCGACGGTCTCGAAACCCGCCGTCAGTATCATCGGCTCGGTGGTGCGGATCGCCTCGAAGCGCTCGCTGCCCGGATCGAACGGTGCGTAGGAGAGGGTGAGTACTTCGCGGCCGTCGTCGGTACGCTTCGCGGCGAGCGTGTAGATCAGGAACCCGGCGCCGCGCGAGTAGAGCGGGGCGGGCGCGACGAAACGCAGGTTTTTCTGGTCCGCGGCGAACGCCAGGCGCTCGTCCTTACCTTCACCGATCGTCATGTAAGGGAGCTGCGCGAACTGCCGCCGCAGGAAGTCCGACACGGCGCGCATTTCTTCCGTCGTATCGGCGCGTACCACGCCCGCGGTCGTGCTCTTGCTTGCGATACGAACCGCGCCCATCGCCGCCGTCATGAACAGCGTCAGGATCATGATCGCCACGAGCAGTTCGATAAGCGTGAATCCTGCCGAGGAGCGCCTCATGATCCCACGCCTCCCTCGGTGCGAAGCCGAACCGTGCTGAGCCCGACGCTGCGGGTGTTGTCGCCGTTCGGCCACTCGACCGTCACCGTGACGCGGTAGGCGTCGACGCCTTTGGCCGCGGAACGATAGCCCGGCCAGGGCTGGTAGTCCTGCACGCTGACCGTCCATTCGAAGCGCTCGCCCTCGGTGCCGGAGGTCTCTCCTGGCCGGAGCGGCATATCGATACCCGCCGCTGCGAGCCGCGACTCGGCGATCAGCGTTGCGGTCGCATAGTCCGACGAAACGGAGACATTGCGCAGGCCGCCGGAGAAGATACGCAAGAGGACCGTCAGCGCCAGCGCCAGGATCATGAACGCGACGAGTACCTCGATGAGGGTGTAGCCCGATTGTCGGACACCGAGTTGTCGGCGATCAGATCGCATCGCCCTTTACCTGCGTGACGCTCGCGCCGCCGAACAGCCAGTCGATGCTCACGACGTAGCCGCCACCGTCCTCGGGACCCAGGCGGATGTCGAGCCCGCTCGAACTGCCGTCGGGGTAGAACCGCAAGGAAACCGGCTCCTCGCGGTCGAAAGAAGATTGCCCCGCGACACGACGTGTCTCACTGACGTAGCCGCTGCGTTCTTGGATGACGAGCGCCATGCCACGGGGCAAAACTGTAGGGGGCGAGCCCGCGATCGCGTACGACGCGGACTCGAGGTCGAACACGACATCGACCGGGGTGCTCTGGCTGATCGCGAGATTACGGGCGTCACGTACGGTCGACGCCATGTCGTAAGCGGCTGTTCTCGCTTTCGTGCCGGGCACCACGGCCGACACCGCTGCCGGCACCAGCGCCACCAGCATGCCCGCAATCGCGAGCACGACCAGCAGCTCCAGCAACGTAAAGCCGGCTGTTTTAAAAATCGGGTTGTTGCGTGTCGTTACCAACTCACTACGTCCGAGTCTTCGCCTTCACCACCGTCGGCGTTGTCGCGGCCCAGCGAATACAGGTCGTAGTCGCTGTTCTGGCCGGGTGCGCGGTAGTGATAGTCGTTACCCCAGGGATCCTTGGGGATGTCTCTCTTTTTGAGGTACGGGCCGTTCCAGTTGTCGACGCCCGTCGGCTCGACCGACAGCGCCGTCAAACCTTCCTCGGTCGTCGGGTAGCGCCCGACCTCGAGGTGGAACAGGTCCAGTCCTGCGCCGAATTCCTCGATCTGCAGCTGCGCGGTGTCGGTCTTCGCGCCACCGAGGTACTTCAGCACGCGCGGGCCGACGAGCCCGGCCAGCAAGCCGAGGATCAGCAGGACGACGAGCAGCTCGATCAGCGTAAAGCCGAACTGGCGTCGTGGTTTGTGTTGTCTCGTGTGCGGCATCGTCTTCTTCCTCCGAATCAGATCACGAGTTCGTTGATGGAAAGGATCGCGACCAGTATCGAAATGATCACGGCGGCGATGACGACGCCCAGCACCAGGATCAGCATGGGCTCGAGCAGCGTCATCGTTCGTTTAATGGTCACCTGCGTATCGCGGTCGAAGGTCTCGGCGACCTTGGCGAGGATCGCTTCGAGCTCGCCGGACTCCTCGCCGACGCGGATCATGTGCGTGGCGAAGGAGGGAAAATGTGGTACTTCGGAGAGCGGGTCGGCAAGGCTCTGGCCTTCCTTGAGGTGGCCGGTCACTTTCTCGATACCGTTCGCCAGCACGCGGTTGCCCATCGTGTCCTTGACGATCGTGAGCGCTTTCAAAAGCGGGATGCCGTTGTGCAGCAGCGTGCTCAGCGTGTGCGCGAAGCGCGCGACTTCCATTTTGATGACGATCACGCCGAGGAACGGCGTCTGCAGCAGCCAGGCGTGCCACTTGTAGGCGCTCTTCGGGTCCGACAGCTGCCGGC
>Ga0224509_10000077_pt1 | contig 23449 bp, 17 predicted proteins | sample SF_Jan12_sed_USG_5_FD_170158 | JGI IMG/M metagenome (GOLD analysis project Ga0224509, IMG submission 170158) | Sediment microbial communities from San Francisco Bay, California, United States - SF_Jan12_sed_USGS_24 | ecosystem: Environmental > Aquatic > Marine > Sediment | place: USA... | reverse complement strand
CTTCCAGCCCGCGGTATGAAGTCTGGATATTTCACACCGTTCTTCAAGATTGAGTTGATTGTATTTTTTTCCCATAACAACACCTTATACAGATGTTGCACTTCGTTTGTGAAATCAGGGAATCCATTCTTTGTATCGGTCGAAAACCCTGCCCCGAAGGGCATGAATGCCACTTATGGCCGCGAAGCGAGGTTTCGACCGGGTGGCCGTCTCAAACCTTGTCTGGGGCGGATTGTCGTGTGGTGTTGGGCGACCCCGCCCGACACCTGCCGCACAACCCTTCCGTCTGTCACCCCGAGCGCAGTCGAGGGGCCGGGTGGCCGTCTCAAACCTTGTCTGGGGCGGATTGTCGTGTGGTGTTGGGCGACCCCGCCCGACACCTGCCGCCCAGCAGTTCTGTAGGGTGGGTCCGTCTTCGCCTGCGCGCCGCGGCGTGGACCCGCCATAGTCGGCCGGGTGGCCCCGACATTAAGGCTTGTTTCCGTGTTCGGCAAATGTCCACATCTGCCGAACCTTCTTTCCCCAGATAGAGAGGGGTGCCCCGCCGACGGCGGGGCGGGGTGTGTTCTTCGCCAGGCTGAATCAATAACACACCCCAAAACTGACTCTCAAAAGAGGACTTGGAATCGATCGACACAGTGCATCTATCCGCTCATGGTGGGAATCAGGCCTTGACGGATGGATGCTCAGTCCATAGTTTGAACCAATGCCTCAACGATCAAATGCACACGGCCGCTCATTCAAAAAGAGCCCTCCCAGTGCCGGGGTACCGTTGCATGATGACGTAGACAAATCTCGCTATTGTACGGAGAACAAATGAACAAAGAATTCCAACCGATCAAAGTCAGCGAAATCAAAGACAATGTTTTCAAACTCATCGGTGAGGACTGGATGCTTGTCACCGCCGGTAGCCTCGATTCGTTCAACACTATGACGGCCAGTTGGGGTGGGATGGGTGTTCTTTGGAACAAAAACATCTGCTGGTGTGTGATCAGACCACAACGGTACACCTACCAGTTCGCCGAGAAAGCCGATCGGTTCACGCTCAGCTTTTTCGATCCCCAGTACCGAGACGCCCTCAAATTCTGCGGCACCAAGTCAGGCCGCGATGTCGACAAGATGACTGCGACCGGGTTGACACCCGTAGCCTCCGAAACCGGTGCAGTGTACTACCAGCAGGCGAGGTTGGTCCTGGAATGTCGCAAGGACTATATTCACGACCTTGACCCGGCCAACTTTCTTTATCCGTATATCAAGCATGAGTACCCCGGGGCCGACTACCATCGTCTCTATCTCGGCGAGGTCGTGAACTGTCTCAAGCGTGAGTAAAGGCGGATGCAGTTCAGGCGCGGACTGCTCCTGTCGCCGGCTGACAATGAAAGGAAAAACTAACATGTCCCGTAAACTCGCCCACAGTGACGGCCCGTTCGCCTCAATCATCGGCTTTTCGCTTACTGATGTTATACGAACCTGCATGTTGCTCACTCGGATTGATGATCGGAAAGAGATCGCAAAGGTTCGAGGAGAATACTTCAAGGACATTCGCCCTGTAGACACCGTGATGCAAGTGAGGCGCATTATCAACCGGGAGTGGTTAGTTGAGATCGAAGTTGATGCCGTAGTTGACGGCGCATGAAACGGTGACCGAGGGGCTTGTTGATAGTCCTTCGATGGCGTCATTGCGAGGAGTCCCGCGCCGGATGTTGCGCTGGGTCCTTCCCGCCGCAGGCGGGTGAGACCCGGCGCGTCGAGGAAGCATCACCACACTTTCACGTCCGGCAAAGCCAGGGGGCCATCTGCCAACGAACTAACAGACCGGAGTAGGTATCTGCCAAGGATCCGTTTTTGTTTGTTTTTGGACTTGCTTCCTCCACTAACAGACCTACCTTACAGTCGACCTTTTAACACATAACCCATAAGGAGAATCACGATGAGTGCTCCAAGAAAGTACCGTTTAGTGCTTAATAATGCACCGAAGGCACTTTGTTTGTCACGTGACCTCGGAAAAGTTGCCCGTGCATCACCCCTTCGTTGGACCGGCTCAACCACGAGTTTGGTTCGAGCATTGAAAGCATTGCCCGGATAGAGTGAGACGGCCGCAACGTACCCTGTTTGGGTATGTCAGGACTTTGTCAGCCCGTGGTGTTCTTATCCGTCTGGGATTTCCGGATTCGCCCGAGACAAAGGTCTTTCTTGTTTAGCAGTCTGACGGTTTGTAGAGCCTGACCACATCAGGTCAGCACCTCTGGTGACCAGTGGCAAGTCTCAGGATGATAAGCAGACGGTTCGATTGAACCGGTTCTGCAGAGAGTCAAGTTTCAAGCGTAAGAAGGGAAATGTGTGATATGGCACTTCGAATTACTATCGATGTTTTCAGCGGCCGGAAGAACCCGGTCATTGAATTGAAGGGCAGCGATGCCACGGACGCCTTGAAGCGTCTTCAACCAGCGAAGAGGATCAAACGAGGCGAGTTGGGAATGCCTCCGACTCCTACCCTGGGTTATCGCGGTTTGATCGTGGAACAGACCGGCCGGCCGTCCAAGACTCTGCCCAAACTGTTCCGGGTAGCGCACGGCGACGCCTTTGGGCTTGGTTTGTCGCACCACATTGAAGACGCGGCTTTTGAGGATTTCATCTGTGGAAGTACCGGACCTATCCGCAAACTTCGCCTCGGTAAACCGTTTCACCTCCGACTGAAAAGGGAGATCAACAGATTCCACAAGGTGCGTACCAAATGGCCGTTGAGGAAAAAACCCAGATGGCCGCTTCGTTGCCGATGTCGGTGTGCGCCTCTCTACGAGCCCGGTTGGTGGAACGACGCCGGTCAAATCCAATACAACAACAACTGCTATAACTATGGTTGCAATTACAGGTCCGATACCTACGCCCAGCCCGGTGAAGCGGCTGGAGCCAAGTACGCCTCGATTTCGTGCGCCGAAGTCAAGGCCGGGGCGATTGCCGATGAACTGATCAACAAGCCATTGGCCAACAACAGGTGCCCCAGGGAAGGTCATTTGGTAGCGCTGGTTGTAGGGCCTGGTTGGGATTTTCACTGGTATCGGAAAGGTCGCAACCACCTCTGGACGCACAAGCCCGGCTGGGGTGAAGCCACCAATCTCGACAACAGCGGGAAGCTGATCAGAGATCCGCGCACGGCTGACCGAGGCGGTTACACCAGTTTTTGCACGTTCATGGTTGTAATGCATGGGCACATCAAGATCACATAAATCCGGAGGACCATTCATTGGCGGAGCCTTTTGCTTTTCCGGTCGTCGTGATCCGACCTGGTCAATCGAGGCGACCACTGCACAGACGCTGATCGAACTTTGGAATTCGCTCGATCCGGTCTCGGGGGGGAATCCTATCCCCTCGAGACTGGGCTATCGTGGCTGTGTCCTTCGCAGTGATGACATCGAATGGACCGCCTATAACGGTCTGACCGCCCGCATGCCCAAAGGTTCGCCCGAAGAGCGTGAATGCAAAAAGGACCCAGATCGAACTTTTGAGAAAGCACTCATGGCCACGGCGCCCGCCGACTTGCTTCCGCCATCACTGATAGAAACCGAATGAAACCGGGCGGCCTATCCACCGTGCGGCTGGTTGTCAAACAGCAACCTCCCAGAGGGTAACGATATTCCTCCAGGAGACGCCAAACCCTGGGCCGTCTTCGGTCTGCTTAGTTTTACTTCTACCCGATGAACCACAGACCGAGCGGACCGGTCGATTACTATTTGCCTACTCGTCGCCTGACGACTCCGGTTGATCGACAAGCCTGTGGCCGGGATTCAATGCAGGATCAATTGCAGTGAGGGTCCATGCAGAGTGGGGTGGAGGCGAAACCGCTGGTACTTAAGCCGAGCAGTTACTCCGGCCTCGGTAAAACCCAGTGGCAAAACCGGACTGTCCACTCCAACAGCGCACATGAAGCCGTACTTATCGTAGTCCGATTCCAGGTCGGCCGCCAGCCCGCATTCGAACCGGACGGCATAGAGTAGACCCTGTTTTATTGGTACACCGAATCCCACCGATGAAACCATCAAGGGGCGATCATGATCGGCGGCGGCGGTAGTTACTATCATGTCGATGGAGAGATTGTTCAGCAACACCAGATCATCCCAACGGCAATAGCCAACTCCGACGAGGCCGCCGATAAGACCCCGGCCACCCCGGTGAGTCAACTGGCCACCGATGTGGAGAAGAACACCTTTGTAACTGGGCGGAATCGACCTTGTTTGCGTCCAGCGGACCGAGGCCCAGTCACGATCATGACGCACCAGCCAATCGGGATCGTTCGCCGAGTTCGATCTGAAGGGTTTAGGCGTCATCCAAGGCGGCATTGAAGAACGCCAGTATAGCTCTTTTATCTCCTTTGGGGAAAGACTGCTGTCGTGTAAGCCCTCATCGCGTAGTTGTGGATAGTGATGGTGTCGCCGTATGTCGTGCTCGTCTTTATCATCGGTGCGATAGCTCCAGGTGGCCGTTACGGACATCGGCAACAACCGAAGCGTGGGCACACTGTTGGTCAGGTAGTAGTCGACGCCGTCACTGGGCTTCTGCCACTGTGCCTCGGTGGGGCCTGAGGTGATCCTCGTCTTTGCCCAACTCGGCCACGTTTCCGGCAGGTCAGGCTGGGCGTAATCTCCGGAAGCATACACAACCGCAACCAGTTCCATCAACGAGTTGCGGCATGCCTGTAAAACCTTGATGTATGAAGGACCATACCAATGCATCACTTCATCGCCGAAAGTTTGCCACGCATCACCTTGTGAGTTTACTACATACGCGCCCCGGGTTCGATTACGATTATGCGCTTCGATGATATTCCGGCGGTGCAAAAAAGCTAACGGGTCAGCTCGATGCACCAGGATATGTCCGGCTGAAAAAGCATCGGCCAGGTATCCCTGGGCGACGGCCTCGAAGGCCAGCGCTTCCAGCACCAGCCGCCGGTCGTCTTGGTCCGGCTGTAAAGCCGTGGCGACAAGCTGCATAGCGTACAAGTGGTGCAACAAGTAGGATTGAATCACGTTGTCAGCCGACAGTGGCCGGGTCTCCAACTCTTGGCCCGGTGTGTGAGTGAAACCGGCTGCGCGCAATTGTGTTTCGATTTGTTCTGCGCTCAGCGACTCAAGCTGTTCCATGATCGTCTTGCCGAGGTCATGGAATCTGTTTTTGGCCAGATCATCCGCGGCCGAACTCGCGCACAGTTCGCCAAAGGTGTGCTGGTCCCAGGCCTTGTGGGGTAGCACCAGGCCACCACCGGCATCGCCGATGAGATAGGCCGTATCGTCCAGGGACCGAGCGCACTCTCGCATTACACTGTGATAAACCGAATCGGCCAGCATACGGTGTTCGTTCTTATCCCAGGCGCGCGCATCGGAACCCGACAATCCGGCCACCAGCAAAATCACGGTTAATGAAGTCGTAACGTATCTCATAGAATTCACAACCCCGACCGCCAGTTCTCTTTCAGGAAGTTGATTGCGTTCCTGGCCAGTATATCCGCTACCACCGATTCATCGCCGAATTCGTCCAGCAATAACCGTCTGAGCTGGTCGATTTGGCTAAGACGCGTCATCTCTTTCGGCGGGTTGATGAAACCGGCGAAGTCACTGCCGATTCCGACATGCTTATGTGTGCCGTGCAGTTTAACGATATGGCGGATGTTGCGCACGGTGTCGCTCAGTGTACCCCAATGGTCGGCCTCGCCGATCGATGCGTAGTTGGACAGCAGGTAGGGATCGATGATCACACCTATAATGCCGCTGTCATGTGCGATCTGCTCAATATGTTCGTCGTAGAGAGAGTAGGGATGGTCACTCAGCGTGCGAGCTCCGACATGGGTAGCCACCAGCGGCAACCTTGCACAATGAAGGATGTCGGCCACCGATGCCGCCGGTGCGTGGGTGATGTCGACCAGGATGCCGCAATCCTCCATCTCCCGGATCACCTCGCGACCGAATGCAGTCAATCCCTGATTGTCCCATCCGGCTCCGGCATCGGGGAAAAACGGGTAGGAATTGGCTGCCGATGCGATCCCTTTGTTGAAAAAGTGAGTAACCGTGATCAATGCCACACCGCGCTTGGCGAACGTCTCCACGGCGCCCAGGTCGCCACCCAGGGCGTGGCCGCCTTCGAGGGTGTGAACGACACAAGTCCGGAAAGCATCACTTGTTTTAGGCACGTCCAAAAGACTCGTCATCTCATCGTGATTATAAGCCATCTTGGCGAAACGACCATCGGGACCCTGCAAGGCACGCTCCAGATGATCCAGCATGCGCAGGCTGTTGGCAGGCGCTTCGGGGTTGGGATCGGTCGGCATCGACAACCACTCATCGAAAACATTGAAATGGGCAACGCAAATCAGATCAACACCGGCCGCGTGGCAGTCCTCCCATTCCATACCGCTCTTGTTGGCAAACTTCTCCGCGATGCCGGCCACCAGAGGATACTTCACGCCCAGCGCGCTTTGGCGATTCCATTGGTTGATCATGGAGTGGACATGGAGATCGGCCAGAACGGGTCGGTCGGGGCGAACGCCTTCAAGCAGATGTCGCGAAGCTCGGCAGCCCACAGATAGAAGCTGACCGATCCCGGTTGCACCGGCAAGGCCTGAGAGGGCCAGTCGAACAAATCTGCGACGAGAATAACTCACGATCGACAACCGCTCCTACTGCTATAGAATCGTGGCAAACCTGACAGACAAGAGCCTGTCACCGCCCGAAACCTACTCAGCGGCTTTGTCAATAGCAACCTGTTTTTGGATGACTTACTTCGCACGCCAACGACTGGGTTGCCTCGGCGGTGCGAAGCGCGAGGAACAGTCTTGCCTGTCATTCCGGGCTTTGACCCGGAATCCAGTCCTGTCACCCCGGCGAAGGCCGGGGTCCATCTTCTCTTGTGGTGTCGGGCGACCCCGCCCGACACTCTCACCTCATGCTGAGCGGAGTCGAAGGGCAGGTTTCGACACTTTTGTGCGTCAGTCGGCCGGGACGCCTTGCTGTTCCGATGATTGACCCTGAGCACCATCGAACGGCGAAGGCCGGGGTCCATCTTCTCTTGTAGGGCGGGTCCGTCTTCGCCTGCGCGCCGCGGCGTGAACCCGCCTTTGTTCTTCGTAGGTCGAGACCCCTGCGGTTTCGACATCAGGCGTTTCGCGTGATTCTTCCCCCCCCCACTACAAAAACAACACCGACTCATATTATAATGCTACTGTACAGCGCCCACTAAAAGGAGCGCCCGGATGACCGCCAGTCCCGAACATAATACGCCCAACCCGTGCACGCATCGCATTCACCATCGATGCTATTACACGAACACGACATTGCAACTACCAAACCCATCTCGCGTCGCTCGTGCCGCGAGTGCACTTGGCATGACACCCCGCGCCACGCGGGGTTGATGCTATGGCTGAGTTGTCGACCGCCGCGAGAAGTGGGGACTACAAAAGTACTTTTTCCGCAAAACGAACCCATTTGCAGGCGTGCTCACCGGTGTCATTCTGGCGAAGGTCGGAATCCAGAACCAAAGTAGGGCGGCATCCCTGCGCCGAAGGTCCGCCGCAGGAGGGATGCCGCCAATTCGGCAGGATCACAGTCCGCCACGGCAGACTGCCCTACAAGACTGAGCGTGATCTTGGGGACCGGGGCAGGGAGATTGAATTAGAAGTCGGTTTTCCGTCGCGCGTAGCGGCGGGCCTTGTGTCCGCCGAAACAGTGGGGCGACGCAAGGCCGCCCCCTACGTGGGATTAGATGATGCTAATACGCCAGGTCGTCAAGACTCCTCTTCGGCGTCGCGCTTGGCTGCTTCGATCACTTTCTGAGCAGCATCGTGCGGGACCTCTTCATAGCGCGCGAACTCAAGAGCGTACACACCCTGACCCTGGGTCATCGAACGCAGGTCGACCGCATACTGATACAACTCCGCCTGCGGAACCGCAGCCCGCACGATCTGGTTGCGACCGTCGGGGTCCATACCGGCAATCTTGCCGCGACGTGATGACAAGTCACCCATGACGTCGCCGGTGTAATCGTCCGGCACAGTCACTTCGATGTTGCAGATAGGTTCCAACAGCACCGGCTTGGACTCCATGAAACCCTCCTTGAAAGCCATCAGTCCGGCAATCTTGAAAGCCATGTCGGACGAGTCCACATCATGATACGATCCAAAGAACAGCGTCACTTTGACATCGACCACTTGCGAACCGGCCAGACCACCCTTGACCATCGATTCGACAACTCCTTTTTCCACGGCCGGGATAAACTTGGTAGGAATCACGCCGCCTTTAATGGCGTCGATGAACTCAAAGCCGCCGCCGCGAACGTTCGGCTCCAGACGAATATGCACATCACCAAACTGCCCGCGCCCACCCGACTGTTTCTTGTGACGGTACTGCTTCTCGGCTTTACCCTTGATCGTTTCGCGATAGGGAATCTTGGGCCGCACCAGTTCCACCTCAACACCGAATCGAGATTTCAGTTGCTCGGTCAGCACTTCGATATGGGTAGGTCCCTGACCGTACAGCACCTGCTGCGCCAGGGCCGGGTCAGCCACCAGTTTGAATGTCGGGTCTGCTTCGTGCAGTTTGTTCAATCCCGAACTGATCTTTTCCTCGTCTCCTTTGGACTTGGCTCTGATCGCCACATCCATCACCGGGTTGGGGTAGGCCACGGCCGGCACTGTCAGTCCCAGCGCGTTCGAGGCCAGACTGTTACCGGTATGGGTGTTCTTGAGTTTCACCAACAAGCCTATATCGCCGGCGCCCACCGAGGCAATATCCTGTCGGGATTTGCCTTGCAGCGTGTATATCTGTGTAACGCGTTCACCGTTGTCGGTCTGCTGATTCTTGAGGTCCATGCCGGACTTCAGAGTTCCCGAGTAGATTTTCAAGAAAGACATGTCACCGAGGTGACTTTCCGAAAGCGTTTTGAAAACATAAGCCAATGGCTGACCGGAAGCATCACAGGCCACTTCGACGGCATCCTCGGTACCGCTTTTGAGCGCGGTCGAGGCCGGCATGTCGGCGGGGGAGGGGGCGTGCCGGTTTATGAAGTCCAAAAGCAGGCTGACACCCATGTTCAATGAGGCCGAACCACACAATATCGGATAGACCTTACCGGCCTGCAAACCCTTGGCAAAGCCAGTGGCGAAATCTTCATCAGAAAGCGTCCCATCCTCGAAGAACTTCTCAAGCAAAGCATCGTCGCCCTCGGCGGCCGACTCAATCAACTTATCCCGGCCAGCCTGGGCGGCATCTTTCATGTCGCCGGGAATCTCGGTTTCGGTCGCTTTGCCCTTATCGTCGAAAGTGTAGGCTTTATTGGTGAGTAAGTCGATGATTCCTTTGAATCCGGACGCTTCACCAATCGGCATCTGGACGGCAGCAACAGAAACACCGAAGGCTTCGTTAAGGCTGTCTAAGTTGGCCTGCCAGGTGACATTCTCCTGCTCCATTTTATTGACAAAGAACATCCTGGCCACCGGCTTGTCACCCAGCGCGCGCCACTGCATTTGGGTGCCGACTTCCACGCCGGAAGTTGCGTTGATGACAAACAGGGCGGCGTCCGACACCGCGCCGCTTGAGAGCAACTCACCCACAAAGTCCGGATGGCCGGGGCAGTCAAGCCAGTTGATCTTGTTGTCCGACCAGGGCGTTGCAAGCAACTTTGCAGAAATCGTGGTCTTCTTGGACATCTCGATATCGGTATGATCCAAAAGCGAGCTGCCGTCGTCGACGCGCCCGACACGGTTGTTGATCCCGGCGATGAAGGCCACAGCATCACCCAAACTGGTTTTGCCGCAGCCACGTTGTCCGGCCACGCAGATGTTACGGATTTTGTCAGTCGTAAATTCCTTCACCGGAATCCTCCAAACGATCTTTGAATTTGCAGTGTCACAGGCTCTTACGGTCTCGCCGATTACAAGCCAAGGCAACCATGATATACAAATGGCTAGCCGATGTCAAACGGTTTAGCAGGGGCGACAGGGCTCTTTTTTGGGGCCAAAGGATGGCAGCAGTTGGCGCTGTTTTACAGGATAAGCAGGCAGTTAGAATACCTCGCAACGCGCAAAATGTGATTGACTCAGATTGAACACGAACGTAGATTAGAACGTCTTCCAGAAAGACAGGGCGCGGCGGGCGCATGCAGAAATGACAGGAATGGGAACAGGCATCAGGAAGGTGATTGAGGTGGAACTTTGAGTTGTATAACCAATAACCTGTAAACAGGGAGAATGAGAATGCAACACAGGATGTTTCTTCGAATTGTCGGCATTGGGTTGGTCGTATCTGCAACGGTCTGGTTGAGCTGCAAGCTTGATATCAGTGACCCCGTCACGAGTATCCGAGGTGTAGTGACCGATTCTGTGACTGGCGAACCGATTGATTCGGCAGTGATCAATTTGAGAGATACGGTCAGCACCAATCCGTCCTATGCCGATTCACTTGGGCGTTACGCAGCAGGAAGCCTTGGATACGGTCCCCGCAGAGTGTTTTGTCGAAAGGTAGGCTATCGAAGCCAATCGATAGTTGTCATCAGCTCGGAGGAACGTGCAACAATTACCGGCGTGAACTTCCAGCTCTCGCCGGAGTAAGTGCAGAGATGGTAACGACATGGAGAGGAAGTAAAATGATTAGATGTTCTTAGGTTAGGACCGCCTTACACTCGGACATCAATACACATTCAACATCGGAGGGATGCTATGTCATTCAGGAGTGGAATCTTAGTGCTCACCCTGCTGCTTGTTGTTTCAGCACTGAGTGAAGCAAACGTATCCAATTGCTACCTCAAGCTGCCGAGTACCGACAGCGAATCTCAAAGAGTAAATAGGAAACTAATCGAGTTGTACGGCGCGAGAGTCTATCACGAATTCCCAGCGACCGGAGAATTCATCTGCTGGATGTCGCCGTCGCAGTTTGATCTGCTGGCACAAGAAGGTGGATTAACGGGGCAGCATCAAGATCGAAGCAAAACCACACTCAATCCCGGCTCGTCGACCTCAATCGGTGAATTCTGCTGGGCGAACCTTCAGTCGAACGATCCTGAACCATCCTTCGACCAACCCTTGGACATCCCAACATGCGGAACTGGTGAGTTTGAGTCCGCGAACCGAGAGCGCTGGCTCAGCGCACAGCCGCTGGCTGATAGGAGTATTTCACTAAATGAGATGTTCAGTACCAATTACCTGGTGGGACGAACGGCGGTCTGTATTATCCTCCCAGAGTTTCCAGTGGGTGAGATTTGGACAACCTATGAAGAGGATCTGGCTATTGCCCGTGTAGTAGACGCCTGTGAAGGTCTTTCCAGCCTGGCCTATGACAGAAATGTAGATGTAACCTGGGTATACGAGGAACACAGGTCGGTCCCTGTTTTCGAAGAACCGATTCTTAACAAGCGACCAACGGTCGAGGTATTACCAGAGCTGTGGGAGTTCGGATGGATTGACGACGCCCTTCAACACCTCGGGTTTGGTTCAGGGTGGAGCGGGATATTCGGCAATGGCAATCGTTTGCGACAGCAATATCAAACAGACTGGGGACTCACTGTCTTTGTGGTTCTGAACAACACTGCCCCTGGCTTCCCGGACAACACCGCGGGCTACGCACACCAATACTGGCCGCCCGGTTCCGTCTGGGAGACTTATCGCACACCTTTCTGTGTTTCGACGCTATATTATAACGGAGTCTCCACTCTTTGGTCACAGTATGTGATAGCACACGAGATGCTGCATACGTTTGGCGCCGCGGACGAGTACGTTGGCGCCCGTCAGTGTCCTGTTGTGTTCCCTGACTGCGAAGTGGGCCACGGATTTCTATATCACCCAAACCTCAATTGTCTCACGTGTACTGGCAGTTCTTACCCCTGCATCATGTGGAACTTAGATTATCACTACACACTTTGCGACCACACGATTCGCCACATTGGCTGGAGTGATTCCGACGGTGACGGTCACCCGGATGCCATCGACCTGGACAACCCTTACTGGACATACATTGGGGCCGTTCAACCAGGTGATATGGCCAGGGCGCATACCCAGGGTGGTCAACTGATCAGGAATATCTGTGTTACTGACAATAAAATGGACTACCTGGACGGCACTGGCGTTGTGTTCTTTGACTGCCTAAATTACCAGAGCCAATCGATGTCATACGAATGGTTCTACAAGAGTGTCAACGGTGGAGACCTTGGAACATTAATGCCAACGTCATCGGAGGGGGGACCGCTCCCGACATTGCACTCTATATCGTATAATGATAACACAGGCACACTGGAATGGGAGATCGGCGACAGTTGGTGTATGGTTGATCTCGAAATCTACTCCGAAGACAACCATTGCGGCGAGCCTGCCCCGGCGTCCTTGGTGGCAAAGCCGTTGTGGAATAAGTTCCTACTCGATACTCCAGGAGCGAGATTCCACTCGGTAGACGTATCCAATCTTGACTGCGATCCGTGCTTCGCATGGTTTACGGTGTGGCGACCGGATGGGGTGAACCTTGAGCCGATCGGCTTTTACTACGATATTGATCCTGATCTGGACGGAATCACGAGTGTTAACGACATCTGCCCATACACCTACAATCCGGAGCAGGACCCGGAGGCGTTGAAAGAGTGGAGTGGACAATTCGAAGAATCAGAGGGATATTACACGGTCAATGCCGTGCAGCCGACATTCGATGGCGGCTATCTCGTCGCCGGTCAGGTAGAGACTTGGGCGCCTGAGTGCTATTACCACCTCTGGAAGGTTGATGCGTGTGGGAGCATCGCCTGGGATGAGCCATGCTGTGGACCTTTTCTCAAAACGCCTGCCGCCGAACGCTCCAGCGGCCATGCGCAGTCTTCCCCGGATGGGCGGGGCTATTGGCAGGACCACCCGCTGCTCGAACCAACGGCCGATGATGGATTCATGCTGCTAACCAATGAGGAAGGTTTTACTCTGGTCAAGCTGGACAAGTACGGCGATCAGGAATGGTATGAACACCCGTCCCAGGGTGACTTTGGTTTCAGTGTGTATCAAACGTCAACCGGCGGGTACGTGATTGCGATGCAGGGGGACGACCCCATTAAGCCATCTGTGTTGTGGCTTGACGCCAATGGCAACTTCCTTCGCGAAATGAACATTGGGGAGACACTTTATTACCCGTACAGCATGGATGCCCGAGAGACCTCGGACGGGGGAACCATCTGTGTCACCGACTGGCCGACCGGCGGAGCCAACGGTACCGATATTCGAGCGGTGAAGTACGATACAAACTACAATGTCGAGTGGGATCACACCTTCGGGGGAGCGGATGAGGATATACCCATGGCTGTTTTTGAAGTCCTCGGCACCGGGTATGCCATCGCGGGCAACGTGGAGTACTCAAACGGCACCAGCGACCAGCGCCTGATGATGATTGACAGCACGGGGACGCAAGTATTGTGGGATAACATCTATGGCGGGCCGAATCATGAGATGGTGATCTGCGCTGCCACCACTGATGACGGAGGATACCTCCTTGCGGGCAACACCGATGACTATGGTGCTGTCGGTTATGATCTCTATGTGCTAAAAGTAGATGAGAATGGGGTCGAAGAATGGTCGCAGACAATCAATGGACTCGACAACGAGGCGGCGGGTAGTATCGTATCGACTGACGATGGCGGGTTCGTTATGGCCGGTATGTCGTGGCCAAACAGTGGCCCGGGTTATCTTGGCGGTACGGTACTCAAAGGAATGCCGCCGCCTTGCTGCGTCGGTATTCGTGGGAATGTCGACGGTGATGCCGGTGAAGCTATTGATATCTCGGACTTGGTATATCTGGCTGATTTCATGTTCACGGGAGGTCCGCCCGCGCCGTGTACGGTGGAAGCAGATGTAAATGGTGACGGTTCGTCCGCCGAGATGCCCGATCTCGTATATCTCAACGATTTCATGTTCACCGGTGGCCCGCCACCGCCAGCTTGCCCATAGACTAGTCCGTAATAGCATACAAGCCCCACCCATGGTTGGGGGGGCTCCCTCCGGCAACCAACCTTCCCGGAAACAGCGACGCCGATCTGGCTGTTTATCAAGTGATGGACACCGACAAAAAAGAGACAACTCAGACCCACTCCAAGGCAGGACCTGAATCGGCCAGGGCCGGGCTGTCCGATCCGCGTGAATGGGTCGCCTCGTATGGCGACTACCTGTATCGTTTCGCGCTGCTGCGCTTGCGCGATCCACAACTTGCCGAGGATGCAGTACAGGAGACTCTTCTGGCTGCATTAAAGGCCCGGACTTCGTTCCAAGGGCATTCGACCGAACGCACCTGGCTTACCGGTATTCTGAAACGGAAAATCATCGATAGTTTTCGACGCATGGGCAAAGAGATGGACCTCGGGGCGGAAGACAGGACCACAGTAGAGTCAACCGAGCCCCAAAGACCGGGGGAGTGGTTGATCGATCCGCAGGACCCAACCGAGCGCCACGAGTTTTGGACATACCTCAACGCGTGTCTGGATCGATTGCCTCAGAAACCAGCGATATTGTTTGTTCTGCGCGAAGTGGAACAAATGCCGGTCGAAGAAATCTGTAACGTTATGGGGGTTAGTCCGACCAATCTGCGAGTTAGCCTACACCGTGCCCGAAAGCAGTTAAGAAACTGTTTGGAACAACAATGGATGGAACTAAATAAAGTCAAACCATGAGACCCAACCATTCCGGCGGGATAAGACAACTGGTCGCCCGACCGCTTGAAAAGTTGATGCTCAGTTGCGATCAGACCGCTGAGCTAACATCGCAGGGGCTCGATGAAAGACTTGCCTGGTCAGGTAGACTCAGGGTTAGGGTACACTTGCTGTTTTGTCGATTCTGTCGCCGTTACAGACGGCAGCTATTGCATATCAGGTCGATTCTCGGTACGTCAATGCCGGAGGAATCGTCATTACAGGAATCGCACTTCAGGTTGACAGACGCTGCGAAGAAGCGGGTACGCGACGCTATCGGGAAGACCAGCAATTAGTTACGCGGCGCTCCAGCAGCCTTCGGCGATGCTATAACCCGGCCAGCATATTCTCCCCACCATATTGTAACATAATTTGGATTATAGCGACCAATTAATGCCATGTTGAAGTGTGGTCGTCGGAGCCAGTTGTTCCGCCACGGCTGGAAGGCGCCCACATCGGAAAGGAATGTAATGTCAAAGTCTGTTACTATATGGCTTGCTGAGGTCCTGGTTTTGAGTTTGCTGTCCAGTTCGGTGTTCAGTCAGGCATGTAGCTGCGGCGGGGCTCCTTTGACCAATGCACTGGAGTTGCCCACCTCGGCGGCCGGCGTCTGGCAGTTCGGCTTTACCTACCAGTACAATTCTATTTCTGACGTCGTCTCCGGCAGCGATCAACTGACCGACGATACCCGCCGTCGCTCCGTGCATGCCGGATTGATGGAGATAAGCTATGGCCTGTCTGGACGACTTACCGTGTCGGGTCTGTTCACACTGCTCCAGCAAGAACGAACCAGCCAGGCCGGCCACGGCGCCGGAGAGTTTCTTAGGACGCGGGGGATAGGTGACGGGCTGCTTTTGCTCAAGTACAATCTGATTCCATACTCCGTTCAGTCGCAACGCCAGGTTGCTGTCGGCGCAGGTGTAAAGATCCCTTTCGGCGAGTCGTCGCTACGTTCCAACAACATTCTCATCGCGGCCGACATGCAACCGGGGAGTGGAGCCTGGGACGCAGTTCTGTGGGGGTATCTTTCTCAAGGACTCTATCGTCATCTGCCCATCGGCGTCACTGCTTCGGCTACCTACCGGTTTACCGGAACCAACAATCGGTTTGGAACATCGTCGGAAGGTTACAATTTCGGCGATGAGTTGGTGGCCACACTCAGCGGCACCTACCGATCTTTTGGCAAAACGGATATCACAGCCGGGTTCCGTTATCGCAGCGTGACAGCCGACCGGTTTGCCGATCAGGAATTGCCAAACAGTGGAGGCCGCTGGTTGAATCTGGCGCCGGGACTGAGCTATGAAATCTCGAAGGCTGTGTCGGCCGGAGTTGCCGGTGAACTGCCTTTGTATCGAAAGCTTGACGGCACACAATTGACAACTGATTACAGGCTATCTGTAGCACTGTTTTTCAATCTGGGGGACAAGCAGGCGTCCCAACCTTGGAGCTTATAGAATGGAGTTAACTATGTTTAAGTCAATTCTCATGTTGATATCAGCCGCTTCGATTGCCCTCACCTCTGGTTGCAGTGATCAATCCGGCACCAACTCCGGGCAACTGTCCGGAGAATGGTTGATACCTCTGGATGAGGTCTTCGACGGCGGCCCCGGTAAGGACGGCATTCCGGCACTAAGCAATCCCAACTTGATCGACGCCGCCCAGGCGAGTTTTCTGGGTTCCAATGATCTGGTGCTCGGGGTTAGCCTGCATGGTGAGCAAAGAGCCTATCCGCACCCTATTTTGGACTGGCATGAGATTATGAACGACGAGATTCAGAACAGTTTCTTCGCCGTCACCTATTGCCCCCTGACCGGATCGGGCATTGTCTGGGATCGTAGTTTGAGCGGTACGGTGACCACCTTTGGCGTTTCCGGACTGCTTTACAACACCAACCTCATTCCCTACGACCGCGCCTCCGGCAGCAACTGGTCACAGATGAAACTACTCTCGGTAAACGGCAATCTCGCCGGAAAGTCAGCCGAGTTATTCCCGGTGGTAGAGACCGGCTGGGATACCTGGAAGAAAATGTACCCACAGGCGCCCGTTGTTTCCACCAATACCGGCTACAGCCGTTCCTACGGTCGCTACCCTTACGGAGACTATCGCACCAATGACAATCGTTTGCTGTTTCCGGTGGACAACGATGACGGACGATTGGATCGCAAGGAGCGTGTGCTGGGCGTGATTGTCGGGTCCACCAGCAAGGTTTATCCGATAAACCAATTCCCCGCTGATATCTCAGTCGTCACCGACACCATTAATGGCCGGTCGCATGTGGTGGTAGGCAGTTCCCGGCTGAACTTCGCCGTGGCTTTTCAAGATCAAACCTCCGACGGCACCCGGCTTAGTTTCAGTCCCCTACAGGACGAACTCCCGTCGATAATGATCGACGACGAGGGAACCACCTGGGACGTTTTCGGCTATGGTATCTCGGGTCCACGAGCGGGGGAACAGTTGACACAGTCGCGTTCGTTTGTTGCATACTGGTTCGCCTGGGCTGCTTTTTACCCGGGTGCAGCTATCCACCCATAAATGGGGCTGTTGCCATAAATGGGGCTATTGCCACAAATGGAGTTGTAGCCACAAGCGTATATCAAGCATCTTGCGGAGACAAATCACTCTCTCTCGCTTCGAGCCTTCGTAACCTCACCCTGAGCGGAGTCGAAGGGTTCTTGTTCCCGTTTCGAGAGGGGTACCTGGGGCTCGCAGGGTCGCCCCGAGCGAAGTCGATGGGTGATGGAAAACACGTCACTCAAAGGCCGCAAAGTATGTCCATTTGTCGTACTTGCAGCAACCACCCAGAAATTACTTGACAAACAGGTCCAATTTGACTTTAATGAAAGTGCATAATGGGAACTATGCGACAATTAGGTTAAGCAGTATAACGGCACGGTCAACTCAACTGACCATTCCGCCGCAGGTTTGGCGCAAACACACTTTGTAAGGAGACAACTACGTGAGCCAACCCCTCCTAAGTTCAATTTATGTCAAGGTGCTATTCGGCGCCGTGTTTGGTTTTATCGCCGTGGTCGGTGGAATGTTGGTCGGGAACGCCATCCTGAACCGAGACGCCGAGACCCGGCCGCTGTTCGATCAAAGCCCGATCGAGAGTGAACTGGACGAGCAATATGTAACTTTTACCGACGGCGATCTGTTTCCCCTGGAGGACTATGTCGACCGTGACGGAGTGCCCGGCAACTTCGAGCAACTGTTGGGCGGTCGGCCGGCGCTGCTGTTGTTCGTCAGTTACGATTGCGAACCGTGCTTAGTGCTGTTGCGGGCGTTCAAAAAGAACTTTGCCGATAAGGTCAGACCGGAAGTGCAGGTGATTGTCTGTCTGCGAGATGATCGGGGACCACCCCCGGCGGAGTTCGAGGGGCTGTTTGAAGGCTTCGAACTGGCCTACTACCAGGGTGAGTATTGGCAAAAAACCTACTTTATGGGCTTCTGGCCGACCATCATCGGCGTCGACGGCAGCGGCTTTGTGCACAGCATTCAGTTCGGGTACGAAAGTTATATCGATATCGAGCTGGCTAAGTTCTTCTTTGTGTCCAATCAGTAGACTTCCATGGAAGGAGGTGAGAAGATGAAGACAATTACAGCAATTACATGTACGACAATTCTGTTCTTCGCCATTGGAATTGCGTCCGTCTTGTTGATGCCGAGTGCCGCGAAGGCCGGTGGTGACGGTTGCGACTCGACCTGTGGAAATAAGTATTTCTGCGGGCCGCATCTATCGTGCAATCCGAGCTGGCAAATGTATCGAAGATGCAAGCAACATGATCCACCGCAGGCGTGCGGAAGTCAATATGGGTGGACTTGCGGATGCGTCAATATCGGTTGTCAGGAGAATTGCATACCGTCGTAATCGACAACGATCGATTTCACTCTTGATCTGCAGATCAGAATCGTAACTCAACATCAGAATCTCAAATCACTGATTGGACATGGGCCCGGACATCCGGGCCTTTTATTGGCTGGGCAGGTTTGTGCTCAGACCTGCAAAGAAGCCGGCTTGACCGGCCGGGTTCACGCCGCGGCGCGGTTCCAAAGACGGACCCGCCCTGCTACTGCGAGTACCCCTCGGCGTCGGTTTTGATTAGGTAGACGTCGTATAGGGAAGAACCACCGGATTGAAACGAATCCGCCAGGCCCACCACAATGTAACCACCGTCCGAGCAGGCCACCATCCCCTGGCCGTAATCGTGGCCATTGCCACCATACACCCTGCTCCAGACAGTGTTGCCCACTGTGTCGAGCTTGATTAAACAGGCATCCTGGTTTCTCCAGGGGGTGGAAAGAGTGCCCCCGATTACATATCCGCCGTCGTTCGCTTGCACGACAGCCGTGCCAAAACTGTCGACGTCATAACCAAAGTACCTGGTCCACACAGTATCTCCAACGGCATTGGTCTTGATCACGTACAGGTACTCACGGTAATGGTGGTCCGCATTCGTTTTTCCGACCAGAATGTACCCGCCGTCATCAGTTGTCGTCAGAGCGCGACCATAGAATCCACTTTCGTAGGTGCGTGTCCACATGCTATCGCCCAACGAGTCGGTCTTTAGGAGGAACATGGGGCTCCAGCCGGCGAGCGATCCAGTCAAGGCATAGCCGCCATCGGGTGTGGCCACCACGCACCATGCCACTATTCCGCGAGGATTGTGATAGGTCTTTGCCCAGACCGAATCGCCCGATGCGTTCAGTTTGTAAAGGCAACCCACATACCACTCTTCCGGGGTTGAGACAGTAGCTGCAAGTAAGTACCCATCGTCATGCGTAACGATAACCTCCAAGGCCATATCCGAGGCAGGTCCTTCTCCGCCAAAATTCTTTTGCCAGATAAGATTTCCGATACTATCGACTTTCAGCACATAGGCGTCCCAGCCCTGAGGTGTCATCGATGCGGTGTGACCTGCAATGACCCATCCGCCGTCGCTCGAAGCAACAATGTCGGAACCATGATCGTAACCCGATCCGCCGTATGTCTGCGTCCAAACTGTGTCCCCCCAAGCGTCGGTTCTGACTAAGTAGACGTCACCGTCCCCAGCCCCGTAGGAGCTTGTGGACCCAATCGTCGCATAGCCACTATCATCCGCCTGGGCGACCGAGATTGCGTCGTCCGGTTCATGTCCTCCATACGTTTTCTCCCATCGCTCAGTGGTCGGGCTTGGCGCCGGTGGGGGTCCATCGGTAAACAGGAAATCCACCAGGTAGACAAGGTCGGTTATATTAATATCAGTGGTACTCTCGCCCGGCGGATCGGTACAGCAGCTTCCGTCGACGTTTGCTTCATACAAACAGATCGGTTCGGGAGCACCATGAAACATCCAGTCGATCAGATACACCAGGTCTGCGATGTCGACAAGATCGGACAGGTCATAGTCGATATTACCTCTAATATCTCCCATCGAACAACTACTGGGTCCACGGTGCGATTTGGTTCCCCCGGTCAACTCTGCACCTGTCAGCAGGATCAGAATTGCAACGGCAATCTGGACAAATCGAGTAGTCATACTATTCGACAACCGCCTTTCTGGTTTCAACAGCTACTGCGAGAAACCCTCAGCGTCGGTTTTGATCAAGTAGACATCCCAACCCGTCGCGCTGTCTGTGACGTCATCTTTGATTCCGGTGATGATGTAGCCGCCGTCGCCCGTCTTGGCTACCGAGGTACCGCGGTCCTGATCGCTCCCGCCGTAGGTCCGAATCCAGACGTCGTTGCCCATAGAATCGAGCTTGATGAGACAAACGTTTTCACCACCTTCGAAATACTGGTCCAGCATTCCGGCAATAACGTAATTTCCGTCATCAGCCTGCAAAACCGATCTGCCAAAATCAGCCGGGGCATTCTCTCCAAATTCTCTTGACCAGATAGGCTCCCCGAGAGAATCAGTCTTGAGAACGTAAAGATCATCCCAAGGGTAATCCGAAGTACCTGTCACTATGTAACCGCCGTCCGCGGTGGGAATCACTGAACTGCCGATGTGACCACCTTCGTAGGTCCGGGACCACAGGCCGTGGCCGAGGGAATCGGTCTTGAGAAGCCAAATCTGGTGCGGCTCCTGCCATCCGGTCAAGATATATCCGCCGTCCGGTGTTTTCGCCATCGATCGTGCACTGGTCGAAAGGTCTCCGGCACTGTGCCTTCTGCTCCACAGCGAATCGCCGGACTCGTTCAGTCGGATGAGGCTGGCCCGGTAATGCTGTGATGAATCAAAAAGAGCCCCGGCCACCAAGTATCCGCCGCCGCTAACGGGTACGACCGAGTATCCGCAGCTCCAGCCAGGCTCGCCAAACCGCCTTTCCCATACCAAATCTCCAACCGCACTGATCTTGACTACATAAACGTCTTGATCGGCCTGATTAGAGTTCCCTGAATTCCCGGTGAGGATAAAGCCGCCATCCGGGGTGACGGCAACATAGTAGGCTTCGTCGTCTAAAGGCGTACCGAAGGTTCTGGTCCAAAGGGTGTCACCCCAGGCATCGGTCCTGATTAGGTATATATCTGCGCCGTTTGCCCAAACCGATCCAGCCACGATGTAGCCGCCGTCAGAGGTTGCTGCAACGGAATAAGCTATCTCGGTACCCACGCCACCATAGATATTCTCCCACTGGTCCGCAGGGGAACAAGGAACCGGCAGGCGCCCCCCGGCGAACAAGAAGTCGACCAGGTGAATAAGATCGCCGATAGCGATTTCAGGAGTCTCACCGGATGGATCAAGAGTGGTGCTGCCGTCAATGTCTGCCTCTTTCAAACACAGGGGCGCAGGACCCCCTTGGAACATATAGTCCACTAGATATACTACGTCTGTGATGTCGATAAGGTCATCCTGATCGTTGTCGACGTTACCTCGGATAGGTCCTACGCAGCAGCTATCCGTAACGCCGGTCGATTTGGTTCCCCCGGTCAACTCTCCACCTGCCACCAGGATCAGAATTGCAACGGCAAGCTGGATAAATCGAGTAGTCATACTATTTGACAACCGCCTTTCCCACACTGACAGCTACTGGGAGTAGCCGTCGGCGTCAGTTTTGATCAAGTAGACGTCGTTATGCTCTGAGTCGTCTATACGCCTATACCTCTTACCGGCGACTATGAAGCCACCATCTGCGGTCCGAGCCAGGGACAAGCCGGTATCCTGATTTTCCCCGCCATAGGTTCGGACCCAGACTTCGTTGCCCTCTGAATCGAGCTTGATGAGGCAAACGTTTCGGTCGCCCTGCGACCATTGGTCAAGCAGCCCGGCAACAACGAAACCGCCATCGTCGGCCTGCACCACACCCAAACCGAGATCCTCGTCATTCTCGCCATAAACGCGGGCCCACACGGAGTCGCCAAGAGAGTCGGTTTTAAGTATTATCAGGTCGGAATCAAAGTCGCTGTTCTTTTCCCCGGTCAGGATGAAGCCGTCGTCATCCGTCTGGAATACACCCAATGCCACAGAGTTATCCATATAGCTCCGAGTCCACAGTACTTCGTGGTCGGAATCTATCTTGGTTAGTAGAATCGCTAAGTGCTCCTGCGTCTCCAAATATGTCCAGCCGGCCAGAGCATAGCCTGAATCGCCCGTTGTCGCCATTGAGAAAGCTGCCGAAGTGGTGTCGCCGAACTTCTTAGTCCAGAGCGAATCGCCGTCGCCATTCAGTTTCATGATGAACGGTCGGTGGTCCGTGTACGATTCACCACGTCCTCCTGCAATCAAGAAGCCGCCATCGACCACCACAATCGACCTCGCGTGGTCATAGAGCGGTCCTCCATAGGACTTGAGCCATCTCAAATCCCCCTCCGGACTGACTCTGAGTACAAGGATATCCCAATCCACTTCACCGGCTATTACAAAATCGCCATCGGGCGCTATAGCCACGGCGTAGCCGTATTCATGCAGCGAGTCGCCGAAGGATCGGGTCCAGATTGGGTCACCCCAGGCGTCCGTCCGTATAAGTAAGACATCGGGGTTACGGGTCCCCGGTGATTGCCGAAAACCGGTAACGATGTAACCTCCGTCTTCAGTCTGGGCCACGGCGCTGCCTTCGTCAAACGATTCGCTTGCATAGGTCTTTTCCCACCTGTGATGGTCCGGCATGGCCGCCGGTGGCGGTCCATCGGTAAACAGGTACTCGACCAAATACACCAGATCGGTGATGGTGATTTCAGAGGTTGTCTCGAATGTCAGAGAGTCGTGTCCACTACCATCGACGTTGGCCTCCCGCCAACAGACCGGACCGGGACCACCATTGAACATCCAGTCAATCAGATACACCAAATCAATCAGATCGATCAGGTCATAGCTGTCGCAGTCGATATTTCCTCTAATCGGTAGGTTGCAGCAGTCGGTCCCGCCATAGTCTGGAGTCTGAGATTGATCGCCTGCCAGTTGCACTTGTTCAACAGATTCCCGTCGTTCTCCCACCTGAGCTGTGCCGGTGGTGAACAGGAAGAGTGCTGTCAGTAAAGCGTGTTGTAGAAATCGCATATCCTCTCCCGAAGTAATCTCAGTGTCGATCTTTGAAGAAAGATATGTTGCCGTGGATAGCGGTGTCAAGTTTGTGTTTTTGGGTGATAAACCGTTTTTTTGCGCTTGGGGCACAAGAAGCAGGGCTTGGCAGTGTCGTTCTGCGCCTGGTCGTTGGGTACAGATAACCGGCAGCGCTTTTTGGGCGCTGCCGGTTTATAGTTCAACGTTGGAAAACTCAGGCTTATCAGGGTCGGGGTCAGTGGTCTTAGCCACCGACGTAGATCTGGAAGCCTTTCGCTTTCCTATGT
>Ga0224509_10000076_pt1 | contig 23526 bp, 24 predicted proteins | sample SF_Jan12_sed_USG_5_FD_170158 | JGI IMG/M metagenome (GOLD analysis project Ga0224509, IMG submission 170158) | Sediment microbial communities from San Francisco Bay, California, United States - SF_Jan12_sed_USGS_24 | ecosystem: Environmental > Aquatic > Marine > Sediment | place: USA... | reverse complement strand
ACTTTGTCCAAAAGGCTTTATCTTGAGATCCTTGTTGGTAATCGCTGTTACATAGCTTATTTCAAAACGATTTTCGGCCATGCGCCGGATTTCCTGGGGCGTGCTGAAGCCTGACTCCTTCTCCATCGTGTTTAGGGTAGATACAACCTTGTAATACTCCATGTATTCAGGTGCCATCCTCAGCGTCAACAATACAAAAAATCCGATCAGAGCCAGAATAATCAGCCAGCCAACCGTAGTTACACCTTTCTGTTGCTGCAGTGAACGCATAGTTTTCCCCTCGTAAGTCATCTAGTGAATTTTCATGCCGATCCGACCCCAATCGACACCTCCATTTGCACCATCCCAGTTCATCCAGATACGAAACGCCTTGCCCACCAGATTCGCCTCCGGCACGGTCCCCCAGTAACGGCTGTCGTTGCTGTTATCCCGATTATCGCCCATCATAAAATATTCATCTTCACCAACGACATACTGCCCTTCCAGACCCGGGGTGCGCGGCATCACCAGAATGTCATGCTGCACTTCACCCAGCTGCTCGCGGCGCTCACTGGCACCGGACATGGAAACACCGGAACCTTTGCCGACATACACACCTGCAGGCACCTGGCCGGCAGGCTCACCGTTGACGTACAACACCTTATTGTAATAACCGATTTTATCTCCGGGCAAGCCGACGACCCGTTTTATGTAATCCACCGAAGGATCCTTCGGGTAGCGAAATACCACAACATCGCCACGCGCCGGTTCATCGATCTCTATCACCTTGGTATTCAGCACCGGCAAGCGAATACCGTAGGCAAACTTGTTAACAAGGATGAAGTCACCCACCAGCAAGGTAGGCATCATGGAACCGGACGGTATCCGGAACGGCTCTACCAGGAACGAGCGCAGCAGCAGCACCGCCAGGATGACCGGGAAGAATGACTTGCAATACTCTATCCAGGTTGATTCCTTCAGCGTCTTGCGTACTGATTCAGAATCCTCACTGGAACCGGACTCCACCAGCGCAGCTGCCCTGCGACGACGCCCCGGCGCCAGCAATGCGGCATCCAGCGCCCAGGCAATGCCGGTAAAAAAGGTCGCACCAACCAGTAATGCTGGAAAATCAAAATTCATTATTGCCTCGTTTACTGTTTTCTGTCTGTGTTTCGAAGATGCCTGCCATTATAGGCAAGCACCGCGCCTCATTCATCCACCCGCAACACCGCCAGAAAGGCAGCCTGCGGTATTTCCACCCTGCCAAACTGCTTCATGCGTTTCTTGCCGGCCTTCTGCTTCTCCAGCAACTTGCGCTTGCGGCTTATATCACCGCCGTAACACTTTGCCGTTACATTCTTGCGCAAGGCCTTGACCGTGGTACGCGCGATGATCTGCGCACCTATAGCGGCCTGAATGGCGACATCATACATCTGCCGGGGAATCAACTCCTTCATTTTCACCGCCAGGGCCCGGCCACGTGTCTGGGATACATCACGGTGCACAATCAGCGACAGGGCATCCACCCGCTCACCGTTGATCAGCACATCCAGCTTCACCAGCGGTGCCGCCTGAAAGCGCAGGAAATGATAGTCGAACGAGGCATAACCGCGACTCACCGACTTCAGCCGGTCAAAGAAGTCCAGCACCACCTCACTCATTGGCAGTTCGTAACCAAGCGACACCTGGCTGCCAAGATACTGCATATCCTTCTGCACGCCACGTTTTTCAATACATAGCGTGATCACATTTCCCAGGTAATCCTGCGGTACCAGGATATTGGCACGGATAATCGGTTCACGGATCTCCTCGATCTGGTTCACCGCCGGCAGACTGGCCGGATTATCAATTTTGATGGTGTTGCCGCCACTATCCAGCACCTCGTAAATTACAGTGGGTGCCGTGGTAATCAGGTCCAGATCGTATTCACGTTCCAGCCTTTCCTGCACTATCTCCATATGCAGCATACCGAGAAATCCGCAGCGAAAACCAAAACCCAGCGCCTCGGAGGTCTCCGGTTCATAGTGCAGCGCGGCATCATTGAGACGCAGTTTGCGCAGTGCATCACGAAGATTCTCATAGTCATCCGAACTGACCGGGTAAAGCCCTGCAAACACATTCGGCTGCACCATCTTGAAACCGGGCAGCGGTGTTTCGGCCGGGGCATTGACCAGCGTCAGCGTGTCACCGACCGGCGCACCATCAATATCCTTGATGCCGGCCACCAGGAAACCGACATCGCCGGCCTGTAACACCTGGCACTCAACCGGTTTGGGGGTGAATTTACCGAGTTTCTCCACCTGAAAATTACGGCCGGTCGACATCACCCGAATCTTGTCACGGCGCGACAGCCGCCCGTCGACGATGCGCACCAGCGAAACCACACCGACGTAATTATCAAACCAGGAATCGACAATCAGCACCTTGAGCGGCGCGTCTGCATCACCCTGCGGTGGCGGAATACGCACAATCAGCTCTTCCAGAACATCCTGGATACCTTCACCGGTTTTGGCACTGACAAGCACAGCGTCTTCGGCATCCAGGCCTATAATTTCCTCGATCTCCTGCTTGACGCGTTGCGGGTCGGCGGAGGGCAGATCAATTTTGTTGAGAACCGGCACCACTTCCAGGTCCAGGTCAATCGCGGTATAGCAGTTCGCCACACTCTGGGCCTCGACGCCCTGGGCGGCATCCACAACCAGCAGGGCACCTTCGCAGGCCGCCAGTGAACGTGACACTTCGTAGGAAAAATCCACGTGCCCGGGGGTATCAATAAGATTTAATTCGTACATATCACCGCAGCGCGACTTGTACTCCAGCGAGACACTCTGTGCCTTGATGGTGATACCGCGCTCGCGCTCCAGGTCCATGGAATCCAGTACCTGGTTCTCCATTTCGCGGTCACTCAGTCCGCCACACAGCTGAATAAAACGGTCAGCCAGCGTGGATTTGCCGTGATCGATATGCGCAATGATCGAGAAGTTGCGAACGTGCTGGCTGTCAGTCATGGAGTTTCTGGAATGTGACCCTGAGCTCAGGGATCAGGCGCGCTGATTTTTTCAGGGAAGAATCTGTTTCAAGTATCTGATTCTTGGTGAGGTTTTTATTATACAGGAACCGGTCTGCAAGTCACTTAATCCGGGCAGGAATCGGCATTGCTGCTGAAATGCTGCCGCAGACGCGTTTCCTCAAGAAAGTAGTAGCAAATCTCCACACCATCAACCACCAGCACCGGCACCCGGGTGGTGTACAACTCCACCAGTTCCGGGTCGCGCTCGATATCCACGGTATTGATTTCGAAATCGAGCTCTTGACGCAGGCGCTCCAGCTCCTGCGTCATATCGGCACACAGATGGCAGCCGCGACGCACATACACGGTTAGCTGCCGCATCGACCGGCTCTTCAAACCCGACGCTAATCTTCAGCCGGTATTTTCACGGCCAGAAACGTCGGGCTGCCACTGCGCTGCACCAGGATCGCCACTGACTTGCCACCCGGAATGGCAGAAACCAGCTTCTGGAAATGCTCAAGGTTCTCAACCTGCCTGTTATCAAAACTCAGGATAATATCGTCCTTGCGAATACCGCCCTGGGACGCCGGACCTTCGATGACTCGCGTCACCAGAATGCCGCCCGTCACCTCCAGCATGTCTTTCTGTTCATCCGTCAGGTCAATGGCACTGAACCCGATGCGATTGGTCTGTTCGACGTCGGGATCCCTGGGCGTTTTTGCTACCGAGTTGTCATCCGGCAACTCATCCAGCTCGACCTTGATACTCTTATCCCGGCCATTACGAATAACGGTTACCGGCAGCTGTGAACCCACTTTCGAGCTACCAACAATCGGCGGTAAAGCGGCAGAATTCCGGATATCCTTATCATTGAACTCAACAATGACATCACCCACCTGGATACCGGCCTTCTTCGCCGGACTGTCAGGCAATACCTTTGCCACCAGTGCGCCACGCGGTTGTTTCATACCAAAAGATTCGGCAAGATCCAGCGTCACATCCTGAATCAGGACACCCAGCCAGCCACGCTTGACCCTTCCAGCGGTCTTTAGCTGGTCGGCTACATCCATGGCCACTTCGACCGGAATCGCAAAAGACAGGCCCATGTAACCGCCGGTACGGCTGTAGATTTGCGAGTTCACACCCACAACCTCACCTTCCTGATTGAACAGCGGCCCGCCCGAGTTACCCGGATTAATGGCAACATCGGTCTGGATAAACGGCACATAGTTCTCGCGTGGCAGGCTGCGACCCTTGGCACTGACAATACCGGCTGTTGCCGAGTGATCGAAACCGAACGGCGAGCCAATTGCCAGCACCCATTCACCGACTTCCAGCTCACTGGACTTGCCTATCTTCACAACCGGCAAACCGGTTGCCTCAATCTTCAGCAGTGCCACATCACTGCGCTGGTCGACACCGATCACCTCGCCTTTCAGCTCACGCCGGTCACTCAGGCGTACAATAATCTCGTCAGCATCCTTGACGACGTGGTAATTGGTCATTACGTAGCCGTCCTTGGAAATAATAAATCCGGAGCCCAGTGATTTGGCATCACGATAGTTTGGTTCGCCGCTCTCGTCCTGATCAAAGAAATACTTGAACAGCTCACCGAACGGGCTGTCCTCGGGAAATTCCGGCATCTCGAAATTTTCCGGCAAGTCCGGCATACCGGACTTGATCTTTTGTGTGGTACTGATGTTGACTACAGCACTGCTGGTTTCCTTCACCAGGTCAACAAAGCCGGGAAGATGACTTGCCTGTGAAACCTGCATATATAACAATGAAAAACATGCCAGCAGTGCATACATTGCGGCCTTGCGAACATTCAACATACCTGACTCTCCATCTGGATAATTAAGGAACTTCCTGAAAATTCATGCATTTGCCATGCTATCTTGCAGGCTGGATTAGCGAAGCTGTAATCCGACCCGTACCTCAACGGGTTACGGCGCGGCACGCCAACCCGGCCTGGCATCATGACCTGCGACAACCGGCATCTGTACACGCAACACCACCGGCTGAAAGGCGGCATCTTTTTCTGTTGCACGACTAAAGCGTTTCAGCCACAACAGTGCCGCAACAAAACCGGCCAGCGCAGCGGCAACCGTCACCAGTTCCGAGTCACTAGCCAGTAAATTTCCGGCCAATGCGCCGGCGAACAAGCCGGCCAACGGTGCCGCATAAACCGCCAGTGAACCACGCACCAGACCGGACTCTGAAATACCTACCACCACATCATCACCGACACCGGCATGGATACGATTCACCACCCGCAGACGCGTGCGGCGCTGACCCAGCACTTTAGCAATCGCCGAGGTACCACAGCCCTTGCGAACCGCACATCCTCCGCAAGTGGACTTGCGTTCACTCTCGATCCAGGCAAAGTCACCTTCCAGCGCCACAATCCTGCCGGATTCTTCGATCATTTATCGGACTCAGCCTGCTGCACAGACGCCGCCACCATCTGCACAGTTGCCGGCGGGACCTCACCCACAACGGTCACCTGGTGGCCGTCGACCACTGCACCAAAAGCATTCATGGCACCCATAGTCGACAGACCAAGAAACGCCTGCGCTTCTGACTTCGCCTGCTCGATGTAAACAGACAGGGTAGCAAGGCCGTCGCTGAAGACCATGTGTTCGGCGCTCGCGCCTTCCTTGCGCATACGCTTGCGCTGAAAGTCCATCATCTGAAATCCGAGCGGCAGACGTTTTACAGTCCAATGCGGGTTGACAGTTTTTGTTGCCGTATTGCGGGCGGCATCACCCTGCCGGGTCCAGCTATAACCATCACCCGTCAGGGAAGGCTGCAGCGCCACAGCAGGGAGCTGATCGCTGACATCCAGTCGGGTAAACATTACCTGCTCGATAGCCAGACCGTCCGCATCCGTCAGATCGGATTTAAGCAACATGTAGTTGCTGGTATCAATCCAGAAACGATAACCATAACGAAAACTGTCTTTGGGCGTAATTGCAACAACCTGTGTGAGGTGGCCGGCCATGCGTTCTTCATCCAGCACCTGCAGGCGGTAATAACGTGACAGCAGGTCAAGATCATCGGGGACTACCGGGAAAGGCGGGCGTGGCCTGCTGTGACCAACGGTAACAGACTTGCTGTCCGCCATGATGCAGGTTACTGCCTTGTCGTCACGCAACACTTCACGCGGACTGCCTGTCAGTGACATCAAACGTTCCTGCACACCCTGCTCACTGGCCTGGTGAACGATACGCATGGACTCGAGTTTGCCATCGTGCAGGTAAACAAAAGTACCATCGTAGTTAAGTGACTGCAGTGCATTGGACATATTGTCCAGCCACTGACGCGCGCTATCCGCGGCGAAGGCCTGTCCGGCAACCGCCAGCAAGGCCGGCAACAGCCACTTCAGACAATTATTACTTGTCATCTACGCTACTGTCATGACCGACAAGACGCACATACGGCAGCATCCCCTGCATGCCGCGGTTGACGGCGAATTCATTGTGATTAACCAGATAGATATCAAGATTTTGCGTATCACCGGAAACATTCAGAGTGCTATTGGCAAGCATGGGGTCAACAGCCACCGGCGTGCGTTCATCAAGCACCGGTGCAGTGGCAAGCGTCGAGGCAGCAGACGGGTTTTCCTGTCGAACAGACTGCAGTGACAACACCGCCACCACCGCCACTGAGGCAGCAACCGCAAGACCCGCAACCGGTTTGAACACTCGCGCCAGTCGTGCCGATGTTGGCTGCACCGCCGCCGGCTCATCCTGCAGCGCCAGCTGCACACCAATATGGAAATCAGGATCGGTCTTGCGCGGCAGATGATTTTGCAGCGCGTCACTTATAAGCTGGTAGCGTGACAGCCTGCTACGCAGTGAGGCGTCGTCTGCCAGTCGCTTGCTTAGCAGGGCATGCTCTGCCGCTGCCAGTTCATCATCAACCAGCGCTGAGATCTGTTCATGGAGTTTTTCTTTCATCGTGGCAAGCTCACTAAAATTCTAGTCCAGTAATGGTTTCAAACGTGTATCTATCGCATCGCGCGCCCGGAATATCCTTGAACGTACCGTACCGATCGGGCAATCCATGGTTTGTGCAATTTCCTCGTAACTGAGCCCTTCCAGCTCACGCAGCGTGATGGCAGTACGCAAGTCATCGGGCAACGCATCAATGGCCTCGGCAATCGCACCCTGAATCTCGTCCTTCTGCAGCAAGCGCTCCGGCGTTGCATATTCCTTGAGACCGGTGGCACCCTCATATTGTTCCGCATCCTGCGCATCAATATCACTGCGTGGCGGTCGCCGGCCACTGGCGACCAGATAGTTCTTTGCCGTATTGATCGCAATCCGGTAAAGCCAGGTATAAAACGCACTGTCGCCCCGGAATCGGCCAATCGCCCGATAAGCCTTGATGAAGGCCTCCTGCGCCACATCCCTGGCCTCATCCGAGTCATGCACGTAGCGATTAACTAACTGTATGATTTTATTCTGGTATTTTAGTACCAGAACATCAAACGCCTGCTTGTCACCCCGTTGTACCTGCTCTACCAGCGTTTGATCAATACTTCGTTCGCCCATCCGGGCTGTCTCCTTTCAACCCGACACTACCCTGATAGACGTTAGGCGCCCGGAATAGTTCAGTGTTAATGTATGCAAATCAGCTATTTCCTGTAGAAGCGAGTAACACGATCATAGCCACCATATTACACTTCTGCCGGATTGGTTCCTGATATAAACAATACCGCACCCAGACAGGACCCGTTAACCCGCTATGGTAGCCGCAAACAGTTTTGATGTCCTTATCATTGGCAGCGGCGCGGCCGGATTAAGTCTCGCGCTGCGCCTGCCGTCGCATTTAAGCGTCGCTATCCTTGCCAAGAGCAGCCTCGATGAAGGCTGTACCCTGTATGCCCAGGGAGGTATCTCCGCGGTTACACAGGCTCCGGACACCTTTGAATCACACATCGCCGACACCCTGGACGCCGGCGCCAGCCTGAATAATCCGGAGACGGTACGTTTCACCATTGAGCGCGCACCCGAGGTAATCCAGTGGCTGGTCGACCTTGGTGTGCCGTTTACCCGGACCAAAGACGAGTTTCATCTGACCCAGGAGGGCGGCCACTCCACCCGCCGGGTGTTGCATGCCGCCGATGCCACCGGCCGCGTCATGGAAACGACCCTGCTGGACGAGGCGCGCAAACGCAGCAATATCAATCTGATGGAACACTATATTGCCATCGACCTGATTACCGGCAGCAAACTGGGACTGGAGCACAATCGCTGTCTGGGTGCCTACATTCTCAACCGCAACGAGCAACGCATACTCGCCTGCAGCGCCCGCAACGTGGTACTGGCCACCGGTGGCGCCAGCAAGGTGTATCTCTACACCAGCAACCCGGACACCAACACCGGTGACGGCATTGCCATGGCATGGCGTGCCGGCTGCCGGGTCGCCAATATGGAATTCAACCAGTTTCACCCCACCTGCCTGTACCACCCCAAGGCAAAATCATTCCTGGTGACAGAAGCCGTACGCGGTGAAGGCGGTCGCCTCCTGTTATCGGACGGCACCCCCTTTATGGAACGCTTTGATGATCGCGGCGATCTCGCTCCGCGTGATATCGTGGCACGCGCCATCGACCATGAGATGAAACGCCTCGGTGAAGAATTCGTACTGCTGGACATTAGTCACAAACCTGCGCCGTTTATCAAGGAACACTTCCCGACCGTCTATACGCGTTGCCGTGAACTCGGTTACGACATGACGCTGGAACCGATACCCGTGGTCCCGGCGGCGCATTACACCTGCGGCGGCGTCATGACGGACCTGCATGGCCAGACCGATATCGCCGGGTTGTACGCCATCGGCGAGGTTGCCTGCACCGGCATGCACGGCGCCAACCGTATGGCCAGCAACTCGTTACTGGAGTGCCTGGTGTTTGCCCGCGCCGCCAGCGAACACATAACCGCAACGCTGGCCGACACACCGGAACCTGTTGCCCTGCCACCCTGGGATGAGTCCCGGGTACGTGACTCGGATGAGGAAGTGGTTGTCAGCCATAACTGGGATGAACTACGGCGCTGTATGTGGAACTACGTAGGCATCGTCAGGACAGACAAGCGCCTGCAACGCGCATGGCGTCGCGTCGACCTGCTGCAGCAGGAAATCCAGGAGTATTACAGCAACTTCACCGTGTCCAATGATTTACTGGAACTGCGTAACCTCGCGGAGGTGGCTGCACTAATCATCCGCTCCGCACAACAACGCAAGGAAAGTCGCGGCCTGCATTTCACTCTGGATTATCCCGAGACCGATAACAGCAAACCGCCAACCGACACCATCCTCACACCCGGCAATCAGCAGCCGGTCAAGCTAGCCGTGTAACCGGCTATTCGACCAGTTCATCGCCTCGCCTTTGTGCCCGGCGCTTGACCGGGTGCTCCGTGACAGGCCCGGGGAGCGCAAAGCGAGTTGCTTGCAAGCCACTATCAGGAATTCTGAATCAGACAATCTCGAAACGACTGAAACCATGCTCATGCGAACACTGTTCGCATTCCACTTTACTCACCAGCGCCTGTGACGGCCCCTCCCACAACCACTGTTGCAGCAGCTCCAGCGCAGCCTGTGGGCCACACGCAGTTACCACCACCCGGCCATCCCGCATATTACTGACCTCACCTGTAAGACCCAGCGCCTGTGCCTGCTCTCGTGTCGACACCCTGAAGAACACACCTTGCACACGACCGGAGACATAAAAACGGGAACAGGCCATGCCGCGGGTTTTACTGTGCGTTAGTATCCGGTTTCTGCAACGCACCCGTCAGGCCAATGCCTTGCTGCTGTTTACGCGCAATGTATTTTTCGAGCGCCGCGCGTGTCACCGGACCTTCCTGGCGCGCCAGGCGCTCACCCTCGGGAGAAATGATGTACGAAGTAGGCAGCCCCAGCACCGGGCCAAGTTCGGTTAAAGGCCGCGGATCCATTTGCATCACCGGGTAGGACATCATGTGACTCTCGACAAACTCCTGCAGGTACTCCATGTTGACTTCTTCATAGCTGATACCCAGCACCACAACGCTGTCACGATTGTCTTCATAGAATCCTACCAGGTCAGGAATCTCCTCCAGGCAAGGCGGACACCAGGTTGCCCAGTAATTGACAATCACCCACTTGCCGCGAAAATCCGACAAAGACACCGGCTTGCCATCCAGATCCTTGAGGGTGAAATCGACTTTTTCAGCCGCTACTGGTAATGCCGTCAGCAATGCCAGCAGAAATATCAATGAACGCATTATTTACTCCTTTCTGATTTGGGAGAGATTATACTCTCCCCGACAATTTCTGCAGTCGCACCGCAGCTGGCTGCCACCACAGCAGCAGAACAGCTACAATTAGGACTGACGCCATCACAAACGGTTCCCTGACAAGGCCCTGCATGAGCACCATTAGCAAAGACGATTTCATCACCAGTATCTGCGACGCCCTGCAGTATATTTCCTATTATCACCCGCAGGACTTCATCCGGGCCCTGCATGGCGCCTACCAGCGTGAGCAGTCCCCGGCAGCCAGGGATGCCATGGCACAAATACTGATCAATTCCCGTATGTGCGCCGAAGGCCACCGCCCGATCTGCCAGGATACCGGCATCGTCAACGTATTCCTTAAAGTCGGAATGGAGGTTAACTGGGATACCGACAGCAGCATTGATGACATGGTCAATGCCGCCGTGCGCCGTGCCTACCTGGACGCCGGTAATCCGCTGCGCGGTTCCATGGTAAGTGATCCGGCCGGTGAACGTCGCAACACCGGTGACAACACACCCGCCGTGATTCACAAGGACATCGTTCCCGGTAACAAGGTTGAAATCACTGTCGCGGCGAAAGGCGGTGGTTCTGAAAACAAGTCACGCTTCGCCATCCTCAACCCGAGCGACGACATTGTCGAGTGGGTACTGCAACAGGTGCCGACCATGGGCGCCGGCTGGTGTCCGCCCGGTATCCTCGGCATTGGCATCGGTGGTACTGCGGAAAAGGCCATGCTGCTGGCAAAAGAGGCCATTCTTGAGCCTCTCGACATGCATGAACTGCAGGCACGCCGGCCGCAAAACAAGTTGGAAGAAATGCGCCTTGAACTGTTTGAGAAAGTAAACGCACTTGGCATCGGTGCACAGGGTCTCGGTGGATTGACGACGGTGCTGGATATAAAAATCAAGGACTATCCCGCGCACGCCGCTTCCAAGCCGGTCGCCCTTATACCCAACTGTGCCGCGACCCGGCACCTGCATTTCACCCTTGACGGCAGCGGCCCGGTTCATCTGCTACCCCCGCGCCTCGAGGACTGGCCGGAAATTACCCGCGAGGCCAGCGCCAATACCCGCCGGATACAACTCGATGAGATTGATCCGGCCATCGAACTCGACTGGAAACCCGGCGACACCCTGCTACTCAGCGGCAAAATCCTCACCGGCCGCGACGCCGCACACAAACGCATCATCGACTGCCTCGAACGCGGCGAACCGTTACCCAACGGGCTGGATTTCAGAGGCCGTTTCATTTACTACGTCGGTCCGGTCGACCCGGTGGGTGACGAAGTAGTTGGACCGGCCGGCCCAACTACCGCAACCCGCATGGACAAGTTCACCGATGCGCTGCTTGAAAAAACCGGTCTGCTCGGCATGATTGGCAAGGCTGAACGCGGCCCCGGGGCCATCGCATCGATAGCACGGCACAAGGCCGTATACCTGGTCGCCACCGGTGGTGCCGCCTACCTGGTCTCCAGGGCAATCCGCAAGGCACGCGTCGTCGCCTTCCCGGAACTGGGCATGGAAGCCGTGTATGAATTTGAAGTTGAGGACATGCCTGTCACCGTCGCTGTGGATACGCAGGGCCACTCGATTCATGAAAGCGGACCACGTGAATGGAAAGCACGTATCGCCGACATACCCATCGTTAAAAAACACTGAGACACATGCCATGGCAGACAAGCTAACCATCTATTTCAACCCGAACTGCAGCAAGTGCCGGCTGAGCCTTGAGCTGCTGGAGCAACAGGGGCAACAGGCCGAGATCATCGAATACCTCAACACCCCGCCGGACGCTGCCACACTGGAATCCATCCTCGACATGCTTGGACTGGAACCACGCGAGCTGATGCGCAAGAATGAGAAGGAATACAACGAAGCCGGACTGGATGACCCCGGGCTGTCACGGGCCGACTTGATAAGCGCCATGATTGAACACCCGCGCGTGATGGAACGCCCGGTGGTTGTAAAAAACGGTAAAGCAGCAATAGGCAGGCCACCGGAGAGAATACTGGATATCCTGTGAAGACAATATAAACATGAAACCGAACCCACGCAGCCCGTTACCCGTCCCCACTCCCTTATGCCCGGCGTTTGACAGGGTGCTCCGGAACAGAGGATAGAACGGGGCTTGATTTAACTGCAGGTTAATTGAGCGCAATTCAGTATTTTTCCCGATTGTCGGGTTACGCTACGCTAAGCTGACCTGCATGGAACCTTTTGAGAACCACTAAACCATGAACGAAATACTCGTGCTCTACTACAGCCGCTACGGCGCCACCTCCGAAATGGCGCAGATCATTGCCCGCGGCATTGAAACCCACCCGGACTGCCAGGCGCGCATTCGCACCGTGCCGCCGGTCTCCGCTGTTTGCGAAGCGACCGAAGACGACATCCCGGCAGAAGGGCCGCCCTATGCAACACTGGATGACCTGCGCGAATGTGCAGCGCTGGTGCTCGGCAGCCCGACCCGTTTTGGCAACATGGCAGCACCACTCAAGTATTTCATCGATACCGGCAGCAGCCTGTGGCTGGGTGGTGAACTGGCCGGCAAACCGGCAGCCGTGTTCACCTCGACCTCAAGCATGCACGGCGGGCAGGAAACCACCCTGCTCTCAATGATGCTGCCTCTGCTCCACCATGGCATGCTGGTGATGGGCCTGCCCTACACCGAGAGCGAACTGTTATCGACCAGCGGTGGCGGCACACCCTATGGCCCCAGCCACCTCGCTGGCAGCGACAGCAAGCGGCCGTTGAGCGATACAGAGAAACACCTGTGCACCGCACTGGGCAAGCGAATCGCCGACACCACCAGCCGACTCGCCTGACCCCATGCCCGGCAGCCGCTTCCTGTATACCCTGACGCTGTTCGGTTACTTCGGCACACTGGCACTGCTTACCGCCTGGTACAGCTGGCTGGCACCGCCGACACATTTCCCGACCGCGCTGGTGCTGATGATGGTGCTGCTACCGCTGCTGTTCCCGCTGCGCGGCCTGCTGCACGGACGCAAGTACACCTTCGCATGGAGTTGTTTTCTGGCACTGCTGTATTTCATACACGGCGTCATGGAAGCCTACAGTTCCGAGGGAACCCGGCACCTTGGACTTGTCGAGGTACTCTGCACATCTGTATGGTTTTTGGCTGCGATGGCCTATGTACGTAGCAAGGACATCTAGACGTCCATAGTCGACAGGCCACAGCTTATCCAGGAAAACCGGGCCAAACCCGAACGGTCACTTTTGAGAAAAAGCGTGGCCCGTCTCTGCCCTCAGGAAGTTATCAGTACAACACACCCATCACAGCCCCGGTCATACAGGTCGCCAGCGTACCGGCTGCGATGGACTTCATACCCAGCCGGATAATTTCCTCACGCCGTTCCGGCACCATGGTGGCGAGTCCGCCGATCATGATGCCGAGACTGCCGAAGTTGGCGAAGCCGCACAGTGCATAGGTCATAATTAACCGGCTACGCTCATCCAGCTGACCGGCTGGCATGGCGGCAAGGTCCAGGTAGGCAAACAGTTCGTTGAGAATTACCTTGGTGCCCAGCAAGGAACCACTGCTGATTGCCTGCTCCCAGGGAATGCCCGTCAACCAGGCGACCGGTGCCAGCAACCAGCCCAGCATGCGTTGCAGTGTCAACGGGGCATCGGCAATGCCGGGCAGCAATCCCAGCATCATGTTCACCAGGCTGACCAGTGCAACCATAACGATCAACATGGCGGTGATATTGATGATCAGCTCGACACCCTGCAGGGTGCCCCTGGTCACTGCATCCATGTTGCTGGTTGCACGCTCTGGCGGCACCAGTTCACCGGCGGTGGCGCGCTGTTCCGGCGGTAGCAGCAGCTGCGCAATAACGATGGCAGCCGGCGCGCTGACCAGAGAGGCCACCAGGATATGCCCCATGGCATCCGGGATCACATCTCTTAAAATGCTGGCGTACAGCACCATAACGGTCCCGGCGATGGTCGCCATGCCGGTCACCATCAGCGCAAACAATTCACTGCGCGTCATTTCCTTGAGGTAAGGCCGTACCAGTAACGGCGCTTCCACCATACCGACAAATACGTTGGTTGCAGTACCCAGCGCCAGCGCACCGCCGATGCCCATCGCCCGTTGCAAAAGCCTGGAGAGGCCGCGCACGATCAGTGGCAACACTCCCCAGTAAAACAACAAGGAAGACAGCGCACTGATCAACAGGATCAGCGGCAGGGCACGAAACGCAAGAATAAAACTGGAACCCGCCTGTGTCTCTTCAAACGGCAGCTCGTCACCACCAAGATAACCGAACACAAAAGATGTGCCGTCAAGCGTCGCCTGCTCAAGGCTCAGCAACAGCTCATTAAGCCCCATGAACATCAGTTTGAACGGTGGCAACCACAGCAACAGCATTGCCAGCAGAAACTGCAGGCCAATACCGGCCAGCAGGGTACGCCAGGGAATACGTGTGCGGTCCTCACTGAACAGCCAGGCAAGTACCAGAAACACCAGAATTCCAAACGCGCTTTGCAGGGCAAGTGGCATGGCTGTCGGGTCTACGTGTTGTTATCCAGAACCGATTTGACGAACGGGATAGTCAGGCGGCGCTGCTCGATCAGGGAGGCGGTATCCAGGGTATCGAACAGCGCAAACAGGGTTGGCAGGTCTCGCGGAAAACGTCGCAGCAGGAACTGCGCGGTTTCTTCCGGCAACTCCAGCCCGCGCCCGCGAGCTCGACAGGCCAGTGATGCAATGACATCCTCGTCACCGAGGGGTTTGAGGGTAAAGGTAATGCCCCACCCCAGCCGCGACACCAGGTCAGGCAATGCAAATCCACACTGGTCCGGGCGCTGCCCGGCAGCAACCAGCAAGGTACTGCCGGCGGCACGCACGCGGTTAAACAGATCAAACAGGCCGGTCTCCCAGTCGGCATGCCCCGCCGCTGCCGAGGCATCATCCAGGCAGATGAGATCAAGTTGCTCCAGGTCTTCCAGCACACCCGGTCCCACTTCAATCAGTTCATTAACCGGCAGGTAGCTCGCCCGGCGACCACTCTGGCCGGCGCGGTGGCAGGCTGCCTGTAGCAGGTGTGTTTTGCCCATGCCGGACGACCCGGCTATATAGACGAGATGTTCGCCATCACCGCTGGCCGCCAGTTGCAGGTGCTGTACCAGTTCATTGTTCAGGCCGGGAAAGAAACTTTCAAAGCGGGCACTGTCTTTCAGCGCCAGGCCCAGCGGTAATTGTGGATTGCTGTTCATTGAAAACGGTTGCAACAAAACCGGCCCTTAACGGCCACCCCTGTGCATGGCCCGCCGCCCCCAGGTCCAGGCATAGTCAAAGCCGCTCCACAGCGTCGTCACCAGCACGCCGTATAACAATATATCCATCAGGACTGCCGGCAATGTCTGTATGCCGGATGAATACAACACCGTCAGCACCAGTAAAATCTGCGCAGCCGTATTCAGCTTGCTGGCGATACTGGGTTCGGCCTCAAAATGTTCAATACGCATATGATAAAACGTGGCACCGGCAATGATAACGAGGTCACGAAATATGACCAGCAACACCAGCCACGCGGGTATCAGGCCAAGCCAGCCCAGTGTGATAAAGCTGGATAACACCAACAGCTTGTCGGCCAGCGGATCCATAATACCGCCCAGCCGGCTGCGCCAGTCAAAACGCCTGGCAAGGAAACCGTCCAGCCCGTCGGAAAATCCTGCCACGCCGAAGACGATCAGTGCGGCCGTAAAACGCTCCTGTAACAGCAGGATGACCACTGGCGGCACCAGCAGAAAACGCAAGGCCGTTATGACATTCGGAATATGCCGTGCTTTCACTGGCGCAACCGGAAACTGCCGGGCATATCTGCAGATACTGGAGACAGCGGTTCCAGCACGGTGCCAATACTCACGGTATGGGTGAGGTCCTGCAGACTGCCATTGAGCTGCAGCGCATACTGGACATTATTGTCAGCCAGTTTTTCTACCTGCACAGCCACCACGGCGGTCAGACCACCAAGGTAATCACCGAGGCGCGCATAATCCGTCAGCGAGTCCACACCGGTCACGGAGATACTCACGGTATTCAGGTTGCCACCTGACTGCGAGACTGCAAACCGTGATGCCAGAATATCCGCAGTATCATCTATGCCCTGCTGTGCCAGTACCGCCAGCTGCTGACGGCTGTCCGACCAGCTTGAAGGCTTGCCGGCAACATCCAGTTGCCAGCGTGACGACCAGGCACCGGACGGGCTGCGGTTCAGGCGGCCAATCAGCACTGCCTGCGGATTGTAGCGCTGCGATGCAGCCAGCACATTATCGAAGAAACCACCCCAGATGTCCGAGAACCGTACCTGTGACTGGTCTTCAAGGTCCATTAACGGAAACAGTACCGGCACCCCGCGTTGCCGCGCGGCCTGTTCGACCTGGCGATATACATCGGTACCATCATCGGCGGCAACCACATAGCGCTTGCCACGGTCTTCCACTGCCAGCCACACCAGAGTATCCGGGCGCTCGGCACCCCAGTAGCTGACGCCCTGCTGCTGCAAGGCGCTGCGCACGGCCTCGCCATCGAAACGCACCCGCATCTTCAGCACCGCCGGCTTGCTATCCGGCACCGTGTAATAGCGGTACTGCTGGACCAGTTGTGCCGGATTCTCCAGCAGCATTCTGGCGGGCTCGGTATCAAGCACGGCGTCCTGACCGGCAACACGTACCAGCACCTGGCGCAACGCGGTTTTCATGGCCCCTGCCCGCACCCCCGGCGACTGGTTGGCGACCACCACCTCGGACTCGAACAGATTCTCTGCAGCCGCCTGCACAGCGGCGACCGGCAACAACAACAGGGCAGAACAGAAGATCGCCGCCAGTAGACTACTTTGTTGATATTTATCCATGCGTTATCACATCAGGTTCAGAAATGATGTCAAGCATACGGGTATCTGCAGAATTTGACCATATCAGCCGCCCTTGCAAAAAGCAGGCCCGTGCAGTTTACACCGGTGACAGCCGACCGCTACCATAGCGCCCCTGCCAATCCGGGATACCAGCACGTGAGCGCACAAGACAAATCAAGCAGTTTGAGCTACCGGGACTCCGGCGTCGATATCGATGCCGGCAGTGAACTAATCGAACGCATCAAGCCGGCCGTCGCCAAAACCCGGCGACCGGGTGTACTGGCCGGACTGGGCGGCTTCGGCGCGCTGTTCGAACTGCCGCTGGACCGCTACCGCGAGCCGGTACTGGTTTCAGGTACCGATGGCGTCGGAACCAAGCTGAAACTGGCGGTTGAGGCCGGGCTGCATGACAGCATCGGCATCGACCTGGTTGCCATGTGCGTCAACGATATCGTTGTCGCCGGAGCCGAACCGCTGTTCTTTCTCGATTACTATGCCACCGGCAAGCTTGATCTGGATGTCGCCAGCGACGTCATCAAGGGCATTGCCGCCGGTTGTGAACTGGCCGGCGCCGCGCTGGTGGGTGGTGAAACCGCCGAAATGCCCGGCATGTACAGCGCGGGCGATTATGACCTGGCCGGTTTCAGTGTCGGTATTGTCGAGAAATCGGCCATCCTCGACGGCACTGCCGTCAGTGCCGGTGACACCCTCATCGGACTGGCCTCTTCCGGGCCACACTCCAACGGTTATTCACTGATACGCAAGATTATCGAGGTCAGTGGTTACCAGCTGAATGACGATCTGGATGGCCGGCCACTGGCGGAGTGGCTGCTGGCCCCGACGCGGATTTATGTGAAACCGCTGCTGTCCCTGTTCAGCCGTATCAAGGTGCACGCACTCGCCCATATCACCGGGGGTGGCCTGACCGAAAACCTGCCCCGGGTGCTCCCGGAAAACACCCGCGCCGTCATCGATACCGGCGCATGGCAGACAAGCACCATATTTAAATGGCTGCAGCACAATGGCAATGTCGAAACCACGGAGATGTACCGCACCTTCAATTGCGGTATCGGCATGGTCGTTTGCGTGGCCACAGCGGATGTGTCGGCCGCCCTCGAGCACCTGAGAGGCCAGGGTGAAGATGCTCGCGTTATTGGCCATATCGAACAGGCAGATGGCAAACCCGGAGTTGTTTACACCCGCTAGACAGCCATGATCACGGCCGCCCCCCCACTCCCCGTTGTTATTCTGATTTCCGGCCGGGGCAGCAACCTGCAATCCATTATTGATGCCGTTGCGCAAAAATGGCTGGCCATTGATATCCGTGCCGTCATCAGCAACCGGCCGGCAGCAGCAGGCCTGCAGTGCGCCCGCGAGGCCGGTATAACGGTTGAAATCGTCGATCATACGCAGTTCCCGGACCGCCAGGCATTCGATCAGGCATTACTCAGCTGCATTGAACGCTTCCAGCCGGCGCTTGTCGTACTGGCAGGCTTCATGCGCATACTGACTGACGAATTTGTTCACCACTACCAGGGGCGAATGCTGAATATTCATCCATCATTACTGCCGGCATTTCCGGGTATGGATACACACCGGCGTGCACTGCAGGCCGGCTGCAGTCAACACGGTGCCAGCATCCACTTTGTCACCGAGGCCGTCGATGGCGGTCCGGTGGTGTTGCAGGCGCAGGTGCCGGTGCAAGCGGACGATACCGCCACCACACTGGCGGCACGGGTGCTGCAACAGGAACATCGGCTCTACCCGCTGGCAATAAGCTGGTTTGCTGAACAACGGCTGCAACTTGACAGCAGCGGTCATGCGACACTGGATGGCAAGGTACTTACCGGGCCAGTGATACTTGCGCAGGAGTCGCAAACACCGTGCTGAAAAAGTGGCTGTCAGGCTTGCTGCTGCTGGCCGGTCTGCTTGCCAACACGACACTGCTTGCCGGCGAGCTGCCGGATTTCGAGGCCAGCTATATACTCAAGCGTGGCAGCCTGCGCATTGGCTCATCAAATATTGAATTTCGCAGCGATAACGATGGCAGCTATGTGTACGAATCACACAGCTGGCCCAGCCGCTGGGTCGCATGGCTGCTGAAAGACCGCCTGCATGAAAGCAGCCGCGGCATCTTCATAGACGGCAGTCTGCGCCCGGACAACTATCACTACCTGCGCACCGGCGGCAGCCGCGAGCGTGAAGCTGACCTTTCCTTTGACTGGAAACAAAACCGGGTAAAAAACCATGTAGAGGGCAGCCTCTGGGAAATGGAAATCCCCACCGGCACTGTTGACAAGCTCGCATCACAGCTCGGCATGATGCTGGCACTGCGGCAGCAAAAGCATGATGTAACCTTCAAGGTTGCAGACGGCGGCCGCCTGAAAGAATACCGCTTCAAGGTCATCGGACACGAGACCGTGGAGGTCCCGGCCGGCACTTTCGAGACAGTGAAAATCACCAAGTTGCGCGACAACAAGGACCGGGTTACCTACGTATGGTGTGCCCCGGCGCTCAACTACCTGCCGGTACGTATCTGGCAACGTGAAACAGATGATGCCGAGTACAGCAGTGACCTGGAAAGTTTCAGCGAAGTGCTACGCATACCGTAGGCAATCGCGAACAGGGAAACGCTAGGTCTTCGGCAGGGTAACGCCCTTCTGCCCCTGGTACTTGCCGCCGCGGTCCTTGTAGGAGGTCTCACACTCCTCGTCAGACTCCAGGAACAGTACCTGTGCGACACCTTCGTTGGCATAAATCTTCGCCGGCAAGGGTGTGGTGTTGGAAAACTCCAGCGTCACGTGCCCTTCCCACTCCGGTTCAAATGGCGTGACATTGACAATAATGCCGCAACGGGCATAGGTGGACTTGCCAAGACAAATGGTGAGCACACTGCGTGGTATACGAAAATATTCCACGGTGCGCGCCAGTGCAAACGAGTTTGGCGGAATGATGCAGACATCCGACTTTACGTCGACAAAACTGTTGTCATCAAAATTCTTCGGATCGACGATGGCAGAATTGATGTTGGTAAAAATCTTGAATTCGTCGGAACAGCGAATATCGTAACCGTAACTTGATGTGCCGTAGGAGACGATGCGGCCGCTGCCATTCTCCCTGACCTGACCGGCTTCAAACGGCTCTATCATGCCGTGATCCTCGGCCATACGGCGAATCCACTTGTCTGATTTAATCGACATTTAAAAAACCTGAAAAATTGGCCGGGGCAAACCTGCCGCCCCGGCAGGATGATTACTAATCGTTCTGGATAACAATCTGCGGAAACTTGGCCGCGTAGTCCTTGGCCTTGAGTGACAGCTTTGCCGCAGTACGGCGGGCAATTTCACGGTAGATCTGTGAAATACGCGCATCCGGTTCTGCAACTACCGTCGGCTTGCCGGAATCCGTCTCTTCACGAATACGCTTGTCGAGGGGCAACGCACCGAGGAAATCGGCATTGTTTTCCTCGGACATGCGCTCACCGCCACCCTCACCAAAGATATGTTCTTCATGGCCGCATTCGCTGCAGATATGGATACTCATGTTTTCGATAACACCCAGTACCGGCACTTCCACCTTCTCGAACATCTTCAGACCCTTGCGGGCATCCAGCAAGGCAATGTCCTGCGGGGTGGTGACGATCACGGCACCACTGACCGGCACCTGCTGCGCCAGTGTCAGCTGTATGTCGCCGGTACCCGGCGGCAGATCGACGACCAGGTAATCGAGATCCTTCCAGTTGGTGTCATTCAGCAACTGCTGCAGTGCCTGGGTCACCATCGGGCCACGCCAGATCATCGGCGTTTCCTCATCAATCAGGAAACCGATGGACATGGCCTGCAGGTGGTAGCTGTTCATCGGCTCAAGGGATTTGCCATCCAGTGACTCCGGCTTGCCACTGACACCCAGCATGCGCGGCTGACTCGGCCCGTAGATATCCGCGTCGAGTATGCCGACATTGGCGCCTTCGGCTGACAGTGCCAGCGCCAGGTTGACGGCTGTGGTTGATTTGCCAACCCCGCCCTTGCCTGAAGCAACGGCGAGGATATTCTTGATACCTTCTATGTGCTTGACGCCTTTCTGTGCAGAATGCGACGACACCCTGGTGGTCACTTCCACCCGGGCGGTACTGATACCGTCGATGGATTCGAGCAACTCCTTGAGCTTTGTTGCCAGCGTTTCATGGTAACCACCTGCCGGGAAACCCAGCACTACCGAAACCGAGGCACTATCGCCATCAACCGAGACATCCTTGATGCACTTGGTTGATACCAGGTCCCTTTCAAGGTACGGGTCTACATATGTTGCCAGCTTTTCTTCTATCTGGGCTTGGGTTACTTCAGCCATTGCTCTACTCCTGAGAAAACCAGCTGCCGCACTTTAGGCAGCCCGGTAAAATTGACCGCGAATTGTACACCAACTAAACCGGGTCGTCCTATAGACGGCTGGCGCAAATCCCCACGCCTCGCTGGTCTATGGCATACTTAGCGCCCGAATATTCATACTAGTATCAGGGTTTTAATCCGGACAGCAGGCGCATGAGTCAAAAAAACCGCACAATTCTGGTCACCAGTGCATTACCTTATGCCAATGGCCCTATCCACATCGGGCATATGGTCGAATACATCCAAACGGATATCTGGGCACGATTCCAGCGCTTGCGCGGCCAGCATTGCCTGTACGTGTGTGCCGATGACGCACACGGCACACCCATCATGTTGAGGGCACGCCAGCAAGGCATTACACCCGAAGCCCTGATCGCGGTCTCTGCAAAAGAGCACCAGGCAGACTTTGCCGATTTTAATGTGCGTTTTGATAACTACCACAGCACCCATTCAGACGAGAACCGTGCGTTTTCCGATATGGTCTTCGAACGCAATCAGCAGGCCGGCCACATCACCTCCCGCAACATCACCCAGGCCTATGATGCGCAGGAAAACATGTTCCTGCCGGATCGCTTCATCAAGGGGGAATGCCCGCGTTGCGGTGCAGCTGACCAGTACGGTGACAACTGCGAGGCCTGTGGCGCCACTTATTCACCCACCGAACTGAAGCATGCTGTCTCCGCAATCTCCGGCACCACGCCGATTGAAAAAGAAACCGAACACCTGTTCTTCAAACTGACCGATTTCGAAGACCAGCTGAAAGAGTGGATCAAGGCAGGGCACCTGCAACCCGAAGTCGCCAACAAGGTGGAAGAATGGTTTGAGACCGGCCTGCAGGAATGGGGCATCTCCCGCGATGCGCCCTACTTCGGCTTTGAAATCCCGGGTCACCCGGGCAAGTACTTCTATGTGTGGATGGATGCACCCATCGGTTACATGGCCAGCTTCCGCAACCTCTGCGACCGTACGCCGGAACTCGATTTTGACCGCTACTGGAACAGCGACTCGGACACCGAGCTCTACCATTTTATTGGCAAGGACATTATCAACTTCCACGCGCTGTTCTGGCCTGCGATGCTCAGCGGTGCAAAGCTGCGCACACCGACCGCAATATACGCACACGGCTTCCTGACCGTTGACGGCCAGAAAATGTCGAAGTCACGCGGCACCTTTATCAAGGCGCGCACCTACCTCGATCATCTCAACCCGGAATACCTGCGTTATTACTTTGCCGCCAAACTCGGCAGTGGCGTTGATGACCTGGACCTGAACCTGGAAGATTTCGTGTTGCGGGTTAACAGCGACCTGGTTGGCAAGGTAGTCAATATTGCCAGTCGCTGCGCCGGCTTCATCAACAAACGTTTTGATGGCCGGCTGTCTGCAGAGTGCACTGAGCCTGATCTGTACCGGTCTTTTGTCGACGAGGGCAATGCTATTGCCGAGTCCTATGAACAGCGCGAATATGGCCAGGCGATTCGAAAAATCATGGCGCTGGCTGACCGTGCCAATCAGTACATCGATGCCAACAAACCCTGGGTACTCGCGAAGCAAGAAGGCAAGGAGCAAACCGTTCAGGATGTCTGCAGTGTCGGGCTGAACCTGTTCCGGGTCCTGATCACCTACCTGCAGCCGGTACTGCCGGCGATGGCCACCGAGGTGGAAAGCTTTCTGAACTTACCGGTGCTGACGTGGGATGCTATTGACACCCCGCTGAGCGGCCACACCATTAACAAGTTCAAACCGCTGATGACACGTGTTGAACAGGAGAAGATAGACGCCATGCTGGAAGATTCCAGGGACAGCCTCGGTACCCCGGCTGCAGCACCCGCAGCAGATGATAACGGGGCACAGAAAATCGATCCGATTGCAGACACCATCAGTTTCGAGGATTTTGCAAAACTGGACCTGCGCATAGCCCGCATCAGCAAGGCAGCCCATGTAGAAGGCGCCGACAAGCTGCTGCAACTGACGCTCGACATCGGTGGC
>Ga0224509_10000075_pt1 | contig 23592 bp, 25 predicted proteins | sample SF_Jan12_sed_USG_5_FD_170158 | JGI IMG/M metagenome (GOLD analysis project Ga0224509, IMG submission 170158) | Sediment microbial communities from San Francisco Bay, California, United States - SF_Jan12_sed_USGS_24 | ecosystem: Environmental > Aquatic > Marine > Sediment | place: USA... | reverse complement strand
ACATCTTAAAGCTAATCGGCAAAGGCCCCGAAGATGCGGAAGCGGCCTATGGTGACCATGGCGTCGAAAAGCCGCCGATCGTCACGGAATTACCCAGGATAAAGGAAGAATAACATGTTTAGCTTTGAAAGTTTTGTGGACCTGCCGTTGATCTGGTACGGCCTGATCGCCACCGCCATTTTTCTCTATATTTTGTTAGACGGATTTGATTTGGGTGTGGGAATTCTTTTTCCGTTCGCACCGACCGACCGCTGCCGCGACCGCATGATGAATTCCATCGCCCCCTTCTGGGACGGCAACGAAACCTGGTTGATTTTGGGCGGCGGCGGCATGTTAGCCGCGTTCCCACTGGCATTTGTCGTCCTGATGCCGGCGCTTTACATCCCGATAATCATCATGTTGCTGGGGCTTATCTTCCGGGGGGTGGCATTTGAGTTTCGCTTTAAAGCCACCGGTAAATCCCGTCGCATCTGGGATTACGCTTTTCATTTCGGCTCACTTCTGGCGGCCCTAATGCAGGGGGTGATTATTGGTGCCATCGTGCAGGGGATCAAAGTCGAAGGCCGCAGCTATGCCGGCGGGGCTTTCGACTGGCTGGACGCTTACAGTGTCATGACCGGCGTGGCCGTAATATTCGGTTACGCACTGCTGGGCGGCACCTGGCTGGTAGTAAAAACCGATGGTGAGACCCAGGTCTGGGCCCGCAAGAGCGCTTCCTATGCGATCGGTTTTGTGGCTGTATTTCTGGCGGTCGTTAGCATCAGCATGCCGGTCATGAATCCTGACATTCGAACGCTGTGGTTCAGCATGCCCAACTTCTTTTTGCTGCTGCCCATCCCGGCTGCCAGTTTGATCATGCTGATCGCTATTTGGCGCGATCTGCACACAGACCGGGAAGTTCGCCCGTTTTTACTGAGCTTCGGCGTATTTCTGACCGGCTATCTCGGTATTGCCATCAGCACGTGGCCGTATATCGTGCCTTTCGAAATTACCTTCCGTCAGGCGGCGGCCGCACCCGAATCGCAGTCGCTGTTACTGATCGGCACGGTCATCATGCTGCCACTGATTCTGGCTTATGTCGGTTTCTGCTACTACCTTTTCAGGGGAAAAGCATCCCATGAAAGCCTTTACTGAAAAACAGCGCCAGTGGATGTGGTTTGCGGCACTGTGGTGCGGCGGGCTCATCGCCGTTTTTCTTCTATCCTATCTGGCCCGCTGGCTGATTTCGAACACATAGATTCAGCAAAACAAAAATTTTGATGACGCAATAAGCCTGATTTCGGGTTGGGTAATAAGTATCCAGATTTAAAGATCCATCCCGCATAAAAAATACCCGCATTTTTGACGATACCACCCTGATTTTTTGATCGATCCTTTGCAACCCGCTTTCTTTTTTCGCACCCCCCTTAAACACCTGAAACGAACTACGAAACGGTTTTCGTCATCATTATAAATAGATAGATAGCTTGAAAACCGGCCGATCGTTCATACCTTAAATATTGATTTTATATTTAGGCCGTTACATGACGTGCAAGGCACGCCCTTTGCTAGAGTAGAGGCGTATAAGAAATAACGAGGTGAATCATGTCAGCAGAACGCGGCGTTGTTGAAAAAGTGGAAGCGGGATGGGCCTGGGTGAAAACCAAGCGCTCCAGCGCCTGTTCCAGCTGCGCCAGCCGCAGTCATTGCCTGACACAGGGCAGTGACCAGATGGTGGTTAAAGCCCAGAATAGCGCTCACGCTAAAAAAGGCGATGAAGTGGAACTGTATTTGAGCACCAAAACCAAACTCAAAAGCACGGCGATTGTGTATTTAATTCCGGTGTTTGGAATTTTTGTCGGCGCTTTTTCAGCCAGCCCATTGTCAGCGGTCATCGGCTTGAATCCATCGCTGGGAATGGCGCTGTTTACGTTAACGGGATTGGTTCTATCCGTTTTTCTGATGCGCTATCTGGCGAACCGAATGGATTCCAAACAGGCGCTGACCCCTCTCGTAAAACGGGTGGTCATGAGCGCCCGATCAAGGCCAATCAAGAGGATTTAACATATGATCAATCGGCGTCAATTTCTATATCTGGCCGGCGCAGGTGCCGCAAACTTATTGAATATGAACGGATTGCCATTCGCTAGAGTTGGGTTAGCATCTTCAGAGAATAATGATTTCTCTCCCGACCTGGAACTATCTCTGACGGCCAGGCCATCGGAAGTGAAAATTTTCCCGGGTCAACCCACGACCGTGTGGCAATACAAGGGTCAGGTGATCAAAGGCGGCCCCGCCAGCCTGGCCAGCCTGGATCAGTCCTTTTTAGGCCCCATCATCCGCGTTCGCCGGAACCAGAAAGTTCGAATTCATTTTAACAATGACCTGCCGGCCACAAGCATTATCCACTGGCATGGCCTGCATGTGCCTGCAAAGATGGATGGCCATCCCATCTATGTCATTCCCACCGGAGAAACGTTTACCTATGAGTTCGAAGTGCTGAACCGCGCCGGCACCTACTGGTATCACCCCCACCCGCACGGCCGCACCGGGCATCAGGTCTACGGCGGCCTGGCGGGGTTGTTTTTGGTTTCCGATGATCAAGAGGACAAATTAAATTTACCCGATAAAAAACTGGATATTCCCCTGGTAATTCAGGACCGCTCATTTGATACCAATAACCAGTTGATCTACCTGCCGCGGGGGATGCACGACAGCATGACGGGCATGCTGGGCGACACCATCTGCGTCAACGGCAAACCCGACTTCAAGCTTTCGGTCAGTACCCGCATTTATCGTCTGCGGATTTTAAACGGGTCCAACTCGCGTATCTATAAACTCGCCTGGAGAGACGGCACGCCATTGACGGTCATCGCCACCGACGGCGGTCTGCTGGAAAAACCGGTTCAGAAAAAATATGTGGTATTGGGCCCGGCCGAACGCATCGAGTTGTGGGCCGATTTCAGCAAATACCCGGTGGGCACATCGCTGGAGTTGGTCAGCAAATATTTTGAAGCGGCCATGCAGGGAAGTGCTATGGGGCCGCGCCGGGGAATGACGGGCGGCGACAAATTGCCTAACGGTGCGCTATTCAGCATTTTAAAAATCGATGTGACCAAAAAGGAAAAAGAAACCCGCACACTTCCGAAACAACTTTCTTCAATTGAGCGCTATCAGTTGCATGATGCTGATAATTCCGATAACCCGCGCCGGTTTTCTTTTTTCATGAGACACATGAATGGCCTGATTAACGGTCGCACGTTTCGCATGCAGGAAGTCGCCGATGATGAACGCATCAGGCTCAATTCGACGGAACTGTGGGAGCTTGCCAATGATGATCGTTCCATGGGAATGATGATGATGCCAATGCCCCATCCCGTTCACCTGCACGGCAAGCAGTTTCAGGTGGTTGAGCGCAGCGGGGCGCTGCACAGCGGTTACGTGGATGAGGGCTGGAAAGACACCGTGTTGCTGATGCCCGGCGAACGCGCAAAGATTGTCACCAATTTCACAGATTACCCGGGGATGTTTTTATATCATTGCCACATTCTTGAGCACGGGGATATGGGGATGATGCGTAACTATATGGTTACATAAAGGGAGAGGAGATAATTTATGGTTTCCAGAACAGTATTACGTTACATTATTTCAACATTTGTGATCTTTCATTTCGGTCTTTATCCAATTGCAAATGCTTTTGCAGCACAGCCGGGCAGATCTGAAGGCTGGTATATGGGACCGGGCATGATGGGTGGATGGGGAATGGGATGGTTTGGGGGAATTTTTATGATTGTCTTCTGGATTCTTATAATTGTTGGACTTATCTTCATGGTTAAATGGTTAGTGCAAACAAAAGAAAAGGGAAGAGAAAACGGCAATGCAGGATCTCGCGCAATCGAGATTTTAAAAGAACGCTATGCCAGTGGCGAAATTGATAAATCTCAATTTGAGACCATGAAACGTGATTTGGCTGACGAATCCTATTGAAATAAAATTTTGAGGTGCGATTAAATTCCAACTCCAGCCATTGGCCATTCCAGGTTAATCATACTCCAGCTCTTTTTTGATATTGGTTTCAAGGTGCGAATATTTTTCGCGCTTTTTGGTTTTTTTATCACAAAGAAGGATAGAATTATATCTGATTACACTTTTATAAATCCTCGATAAACCAAAAATTATTTGTGTTTCGTAGTACTTACGTTTCGACATGCTTCAATTAACCAGTTTTAAGGGTCGGTTTTACAGGAGGTGGCATGTCATTTGCTCAATGGAAAATCAGTTTGAAACGCGGCTTATGAATCATATTGATTAAATCGGTGAACATAGAAGGAAGGAAGCATCATGTTTTTTAAAAAAGAATACTTAAAATACAATATCGCATTTGGCTTATTGTTTATTGTTTTGTTAATTTCAGCTTCACTGGCCTTCAGTCATGGAGGCAAACATGCGCCAGGAGAATTTACAAACCTGCAGGCATTAAAAGAAGCAACTAAGTTATATGATCAGCTTATCGGAAAAGGAAAATTGGATCAAAGCTGGGAAAATAAACTTTCCAAGGTTGATGTGTTCAAACGAGAAAAGGACGATAAAAACGAAATTGTGGTGTCCTTTCAGCGGGCAAGTGGTGAACCGAAAGCAGTCTACATTTTCTTTGATTCCGGCGGTAAGTATTCCGGGTCCAACTTTACCGGAGACTAGATCGATAGCGAATTTAGGTGGTTGAAGAAAATTTTTCGCGGAACATGCTGACTGTTAAAAGTTTTTCTGCCCGCTATTGGCACTTTTAGTTGATCAGGAGATTTATTATGAGTCGAAATAATATTCCAGGTAGAAATCAAAAATGGCCCACGCTAGCCCAGCTGCCTGTACCGGCAAAAGCCTTGGTCAGCATTGTCATTTTAACGATGGCCTTTGCCATGCTGGGTGCGTTAGGCCAAATCATCGTTCATGACATCATTCCCACATTTTTTTCGAGTCAACCATCCGGTCATCGCGATTATTCTGAAACGTCTGAGCAACACGAATCAAAAGAGAGCGACTCGGCTGCTTCCGACAGGGGTGATCTTTTTGCAGAGGAATCTTCCCGGGCTGAAGCTCCCGAAAAACAACCGCTGCACCAAACAGAACAATTCGTCTGGATGCTAAAATGGACCCATATTCATCTCTTCGGGATGAACATGATTTTTATATTCATGGGAGCCATAACGATTTTTTTAAATATCAGCACCAGGGCACGAACCTGGCTGGTAATACTTCCGTTTATCGGGGTTTTGGTAGACATTGCGGCCATGTGGCTGAAAGGCTATATTTCGCCGGCATTCTTTTGGCTCCATATTCCAGGGGGGGGGCTTTTTGGAATTGTATTCGCAATTGTCTCGGTTCGGGCATTTTGGGAGATGTATTCGGCGCGAAAAAATTACGCACAGCATTAGACAAATATTTCAAAAGTGTAAAAAAATCAACCATCCATAAATACTGATATTATTATTCAAAATAAATGAGGTTTTCATCGATGAAGAATCTAAGGTACAGAACATCCGGACTCTTTTTAATATTATTAATGACTTTTTTCATAATCGGTTGCGTGAGCGATCCGGTAAAAGTCGATTTGTCGGCAAACCATCCCGCTAATCCAGGGGCTCAAGAAGCTGAATTTATTTCACCGCCAAATCCTTTCCAGGAAGATGTTACTGCCATGAAAGCGGAATCAACACCAGATTCTATGATGAAGCATAAAACGCTTGACGAAAGCGGCCAAAAGCAGATGCATCATAATATGGGTACAAAAAAATCCGGGCATGGGGAAGACGATAATCAGCATAAGGGGCATAGCCAATGAAATATAAACGAAGACGTATAGGACTATTCTTTTGTTTGGTGTTTTTTGCAGCGGGATGTGCTCAGGTCCCCAAAGAAGCCGGTTTTAATGAAGTTAAGGACTTAGTCGAACAGCGTGTCGACTATCGCCTTCATTGGAATCAGGAAACCGAAGCCGACCACGAGGTTGAAAAGGCCATCGAGGAATTGCTTAAAAATGAGCTGACAGCAGACGCAGCAGTCCAAATTGCTTTACTCAACAACCCGAACCTGCAGGCTGTCTATGAAGATCTTGGTATTACCCAGGCAGATGTGGTTGAAGCGGGGTTACTTGAAAATCCGGTAATATTCGGACAGGTGCGATTCCCGAACAGATCCGAGGAATCGAACAATTATGAATTTGGGATCACACAAAATTTTCTAAATATCCTGATGCAGCCTGCCCGCAAGAAACTTTCCGCTATTCGCTTTGAACAGGTCAAGCTGCAAGTTGCCGACGAAGTCATTCAATTGGTCGCCGAAGTCAGAAGGACTTATTACTCAGCACTCGGCGCCAGGCAGGTCAGGGATTTGAGAAGTGAAATCACCTCAGCAGCCCGAAGCTCTTTCGAACTGGCACTGCGCTTACATTCGGCCGGTAATATCAGTGCCCTTGAATTGGCCAGAGAAAATGCACATTTTGAACAATCCAGATTGGAACTGGCAAATAGCGAAACTGCCTTACTGGATGAACGCGAACAGCTGACGCGCCTGATGGGCTTTTGGGGACCCCAAACCAATTGGCAACTTCCCGAGCAGTTGCCGGATATTCCGATCTCCGAAATCTCGCTGGAACGCCTGGAGTCGATGGCCATAGAGAGCCGACTCGATCTAGCCGCTGAAAAAAAGGCAGTAGAAGCTCTGGCACAGGCTCTGGGTATCACCATCGACTGGCGTTGGATTGGACATATAGAGGTGGGGATCAGCAGAGAGCGTGAAACGGACAGGACCTGGGTCACCGGTCCGGCACTGGCAATAGAGCTGCCGATATTTAATCAACGCCAGGCGGACATCGCCCGACTTGAGGCACAGCTTCGTCGCAGCCAGAACCGGTTGACGGCTCAGGCAATAGACATTCGCTCGGAAGTGCGCTCCTTGAAAAATCGCCTGATCATGCAGCGGAATTTAATTGATCATTACCGTCGAACCGTTTTGCCACTTAGAGAACAAATTGTCGATCTGACCCTTAAGAAATATAACTATATGCTTACAGGCGCTTTTGATTTACTTATGGCCAAACAGCAAGAGTTTGAAGCCTATCAAAAGTATCTGGAAACTGTCAGGGATTACTGGATTATCCGGGCGGAGATGCAAAGATCTCTGGGAGGTCGACTCCCAGGGCACTTGCAGAGCCGACATAATATCCGATCAAGTACGACCAGCGAAAATAAACTGAACTAAACAAGAAAAAAATATTGTTTAACACAGGAGTGATACACATGCTGACAAGACGTCAAATCCTCATTTCGGCACTGTCCTCGCTTGCCGGGGGTACATTGCTCAAAAGAGCCGAAGCAGCGACCCCAAAAAATGAAATGCACCCGCATACAAAACCATCTTCAAAAAATAGAGGCAGAACACATTATACACCGGTGGTAACGCCCAATGGTAATACGCTGCCGTATAAAATGAAAAATGGGGTCAAAGAGTTTCATTTGATTGCGGAACCGGTCGAACGTGAGTTTGCGCCGGATATGAAAGTCAAATGTTGGGGATATAATGGCCAGACACCGGGCCCAACGATCGAGGCGGTGGAGGGGGACCGGATTCGCATATTCGTCACCAATAAGTTGCCTGAACATACCAGTATTCACTGGCATGGTATTTTTCTGCCCAACGGCATGGACGGTGTCGGCGGCCTTACCCAACCCCATATCAAACCCGGTGAAACCTATGTTTATGAATTCACGCTGCGCCAGCACGGGACGTTTATGTATCACCCCCACGCCGATGAAATGGTCCAACTGGCCGTCGGTATGATGGGTTTTTTTATCATTCACCCCAAAAAGGCTGAAACTCCGCGGATTGACCGGGATTTTGCCATTATGCTGCACACATGGGCCATCCATCCCGGTACCTATCGTCCGGACCCGGCCGTGATGCTGGATTTCAACATCTTTACGTTCAACAGCAAGGTGTTTCCCGCTGTCGATCACCTGGTGGTAAAAACCGGTGATCGGGTGCGCATCCGGATTGCCAATCTCAGCATGGACGAACACCCGATTCATATCCACGGGCATTCATATCGCATCACCGCAACGGACGGTGGCAAGATACCAAAGGCCGGACAGTGGCCGGAAACGACCGTGCTCGTGCCGGTCGGTTCAACCCGCGATGTGGAGTTTGTTGCCGATGCACCCGGCGACTGGGCCTTCCACTGCCACAAGTCGCATCATACCATGAACCCGATGGGGCATGATATTCCCAACACCCTGGGAGCCAATCAAAAAGGACTGGAAGAGCGAATTCGAAAAATGATACCGGGTTATATGGCAATGGGCGAAACCGGAATGGCTGAGCATGCCGACCATGTGGACCACATGCCGGGACCTCAAAATACCTTGCCGATGATGATGGGCAAGGGGCCTTTCGGTAATATTGAAATGGGCGGCATGTTCACGGTCGTCAAGGTGAGAGACCAGCTGCAATCTTATGATAGTGACCCCGGCTGGTATAAGCACCCGAAAGGGACGGTTGCTTATCGATTAGATAAGGCTTGATGTGATATATTTTTTATTTCTGGAGTTTTTGTGGATTTTATCAATTTATTCCATACTCTTTAAGTTTCAATTGGAGTGTCCTGCGGCTGATCCCCAGTATCTTTGCGGCATGCGTGCGATTCCCACCGGTTTCTTCCAGTGTTCTGATGATCATATCCTTTTCAACATCCTTCAGGGTCCGGCCGGGACTTAAATTAACATAGGTGGCTTTAACTTCCGGATCAAGCTTTTGTAATATATCCGGGAATTCTGCTGGCGTAATCATTTCGCCGCGTGCCATAATGACTGCCCTTTCCACGACGTTTTCAATCTCCCGCACGTTTCCCGGCCACTCGTACCGCATAAGCAAGTCCATTGCCCGGGGAGTAAATCCTTTGATAATTCGTTTATTTTTTTCAGCATATCGCTTGAGAAAGAAATCAGCCAAAAGAGAAATGTCTTCTCGACGTTCTCGTACAGGTGGAACTTCAAGATTGACCACGTTAAGACGGTAATAAAGGTCTTCCCGAAAGCGTCCTTCTTTAATCTCTTCTTCCAGATTTTTGTTCGTAGCTGCGATAACTCGCGTGTCAACCTTAGTTGTCTGAGTGCTTCCTATAGGCTCGAATTCGCGCTCCTGCAGAACCCTTAATATTTTGGCCTGGGTGGTGGGTGCCATTTCTGCCACTTCATCCAAAAAAATTGATGACTTATGGGCCAGTTGAAACCGGCCTTGCTTCCGAGCAATTGCACCGGTAAAGGATCCTTTCTCGTGGCCGAAAAGTTCGCTTTCAAGCAGTGTTTCGGGTAAAGCCGCACAATTGACTTTTATAAATGGTTGTTCATGGCGGGAACTGTTTTGATGGATAGCATCGGCAATCAGTTCCTTTCCAGTGCCACTTTCACCGAAAATAAGAACGGTGGCTTCTGAAGGTGCTACTAGCGCCATCGTGTCAAACAGCGCTTTCATCGCCAGGCCGTGGCCGATGATATTGGAAAAATCAAAGCGGTCATTTAACCTTTCTTTAAGATAGACATTTTCCTTTTCCAGTTGATGAAAACGAAGGGCTTGTCCAATAAGAATTTTAAGTTCATCAATATCAAGGGGCTTCGTTAAATAATCGTAAGCTCCTGATTTAAGCGCATCCACTGCAGAGTCCACCGAGGCATAAGCGGTCATGATAATAATGGGAATTCCTGGACTGATCTCCTTTATTTGCTTAAGCGCTTCGAGACCGCTTACCTCGGTCATACGAATATCCATGAGGATCAGATCAAAAAATCCCTTTCCGACTGCATCTATGGCTGCCTGCCCATCATCAGCCTGCTTAATTTCATAGCCTTCATCGGAGAGTACTGCCTCAATCATTTTACGGTGTGAGGCTTCATCATCAACGACTAAAATTTTTGGTTTCATTACCCATTTCCATAAGAATAGGTTATGTTAGTCATCCTGCTGGAGTTGGATTTCTTCCTGATCAATTCGCCTGCCGATGGCTTTTAATCGGGATAGTGATGGTAAATCGGCAGCCTCGCGTTTTCCCGGCGAGAGGACTTTGCAGATTTATTTCACCGCTGTGGTTTTCTACAATTTTATGAACGATCGCCAACCCCAATCCGGTCCCTTTCTCCCTTGTCGTGAAAAAAGGGTCAAAGACTTTTTCTTTTTGATCGGCTGTAATTCCCGATCCGTCGTCTTCCACCCATATCTTTAAAAGTGAATCAGACGGATTCAATTCTGCACCCACTTCGATACGGCCACCGTTTTTGACAGCCTGTAACGCATTCAGCAAAAGATTCAGAACCGCCTGGGTCATTTGATTGGCATCCAGCGGAATTTTGGTCAGATCCTGAATATCCAGCTGGATATCGACATTTAGTGACAGTGCATCCTCTTCCACCAGTCGAACGGCATGCTCAATCAGCTCTGTCAAATCCGTCGGAATTAATTCGGCTTCCATTGGACGGGCAAAAGTGAGCAAATCGGTTACCACCGAATTGATCCGATCCACCTCCAGAACAATCGTCTCGGTATATTCCTTCTCCCGGGGTTTGTCTTTGAAGGCATTCCGCAAATACTGCGCAAATCCACGAATGGAACTTAACGGGTTTCTGATCTCATGGGCGACACCGGCTGCCAGTTTTCCAATAGCTGCCAGCTTCTCCGAGCGTCGCACCTTTTCCTCTAATTGCTTAATTTCGCTTAAGTCACGCATGACAATTACAGCTCCCTGACAGGTGCTGTCTTCGCCTATTATCGGTGTAATACTCAAGGCCAGTGGAACAATTTCACCGGATTTCTTGCGATGGTTGATTTCTTTATCCAGCACGGGCATGCAATGATTCAATGTTTGCAAAATGCCGGCTGTTTTAAAATCGATGATCTCATTAAAATCCATCCCCCGAACTTCAGATTCCTTCAAACCGAGAAATTCTAAAGCCAAAAGATTGTATGAAATAACCTTCCCATGAGTGTCTAAACTCAGCAGGCCATTCGCCATACTGGCAACTACCTGTCGGGTGTAATCCTGAGTTTGTTTGAGTGTTCTATTGACCAGGTAGTAATTTTGGATGACAAAAATAAAAAAAAGCGCACCTGAACCCAGCACTAAAATAATAGCTGCCATGATTAAAGCATGTTGAATATCAGCGTGACGTGCGCTTTCAAATACCGCCATTCTCATACCAACCACGACCGTATCACCGCGATGCGAGTGCTGTTCCGCTTCCTGCCCGAGTCCGATGGCGTCATCTTTGGTATGGATTAGCGAGGGCTCATACATGGGCGAAAAATACTTGGCGAGTTCATAAACCCTTATGCCTTCCGGCAATTCATTTATCCGTGTTACGATTTGATCCCTGTCATTTAAATCGGGCTTCCATAGGGCATCATTATTTTCTTGCAAAGGGTCAGAATGATGCGCAATCAGGCCATGCTCGTCAATAAGATACACATACGCAATCTCGTCGTCTTTTGCGGTCTCCATCATCAATTTCCCCAAAGAGATTTCCTGCCACATTAATGATTTCATCCCTGTACGCGCACTGGCTTCAATTGATTTCAAAAGCATCACTCCCTGACGGTGAAGGAAGTGTAAAGCCACGGATTTTTCACGATCCAGGTTGCGGTAGGTAGAAATACTGATCAAAACTAGCAGGAGAACAACAATCGCTACAATTGATAATGCAGGCAAATAAAGCTTTTTAATATTTAAGATTTTCATGGAATAATAATTTGATTAGGCCGCTTCGTATCAATTTATATGACAATTCAATATGTTGCAAGTTTTTATAATTGTCCCCCCGACTGGCCATCTATTCGTTTGGATATAGTAGTAGCTGATGTCAGAATCACAGGCGATGCGAAATAATTGCACACTCAATGACAAATAATGGCTATAAACTGCTCGCTTCGGCCGAATACTTAAATTGTATTTTAATTATTCGCAATTAAATCGAACCTTTGGAATTATGGCACTCTATTTGATCAATACCTTACTTATCAAATTATTGCAAAATCAAAACCAAACCTAGCATATTGCTAACTTAAAGAATTTTAAAGGCGCCAAAAGAAAAGTTATTTAGGTCAAATTTGGAAACTCTTGAATCGACTAACTGTTGGTAAAGGGAATAAGTGTCATCGCTTATGGAGTTTGCATGCCCAACGGGAGCTGTCAAATGGGGGAGGTGAAGGACGGTTTTGGACGCAACTTGTCACCACGGGGCAGTTGCCAGTGCCGCCTTCATTTTAAGTAGCGTTATGGTGCAAGGAATTAATCGGTGCAGCGGATTCTAATTACGGAATCGGTCTTAAATATTATCCGCCGGCACTATAAAGGCAATGAAATATGCGGATTCCATACCATGCTCGATCTTAATATTTTTATCTCAAAGGTCTCCAGAACTTTTTATCGACTGCCAATCTTACCTGGGCAATGTCATTTCCTTCCTGGAAACGAGACGCGGCGTAGAAAGCCTGGTCCTGGCAGATTTTACAGTCGACCGCGTGTTTGTCGGCAAAGCAGCTCAAAAGGCTTTTGTGGCCGATGGTTTTTTTGCAGTTGCAGTAACAGTGCATGCTGTCCAGCAATTCCCTATTTTGTCCGGCGACATTATACGCTGTAGCAACATTTCCGACAAATAATACCGGTGAAAGCGTTGGTCGTGTTTCACCGCCCTTCAGGGCTTCGATATCTAGTGTTGTTTTATCCGGACGATATGCGTACGGGTTTCGATCTCCCTTGAAGTAAAAGAAATAGCTGCCTACTGCTACCAAAACAGCCAATAGAATAATGATCGGCCGCTTTTTGGATGTTGATGTCTTCGCCTGCCTCTTTCTTGAGGTCTTTTTGCGCTTTAATTTTTTACCCATAATTAGCCTCCCGGTATTGTTATTTTAAATTCGTTCGATTTTTTGAAGCTGAAAAAAGTTTAGTAAATCCTGCCGCTGAAATCATGACAATTAATGCAAGTGCCTCGGTGCCATCGGTAAATTAAGAAGATATACATTGGCCGCCATAAGCACAAAAGAGACGGCAATCATCGGCAGAACTGCCTTAAATGAGGTATCATGATCCTTATAGTGAACGATTGCCAGTCTGTATCCTGCGTATAGTGCAAAAACATAAAAGATCAGCAAAAGACCCATCTGGATCCAGTATAAATATACAGGATCCATCAGGGGCGATATGGCCATTTTCCAGTTGGGTTCACCGGCATTTAATGAGGTATATTTATTGAGAACCCGTTGCAGCGCAGGGATGATTCCTCCCGATTCATTCAAAAGATGGCCTGTATTATGTGCCAGGTGCATGGAAAGTCCGATCGGAATAAACATATAGCCAAATTTTATAAAGGTCTGTTTAAGGCCATTATGATTTTTTTCACCAACGATGCTGTTCGAAACGACCACAGCCAGTAAAATTAATCCAGGGATAACGAGCAGTGAAACCGAAAAATAAAGAATCGACTTGGTCATAACCTCAACTGAGTAAGCATACTCAATACCGAGAAGATGCGCGGGCAACAATTTCATTGCAGAATTCATCCAGACCGCCCACGGCTTGAGCATATCCCCGGTCACGAATATGGTCACTCCGAGTAGCACGACCGCAAGAGCCGCTTCATCAAGTGATTTATTGCGAGTCGTCCAGGCATCCTTGAAAAAAGATCTGACCCGGATTGTGATATTGTTTCTCGGGCAGGATTTGATACATTCGCCGCAGAAGTTACAGGCGTTATTGCTGTCCATCCGGGGTATGGTCTCAAACATTGGACATCCGTCCCCGTTTTTATTGCCCAAATAGCAATCCTTTCTTTTATGGTTCCTGCAAACCTCGCTGTCTTTAGACCGCAGTTCCACTGCGGAAAACATGGCGTATATACCGATCAAACCCCCTATCGGGCAAAGGTAGCGACAAAAAGTTCTTCTTTCATAACGCATCCCGGTACCAATTGCCGCTGCCGCAATTCCAATCAACAGTGCCCCGGTGACCATTGGATTTCGCACCACCCCGATCTGAATATCCAGCCACGTCAGCAGGATAAAAAACAAATTTGCAAGCCACACATTCTGTAGCCTGGCTGGAAACTGCCGCCGGGGTTTAAAAATCCTGGAAGTCCATCCAGATAGGGCACCAACCGGGCACATGAAGCACCAAAGTCTTCCGACAAGCACGAAAGTAAAAATGATGCCGGTCCACCACAGGGTCCATATGACGATGACGGCCAAATTTTTGCCTGAATCTTGAATATCGACAAAGGCCAAAATTAATAGAATAATAAACGCAGCCAGCAATGGAATTTGAAAGACAGGCTGGATGTATTTTGACTGCAATATTCCTTTTATCCATTCAATTTCAAGCAAGTTGAAGCCTAATGATTTAACACGCGGGATCCGGTTTCGGCGATAAATCAGGTAAACTCCAATTAGAGTTATAATAAAAACGGTGGATAAAATGGATAACAGCCTAAAACCTGAACTAACAGACGCTTTGACGCTAACGGTAAAACCAGTAGTCAGCGGTTCAGCAAAAGTTTTTCCTCCCAGCCCCTTTATAGCGGCTTTGATAAAATAAGCACCCGCTTTTTTGAAACTTGTTCTCAGCTCATAGTTCCCAAATTCATCCGCTTCGGTGGCTACTTTGTATTCAGATGAGATTTTAAAATCACGGTCATCTGTCTTTCGAGCCTGAAAATTATTTTCAATGCTCAAATAAACTTGCCCATATCTCACGGGTATATGATTTTTCGATCGGAGGATCTTTAAAATTATGGTTGCCTCTTTTCCGGCAGCCAGAGGGTCCGGCTCTGTAAAAATCTGGATTTGATAATCCTCCATCAGAGCATCATTGGCAGCCAGGGCATGTTGCGGAATAAATTCCAATGATAACAGAAGTGTTAGCAGGATGCCGGTATGAATTTTCTTAGAGCCCATATTATTTTTGCGTAAGCGGCTTTTGGAGCAAATTACGAAAGAAGCCGATAACCCCGGGCGCAGCCCAGTCCCGGGGTCCAATAATTTGTTTAACGAGAATTCCCTCCTGGTTGACGATAAAGCTCTCCGGAACGCCGGTGGTATGATACAGGGTTTTGATGGTCCCATCCGGATCCATTAAAGCCGAAAAGCTCAGATTGTATTCTTTCATAAACGGGGCAACCGCTTTTTCCCCCAGTGCGTCTATACTGACCGCCAGGATTTCAAAATTTTCATCTTTGAGTTCTTTGTAGAGCTTCTCCATAGAAGGCATTTCATCGACACAGGGAGGGCACCAGGTCGCCCAGACATTGACCAGAACAACATGACCCCGGTAATCGGATAGTCTGACCATTTTTCCATCGAGACCGGGGAACATGAAATCAGGAGCAGGCCGGCCGGTCTTCAGAGGTGAAAATTTTAAATATGAATTATTTTGCTTCAGCGAAAATAAGATCAACAATCCAGATACTGTTAGGAAGACGAGGATAGCTGCCGGATAGTTGGTCTTTTTTCTTTCATCTCGGAGATCATTAACAGTTTTGCTTTCCTGTGTTGTCGCATTCTCTGCTTTCACGTTTTTACTCTTCCTGATCTTGATCCAAAAGAAAACGGATAAGATTGCGGGTTTCATTGCCTGCCCAGTCTCTGGCACCGAGGACTGAAGCTACCAATTCACCCTTTCCATTTATAAGGTAATGTGCAGGATGACCGCGGACGCCATATTTAAAAGCAACCTGCCCGGTAAAGTCCATCAAAACCGGAAAGGGCAATTTTTCCTGTTTAACATATTTTTCAACAATTTCTCGCTTCTCCTGAATATCGATAGCCAGAAGCACAAAATCTTTGTCTTGAAACTCATTATACAGTTTTGCCAGGGAAGGCATCTCCTTCCGGCACCACTCTCACCAGGTTGCCCAAAAATCAAGTAAAACGACTTTGCCCCGGAAGTCTTTAAGCTTTACCCGCCCCCCTGCCAAATTTTCTATATAAAATTCAGGGGCGACAGAGCCCTCATTAAATTTAAATGCGCCGACAGCCGTCATCGGATCCTCTACGGCCTCACTTGAGTACCAAAAAGCAAATAACCCAAGGAAAATCGAAAAAACAGTCAGCGACATAGTAAGTGATTTCATCTTTTTGCTCCTTTACGGAACATATATTTTAAGCGGCATGAAAAAAAAGATTTTGAATTTTTCGGTTAGACGTATTGAAGGACTTAGAAAAGAAGCTTTGGCGGCCTATAGAGGGAATGAAAGAATCCTGCGGGTATGCGCAAATTATCAATGACTGTAAAAAAGGCAAATATGGGCAGTACTAAAAGTATCAATTGGCTTAGAGCAATAGGGACAAAGAAATGGGACGAAATTGAACAGCCCGCATCTTTAGGAGAATCGATGTCAGGGCTGCCCACAGCGCAATGAGAAGAGCACATGGCGATAACAAGAATACCGTGGGCCAGTATTCCCAGTATGATGAATAGACTGAGATTTTTGTGGATAGATTTCATCTAATATCGCCATTGGTGCTAATCGATAATTTTTATACCCACATTGTGGTACCATGTCAAGGGTTTTGTAAAAAGTGTTACTAAGCATTTGTCTAATATCTTAAATTGTTGTGCGAGTTGCATATTTTAAGCTAATTCACCAACAAATTCCCGGCAGATCTGCGATATGCCGGGAATTTATAAAGGCTGCCGAAAATCACTTTCAATATCGATAGCGCAAAAATTTGCTCAGGCCCCAGGGATAAAATAACAAGGGCAGCACCCCCATTAAACCAATAGGTATAACATCCACTATGAGATGGAATAAGTTTTTCGCGAAAAGGACCATTACGATGGCATGTAGAATGTTTGCAATGATGACAAAGTCCAGAAATGATTTATGCGAAAGTGGATTGCTAGCTGAAAATATCATGATGATTCCCATGGCGAAATAGATCACACCGATCATTATTTCAACGGGAATATTTCTAGGTTGCCACAAAAGCAGATCCCCAAATAGCAATGGTACTGTAAAGGAAATAATTAATATATTGAGAAGACCGAACACCCAGAAATAATACTTCAAAAATTGCATCTTATCCTTGGGCATCTGTTTTATCTGGAACTGAGATCAGCTCAGCATCCTTAGAGTTTGAATGCATGCCTCTCATCATAAAAATATGGCCCAGTGGACAAATAAGAAATATAAGCAAATAAGCCCAGGACCCGAGGACACCGAAAGCAGAAAGCGCCAGAATTCCAACTACCGGAATCGCACAGCACAGTACCATGGCCAAGAAATGATTTTGTTTTATTTTTGCAACGATCCACTTGATCATAATGTGTTTTCCTATCCTTCCGCAGATGCTTAAATTTAAAGTTTAAATACCGAATCGAAATTTTACCCTTGAAAATTAGATGGGCAGTTTAACGTCATGCCCGGGACCGGGGACTGCATCCTTGGCTGCAGTGTGCGAGTCTTGGAATCATAAACCGTTTCATAATGTTACCTCCTTTGATATTCAGTTTCAGAAAGCCGCTGGTCCAGATCGGCTTCCAGTTTGCTGAGCTCATCTATCTTTTTATCGATCAGATCCCTGTCCAGTTTCTCTGAGTCGTAAAGTTTGGATAACTCCTGACGCTTTTCGCGGATTTCCTGCCTCAACCTTTCAGTTTCAGTGGGGCCATACCGATAGGGTTCATCAGATCGATTGTAGCGGTTATACTGATCCGGGTAAGGAGTCGAATACCCCTTTCCAAAGTCCATCATGTGGCCGCCGCCCATCATTCCACGACCGCCACCCATGCCGCCGCCCATTCCCCCACCGGCATATGTGATTCCTCCAAACGCTATGGCAAATGACACTGCAATTGTAATTAATAAAATTTTGGGTTTCATTTTTTCCCTCCTACGCTTAACTAATCCAAAAATATTTTGGCTAACGTTCGACCGACCAATTAAAAACTCTTTCCGGCACATTGGCGACCTCGCGAATCACCAGAGTGATCGACTTCGCACCTTCAGCCAACTCAGAGAACTCCAATACACCACTGCGATGGTGGCCTCCAGGCGGCGATCCGTCCCAGTTCGTTGGTTGGTATTCACGTCCACTGCTGTCTTTGAGTGAACAGACCGCAATCAGATCCTGACTCAAGTCGCCCGAATGAGTGTTCATTCGAATTTCAAATTTTGCCGGCTTTCCGGGAAAAAGCTGGACCGGACGGACATCGACACGTACATAATTTTTTTTGTTTGATTTTTTCTCGTAGGCGGAGGCATCAGCAGTCAAAGTTACAAAAAATAACATTATCATTAGCGATACAAATTGATAAATTTTCAAATGTTTTAAGGTTATCATTTCGTTCCTCTCCTTTATCCACCAATTCGATCAAGTTTTAAGCTTATATAATTTTTAAGGTTCCCGAATTGAATCATGCCATGCTTTTCCATCATTCGAAGCATCAGTCCGATTCCAACCAGGCATGATAGAACCCCGGCCAGAAAGAAGTAGGTCTGATATTCAGCTATGCTTGCCACTGCCGCTGCTGATAGAAACGGCACACCCAGTGCCGGTATCACTGTTGCAAGGTAATGGGAGCAGCAGGCCATCATCGCCGTCGCAGACATGCCCCCTGAAGCAGCCATGGTTGATTTGGCCGCTCTCATTTTTTCACCGCGAAGCCGGGCCTTGAACAACGTGAACAGGGTCACCTGAATACCCAGACCGATCGCAAGGGTTAAAATCCACCAGCGGTATTCGCTAAACTGAACCCGGGCGAAATACCAATCGGCCGTTAATGTGTTCATTCCCAGATAAACACCCACTATCGCAATAGATGCCATTGCTCCGTAGAGATATGAGCGCGGCTTTGAAAACCAGCTGAAGGATGATACGTTGCAGCATTCCGCTTTTAGTTCCGAATCTTTTTGGTTCTCGTCGTGAACATGATAACCTTCGGCCTCAACGGATGCGATCAAGTCATCAATGTTCACCTTTTTAGAATCATAGCTTATTATTGCTTTGTGTTCGGTAAGATTCACTTCAGCATCGGTGACTCCAGCAAGACGCAGTAATGCCGTCTCAACCCTTCCAACACAGGACGCGCAATGCATGCCCCTGATGTCTAAAGTAACTGCTGAATATATGTTGGCATTATCCTTTGTTTCCATTTCTTTTGTTATAACTCCATATCCGAACTACCAGGTTTAATAAGTCGGTTCCCACTGAAACTGCGGGATGAAGCGCGGCGTATTCTCGGCGTACCGGGCATACTGCTCTCCAAACATCTCCAGGGCTTCTTTTTCTTCTCTTCGAGCAAGTCGGTGATAAAGCCATATCAAAATCGGAAACATGACCAGCGTGGGCAGGGTGGGCCATTGCAATAGGAACCCCACCATAATTAAAATGAATGCGACGTATTGAGGGTGTCGAATTTTTGCGTACGGCCCCGAACAGGCAATTTCTAAGTTGCGCTGAGCCCGGTAAAGCACTTTCCATGACACCGCAAGGAGGATAAGTCCGCCGAGTGTCAGAATGTTGCTGAGAATATGTAGCGGACTAAAATGAGCATCTCCCCGCCAGCCTAAAAGGGTCTGCAAAAGGTGACTCGATTCATGGGAGAACCAATTTATTTCAGGAAATCGACTAGTCAACCAGCCCGAGAACAGATAAATAGTGAGCGGAAACCCATACATTTCCGTAAAGAGCGCCACCACAAATGCCGCAAAAGCGCCAAACGTCCGCCAGTCCCGTCGCGTCTGAGGCCGAAAGAAGCTAAAGGCAAAGATTAAAATTATCAAGGAGTTAATTATAACCAGCGGCCAGAGGCCATAATCAGTCATTATATCCATTGTGTGTATCCTTTGTAGGCCCAAAGAGAATCGTAAAAAAATTTAAGAATTTGTTTTGTGACCTAGTGGCATCTCATTGCTTTTCCACCGGTTGCTTTTTCCAGTCGTTCCGTATATCGACACCACCAGCCTTTCTTTTTTTCAGGTTTCGGCTGCAGGTACTTTTCAGGTGTTTCAATAAAGGACTTGCGGCAACCTTCCGCACAAAAATAATACGCTTGTCCCTTAACAACTGCAAAAATCTCCGTCGTTTTTGGGTTTACGGACATCCCGCATACCGGATCGATAACCGTGTTTGTTTTCGTGGCTGCTTGATTCATTATTTATCCTCCCTATTGGTTATTATTCGATTTTTAACAAAGATTAAGTGCAAGCCATATGCCAGATTCGAGCTGAAATGGTCTAAGCATCTAATATTAATTTAATTATTAAATGGTTGCTGCAATCGGGAGCATAATTTTCAGGCGGGCTTGAGCATCACGTGCGAAATAATTGATCATTTTTTGTATCCAAATATGTTTTGGGTGGATACTAAATAACCAATCTTCGAAGGGACTATTCAAGGAATAGTCCTTTCAGCAACAGATGCAATAGATGATAGGAAGACTTCTTGGATCTTTAGATTAAGACGGGGTAGGTCGATGGGTATTGCTGGTCTTGACGGCGCTTTCGATTGTCTGCCTGAGGTCTTCAAAATCAAAGGGTTTCGTTAAATAGCCATAAGCACCTTTTTCTAAGGCTTTCGAAGCTGTTTCATTCGATGAATAGGCAGTCATCATAACGATAGGCATTTCTGGACTTAAGGCTTTTATCTTATCCAGTGCTTCAATACCGCCAATTTCCGGCATACGGACATCCATTAACACCAGATCATAGTGCGTCTTTTGAACTTTTTCGATCGCTATCGATCCGCAGTCCGCTTCGGATATCTTATACTCCCATTCAAAAAGAATGCGCAACATCGTACGGTGCGCAATGTCGTCATCAACGACGAGTATGGATTTTTTCTTTTTCATCGGTCTTTCCCTTTATCTGTAAGGTTAGTTAATTCATTTATTTTAACATGACAGGCCTATCAGATAAATCACCATTATTTCCCTCGAGAGATCAGAAAATAAGTGGAGCAAAATTTATGCCGAAAAATCGAGAGTAGTCATTACATATGAATAATAGATGTTAGACGAAGAATCCGTCTTTCTATTCTAGCCTTCGGCCAATTTTTACGCACTTCCAGGGATTCAATTTGGATATCTGGCTATTAACTATCCACTTTTTATTTTTTAAGGACATAGAATTAATACTTTCAGAACAAAATGGAAAATCCAAAAAAAAATTAATCAAATAGAATGAGGCAGTTAAACAACAATATTCTAGTAATATCAATTTTGGCATGCAGTTTGCTCAATGACTTTTCATTGGCTAAGGGGAAATTTAAAAATGAAAAAAACTTTTATTGGATAGGAGGCATCAAGCAATGATAAAAAGGAGTACAAGCAAAATTTTTGTAATTTTAACTGTTGCTGCAATTCTTGGATTCGGAGCATATGCATTTGCCCACATGAATGTGGGATATGGCTCTTCAGAATGGGGTGGTCACATGACTGGTGGGCACCATATGGGGTACGGTGAGCAAAGTTATGGATATATGCCGAAATTATCAGATGAAGAGATAAACAAAATGGAAAAGGAGCATGTGGCATTTTTTGAAACAACAGAAGAACTTAGAGATGATATTTATGTCAAGGAACTTGAACTCAGAATTGAACTTGCCAAGTCGAATATTGATAAAGTGAAAGCGACATCTCTCCAAAAGGAAATCTCAAAACTTGAAACCCGGTTAGATCAAAAGCACCTCGGCCACATTATTAATATGAAAAAGATTAACCCAAATATTGCCAGAGGGTTTATGGGCATGGGTCATATGGGCTCCAGTTATGCTTTCCTTGATAACTGCTGGAAATAATTTTTCATGATTTGCTCATTGTTGCCTAGCTTGTAAAAAAGGGCGGTTGAATTAACCGTCCTTTTTCAATTCCGGCTGTATTTCTATTATTCCTGTTCAACTGAGCCACTTTGAAGTACTATGGTATTTGAATTGGGTATTTGAAATGAAATTTGTTCGATTAGAGGGTTCGAATATGATTCGTCCAAAAAGCCTCCAGCAGCGAATTGTAATTTTTGTGCTTTTACCGGTTGCGCTGTTGTTAGTTGTTATGGGATTTGCCGGCTTCATCTATGCCAGAAAAAGTATGCTGGCCCAGTGGAGAGAGGCTGCTATCCTTAAATTGCAGCGGGCAGCTCACCAGGTTGACATGCGACTTATACGTACAAAGGATTGGATTCGATTTTTTACCGAAGCATCCGAAGGTCAAGACATCCCTGTGCTTCGCTTTTGGGCAATCGAACAACTGAAACAACTGGAGAGCGTCGATCACGTTCATCTGACTTCAAATGACAACCAAAGAATCAATGGGGATTCGTCCGATGAGCGATTAGGCCAACTGGACCAAATGGCCGTCGGCCGACATCAGGAAAGAACCAGCCGCCGCATGATGATGAGAAGATTCCACAGTGCTCGCACAAGAGAAATCACGCCCCCCCGCTATGATGATGCCGTAGAGCATGAGACAGTCTCCTTGATTTCAGATTTAAATAATGAAACCGGCCAAACCGTTGGTCAGTTGGAGGTGGTGCTGGATTTTGACGTGCTGATTAAAAATATCCGTGAATCTGGATGGTGGCAAAGCAATAAGGCATTTCTCGTGAGTGATAATGGCAATATTTTAGCGGGTACCGGATCTCATCAACGCAGGTCATTATCTGAGAGCGAGGATCCACTTGAAGTAAAAACTTTGCAGGCAATGAAAAGTGCCCCTTATGGAACAGTCCCTGGCGATGGCCATCCACCAAAAGAGGTCAGTGGCTTTTACAAGCTGAAAGAGGCCCCCTGGACCCTGGTCATGATCGCCCCCGGCAAAGCAATTCTTTCACCCATCGTGCGCTTTCGCTCTTATTATTTGGCTATTGGGGGAGGATTTATTTTATTGATTATCTTTTTAATTAAGTTTGTGACCGGACGGACGGTTTCTTCAATTAAGGAGGTTTCGCAGGCAGCCGAAAGAATTGCCCGAGGCGATTTCGATAAGCCTCTTCCGGTAAAGTCTCAGGATGAAGTTGGAGAATTAACTCGCAGCTTTAATACCATGATGGCTCAACTCGAGGACCGAATCAGGATAAAACAGGCACTGGATGTCGCCATGGAAGTTCAGCAAAATCTTCTTCCGCTGGAGACACCGCAGATCCGCAGCCTCGATATTGCTGCACGAAGCATATATTGCGATGAGACCGGAGGAGATTTTTATGATTTTATAGAAGTGCATCGCAATGCCGAAGACGTGCTCGGCATTGCGGTCGGGGATGTTTCCGGTCACGGCATCTCGGCGGCTTTGCTGATGGCGACTATTAGGGCTTTTATAAAAAGCAACGTTACACTTCCAACAAGCATTGCTGAAAGTATCTCCAGGGCAAACCGCCTTATGACACAGGATATGCGCGATACCGGTCAATTTGTTACGCTGTTTTATACAGAGATTTCCCCAAGCGGAAAAAGGTTGCGATGGGTTAGAGCCGGCCATGATCCGGCTATTTTTTATGACCCGAATCATGATAAATTCGAAGATCTCCGTGGCGAAGGGATCGCGCTTGGAATTGATCCGGATTATAAATTTCAGGAAAATGTCAT